>Ga0209277_10000280_pt1 | contig 26510 bp, 18 predicted proteins | sample JI81AbrownDNA_FD_187503 | JGI IMG/M metagenome (GOLD analysis project Ga0209277, IMG submission 187503) | Wastewater effluent complex algal communities from Wisconsin, to seasonally profile nutrient transformation and Carbon sequestration -... | ecosystem: Engineered > WWTP > Effluent > Algae... | reverse complement strand
ATGCGCAGATCGTTGCCCAGAACCTGATCAACGGCGCCGACAGCTTCCCGCTGATGGCGGTGCCTTTCTTCATGCTGGCTGGCGAAGTGATGAACGTTGGCGGCCTGTCGCAGCGTATCGTCAATATCGCCATGGCGATGGTCGGCCACTTCCGTGGCGGCCTGGGCTATGTGGCGATTCTCGCGTCCTGCATTCTGGCCTCCCTGTCCGGTTCGGCCGTGGCGGATGCTGCGGCGCTGGCCGCACTGCTCGTGCCGATGATGGTGCGGGCTGGCCACGACAAGGCGACTTCCTGCGGCCTGATTGCGGCCGGCGGCATCATCGGCCCGATCATCCCGCCCAGTATCGGCTTCATCATTTTTGGCGTCGCCAGCGGCGTATCGATTTCCAAGCTTTTCCTGGCCGGCATTTTCCCGGGTCTGATGATCGGCCTGTCGCTGGTCACCGCCTGGTGGTGGGTTTCGCGCAAGGAAAACCTGGTGCCGCCGCCGCGCAAGTCGACCAAGGAAATCATGGCAACCTTGCTCGATGGTATCTGGGCGCTGTTCCTGCCGGTGATCATCATCGTCGGTCTCAAATTCGGTGTCTTTACGCCGACTGAGGCAGCTGTTGTTGCTGCGGTCTACTCGCTTTTCGTGGCAACTGTCGTCTATCGCCAGCTCAAGCTCGCCGACATCTACAAGGTTTTCGTTACGGCCGCCCAGACAACCGCTGTCGTGATGTTCCTGGTCGCTGCCGCGCTGGTCTCTGCCTGGCTGATTACCGTGGCCGACCTGCCGGGACAACTGGTGGCGCTGCTCGAGCCCTTCCTCGACAGCCCGAAGATGCTCATGATGATGATGATGCTGCTGGTTGTCGTGGTCGGTACGGCCATGGACATGACGCCGACCATCCTGATTCTGACCCCGGTGCTGATGCCCCTGGTCAAGCAGGCCGGCATCGACCCGGTGTACTTCGGGGTGCTGTTCATCATCAACAACGCCATCGGCCTGATCACGCCGCCAGTCGGTACCGTGCTCAACGTCGTTGCCGGTGTCGGCAAGGTCAGCATGGACGATCTGATGAAGGGTGTCATGCCCTTCCTCTGGGCCGAACTGATCTGCCTCGGCCTGATGATTGCCTTCCCGGCGCTGGTCATGGTTCCGGCCAAGTGGTTCCTGTAAGTCATTGAGTGGAGGAGGGCGCGAGCCCTTCCTGCTTTAACTGTCATCAACTTCATCAAGAGTGAGTCATGGATCTCTGGTTCCTTGAATCGACCTTCCTGCTGGCAGTGGCGCAGATCGTCATGATCGATATCCTGCTCGGTGGTGATAACGCGGTCGTCATTGCCCTGGCCTGCCGTCGCCTGCCCGAGGCGCAGCGCAGCAAGGGTATTTTCTGGGGCGTGGTCGGCGCCATCGGCGTGCGTATCGTGCTGATCTTCTTTGCCCTGCAACTGCTCGCCCTGCCTTATCTCAAGCTAATCGGTGCGGCGCTGTTACTGTGGATTGGCATCAAGTTGCTGGTGCCGGAGGATGAAGACGGGCATGACGGCATGGAGGCCAGCGACAACCTCTTTGGGGCGGTCAAAACGGTCATTATTGCCGACGTGGTCATGAGCCTCGACAACGTCATCGCCGTCGCGGGTGCGGCCAAGGGGGATCTGGCCCTCGTCGTTTTCGGCATCCTGTTCAGCGTGCCCATCGTTGTCTGGGGCAGCCGTTTCGTGCTCAAGCTGATGGATCGTTTCCCGGTCGTGATCACGCTGGGTGCGGCCTTGCTCGGCTGGATCGCCGGTGAAATGGCAGTTTCCGACATCGTCATCCAGGGACGTTTTGGCGACGGCATGCCGGGCTGGCTGAAGTACGCCTGCGGTACGGTCGGGGCCATTGCCGTCGTTCTCGTTGGCAAGTGGCTGGCGGCACGCAAGCCGGTGGTGGCTGCAGAAATCGTTGAAATCGACCTCGAGGCGCCGCCTGCCGCCTCGGATAAAAAAGGAGCCTGATGCCATGTTGACGACCTTGATTGCCGTCGATGGTTCGGAACACAGCCTGCGTGCCGTTGAACATGTTTGCCGCCTGGCCGCTGCCGGGCTGCAAATGGATGTCCATCTGCTCAACGTGCAGATTCCGGTCGATTCGGCCCACGTCCGGATGTTCGTCGAGGCTGAGCTTATTGACGACTATTACCGCACGGAAGGTTTGGCGGTTCTCGCGCCGGCAGTCAGCCGCCTGGAGGCGAACGGCATCGCCTGCAAACGGCATCTCGCCATCGGCCATGCTGCCGAAACCATTGTTCACTACGCCAGCCGATTTTCAGCTGGGCTGGTGGTCATGGGGTCACACGGACGCGGTGCCTTGAAACACATGCTGCTCGGCTCGGTGGCCACCGATGTCCTGCGTGATGTCGATGCCGCCGTGACCCTGGTGCACTAATCCATTCTTCAAACCGGAGAGCCGCCTGAGCGCGGTTCTCATCCAAGGAGACAAATTCAATGAACAGCCAAGTCAAAAGCAGCAAGTCCTTCCTTTGCGGCCTGATCGGGGCCGGCTTGCAGAAATCGCGCACGCCGCCGATGCATGAACAGGAAGGCCAGGCCCAGGGCCTGCGTTACGTTTATCGCACCATCGACATCGAGCAACTCGGCGTTGGCGTCGAGGCGCTGCCCGAACTGCTGCGCGCCGCCAAGCTGATGGGCTTCAATGGCCTGAACATCACCCATCCTTTCAAGCAGTTGGTTCTGCCGCTGCTCGACGAACTGTCCGATGACGCCCGCGCCCTTAACGCGGTGAACACGGTGGTTATCAAGGACGGCAGGATGACCGGCCATAACACCGACTGGTGGGGCTTCGCCGAAGGCTTCAAGCGCGGCTTGCCCGACGTTGCCCGCAACTGCGCCGTGCAACTCGGTGCCGGTGGCGCCGGTGCGGCGGTGGCCCATGCCGCGATGCAACTGGGCATCCAGAAGCTCTATCTGCGCGACGTCGATCCGGCCAAGGCCCAGCTCGTTGCCGACAGCCTCAACGCCCGCTTTGGCGCCGGCCGTGTCGTCGTCTGCACCGATCTCGAGGCGGCGATGGCCGAGGCCGATGGCCTGATCCACGCAACGCCGATCGGCATGGCCAATTACCCCGGACTACCGCTGCCCGAAGCGCTGCTCAACGCCCGTCACTGGGTTGCTGAAATCGTTTACTTCCCGCTTGAAACCGAATTGCTGCGCGTGGCCAAGGCCAAGGGCTGCCGCGTGCTCAACGGCGGCGGCATGGCGGTTTTCCAGGCAGTTGGCGCTTTCCAGCTATTTACCGGCAGCGAGCCGGATGCTGAGCGCATGAAGGCGCATTTCGCATCGCTTGGCGCCTGATTCCCAGATCAACGAATCCCTAGAGAGGACTCCAAATGTTCAAACGCATTCTCATTCCAACCGATGGCTCGTCGTTGTCGCGTCTGGCCATCGAAAACGGCGTTGCCCTGGCCAAGGCCGTCGGTGCCAAGGTTACCGGCCTGTCGGCAATCCGACCGACGAATGAGCCGCAGGGCAACGGTACTCTGATGCTTGGCGGCCATGTCGCCGAAGATGCGGCAGACGAGTTTCTCAAGGATTTCATCCGTATCGCCCAAGAGGCCGGCGTGCCTTACGATTCCTATACGATCACGGCCGAAACCGTACACGATGCGGTGGTTGGCGCCGCCGAATCCTTGTCCTGCGACCTGATCTGCATGGGCACCCATGGCCGTTCCCAACTTGGCAAGATCCTCTTCGGCAGCGAACTGACCTCGATTCTGTCGGAATGCAAGATTCCGGTGCTGGTCTATCGCTGATCGGGCCGGTTGGCCGTTTCCACGGTCAACCGGATAAAAGAGGAAAAAATGAAACTGCCCTTTCTTCCTGAGGGCAGTCTTTGGTTGACGGGTTGCGGGCCGGGCGCTGGCCGCTTGTTTCCGACGGTCAGGCCGGTCGGGTGAGTGGGATGGATATTGGAATTTCCGGCTGGATCGTGGCCGCCCTCTGCGTACTGATTACCGGTATCTCGAAAGCCGGCCTCGGTGGCGCCCTGGGCGGGCTGGCTGTGCCGGTGATGTCGATCTGGCTGGCGCCGCGCGATGCCGTGGCGGTGGTCCTGCCCATCCTGATTGCGACCGATCTGGTCGGTATTCGCGCCTGGAAAGGCAAGGCCGACTGGGCTGACCTGAAACTGCTGCTGCCCGGCGCCGTCATTGGCATTGCCGCCGGCAGCCTGGCCTTTGGCCTGATGTCGGATGCGCTGGTCAAGGCCACGGTCGGGCTGATTGCCATCGCTTTCGCGGTCGACCGGATTTTTCGGGCAAAAATCAAAAAGCCAGCCGGGGCGGGCGGCGTTGCCGGGTGGTTCGGCACGCTGTGCGGTGCCGTCTCCGGATTTACCAGTACGTTGGCCCATGCCGGCGGACCGCCGGTGATGATTTACCTGCTCAAACGCCAACTGCCACGCGAGACTTTCGTCGCCACCTCGGTTTATTTCTTTACCGTCATCAACCTCGCCAAGCTGCCCTTTTATCTCGGCCTCGGTGTTTTTCACCGGGATACGCTGCTGATGTCGGCGGCGCTGATTCCCCTGGTTCCCCTCGGCGTCTGGGCCGGGTTGCGCGTGCTGGCCTGGATTCCCGAACGGATTTTTTTCGCCGTGGCGACGCTGGCCCTCGGCCTTTCAGGCGCCAAGCTGCTCTGGGATGGGCTGTTTTAAGCTTGAAACCTCGATAGCGTCATGTCGGCATGGGTTCACGTTGCCGCCGGCGTAGAAGGTTCTCCCGAGGTTTCAAGGTTCAAGCCAGCTGCGCGTACTGCGCCAATAGATATTGGCTGATGCCGTGGATGCTGCGTTGCGGGGCATCGAGCACAAGATGCGCCGTCTGGCAGTAGAGCGGATCGCGGACCGCGTAGAGTTCCTGGAGCAGCGCCAGCGGGTCGCGGGTCTTCAGCATGGGACGCTGCTCACGGCATTTGCTGGTGCGTAGGACGAGGACTTCCGGCGGGTGCCGCAGGTAGATGACCCAGCCGCTCTCATGCAGTCGTTTGCGGTTGGCTTCGTCCAGGATGGCACCGCCGCCGGTCGCGAGAACGATGTGGTGGCGCTTCGTCAGTTCTCCGATAACGCGTGACTCACGGTCGCGAAAGCCGGCCTCGCCTTCGATGTCAAAGATGGTCGAGATCGAAACCCCGGTGCGGGCAATGATTTCGTGGTCGGAATCGAGAAAGGGGCGATTCAACGCTCTGGCCAGCATTTGGCCGACCGCCGTCTTGCCGGCCCCCATGAGACCGACGAGATAGATGTTAGCGGGGCGTGGAGGCTCGTCGCGCATGGAACAATTTTAAGCCATCGCCAAAAATAGTGACGGCTACCGTTGAGATCAGCGTTACAACAAAGCGAGCAGCGCATGCTCGGCCTCTCGCAGCAGGGGCAGGGCGCGGGCCAGGGCCTGTTGCTGGGTTTCGTTGCCGATGCTGAGTCCGACGCTGATCGCGCCGACGAGTTCGCCGCTACGTGAGCGAATGCTGACGGCGATGCCGCGCCGGTCGCGTTCAAGTTGTTGATCAACAATGGCATAGCCGTCGTCTCGGGCCTTGGCGATTAACTGACGGATGTCGTCCGCTTCAGTCAGGGTGTTGGTGGTGTAGCCGGGAAACTTGCGATCGACCAGCCATTGTTCGACTTCGGCCGGCATCCGGCAGGCAAGCAGGGCGATCCCGGCCGAAGCGAGGTTGGGCGCGACGCGTGTGCCGAGCACGAAACCGACGCTATGAAAGCGGCTGGTGGCGTTGCGGGCGACGAAAACCAGATCATTACCGTCCAGTACCGAGAAGAAAGTCGAGGCGCCGCCCAATTCGACGCTGATGCGCTGCAGGAAAGGCTGAACGGTACGCGGCAAACGGGCCGAATCGAAGTAAGACCAACCGAGACGCAGGATTTTCGGCGTCAGCCAGAAAACCGAACCGTCACTATCGAGGTAGCCGAGGTGATGCAGTGTCAGCAGGTAGCGGCGTGCTGCGGTGCGCGTGATGCCAGCACGACGGGCCGCCGTCGACGGCGTCAGGCGGGGATGACTGTCGCTGAAAGCCTCGATCAGGCGCAGGCCTTTTTCCAGGCCGGCAATCCAGTCGCGGGGGGCGAGTTCATTCATGGAGCCTCCGTCTGTGCAGATTGGAGCATTTGCGCGATTGTCGATCTTTGGTGTTCGATAATCGCGCAATTTGAGGTTTCCCGAAATTGGCTGCGGGGGCGGCAGTGATTACCATAGGTACAACTCATTCACGAGCCTGACCAAAAATGCAAATTACCGGTTCCACCGAGCTTCTGATGATCATTGGTGATCCTATCCAGCAGGTAAGAGCGCCGGAAGTGTTCAACAGGGTCTTTCGCGAAGCCGGAGTCGACGCCGTTCTGATTCCGGCCTGGATACAGGGCCGGGATGTAACCGGGTTTGTTTATTCGACCTTCGAGATGAAGAACATGCGCGGCATGCTGGTGACTATCCCGCACAAGGTATCGGTGATGGGCACCTTGACCAGCCATGATCGCCTGGCCGGCGTCGCCGGGGCGGTCAACGCCGTCCGCCGGGCAGAAAACGGCACGCTCGACGGCGCCTTCTTCGATGGACTGGGTTTCGTCGGCGGTCTTGATCATTACAACATTGCCTATGTCGGCAAGCGCATCCTGATCGTCGGTAGCGGCGGCAGTGCTTCGGCGATTGCGGCTTCGCTGGCCGATAGTGGTGCTGCTCACATTGCCCTTTACGATCCGGTCGCGGGCAAGGCAGCCGAGCTGGCCGGGCGCATTCATGACGCTTTTGGCGTGCCGGTGGTCGCTGCCGCGTCGAGCGACGCAGCGGGGTTCGATCTGGTCGTCAACGCCACGCCGCTCGGCATGAATCCGGGCGACGCGATGCCTTTCGACACCGACCGTCTGGAAAGCCACGCCGCGGTGCTCGACATCCTGATGAAGAACCAGCCGACGCCGCTCGTGCGCGCCGTAAGGGCACGCGGCCTGCAAGCCGAACCCGGTTTTGAGATGCTGATCCAGCAAACCCCGTATTACCTCGAATTTTTCGGCTTTGCCGAACTTGCCCGCCAGGTCCGTACCGATGCTTCGTCGCTGCGCCGCCTGATTTACCCGCCGGAACTGCTTTGAAAGAGTCGGCATCCCGTTTCATCCACACTTAATCCCGTAGGAGACAATATGAAAATTATTAATCGGAATCCGCTGGCCGCCAACCATCGTCTTGGCAAGCTGATGCTCGGGTTGGCTGGCGCCCTGTCGATCTCGCTACTGGCAACGTCGGCGCAGGCTGAAATTCGCGAGCATACCTTCAAGGTGGCGATTGCCGTTGGACCGGGCGCCGCCCACTACGATGGTGGCGCCAAGTTCTGCGAACTGCTCGACAAGAAGAGCGGCGGCAAGATGAAGGCCAAGATGTACGGTAGCGGTGTGCTGGGCAAGGACACGGCTGTCGTCTCCTCGATGCAGGGGGGCGTTATCGACATGGGCATCATGAACGCCAACCTGCTGACCGGCCTGGTCAAGGATTTCGGGGTGCTCGATTTCCCGTTCGCCTTCGCCAACGAGAAAATAGCCTATACGGTGCTCGATGGCGCGTGGGGCAAGAAACTCAGCGACAAGCTGCTTGACAAGAATATCGTCGGCCTCGGTTACTGGGAAATGGGTTATCTGAACTATCACACCAGCACGCGTCCGATCAAGAAACTTGAGGACATCGCAGGCCTGAAGATTCGTGTGACGGAAACCCCGCTGCAGATCGACTTCCAGAACGCCCTGGGCGCCAACGCCGTGCCGATTCCCTACGTTGAGCTCTACACGGCTCTCGAGCAGCGCACCGTCGATGGCGGCAACCAGACCTTCATCAATCTGGAAGTGGCCAAGCTCTTCGAAGTGCAGAAGTACGTGACGGTGACCAACCACATGTACAACCCGCAGATGCTGCTGATGAGCAAGAAGATCCACGACAAGCTCAACGACGACGAGAAGAAGGTGCTCAACGAGGTGGCCAGGGAAGCCCGCGATTACCAGCGCCAGTTGTCGCAGCAGTATGGTGCCAAGGCGCTCGAACTCCTGAAGAGCAAGCTGACGGTCAACGTCCTGCCGCCGGAGGAAATCGCCAAGATGAAGGAGAAGTCCAAGCCGATCATCGAGAAGTACAGCAAGCAGTACGGCGAGCAGACGGCCAAGGAAATGTATGCCGAGATCGAGAAAGCCAGCAAGGCCAAGTAAGACGGTCGATGCTGGATGACTGGAAGGCGCTCCTTTGCGGGCGCCTTTTTCATGCCTTGTTTTGTGCATAAGGCCGCATTTGGCCGGTTTTTCAAAACTCTGTTCTATACCCCTTGTATTTGTCAAAACATTTGCTAAAATGAAATCAGGTTTCGTGGTGTAGAACAACTAGCCGGTTAAGACAACACTGGATACCGTGGTACAGGCCACGGCCAGCTTATTTTTGGAGACCAAGATGTCGCTTCCCAAGTACGATCTCTACATCGATGGCGCAGTCGTGCCGCCCGCCTCCGGTGAATATTTCCCGACCGAAAATCCCTATAGCGGTGAAGCCTGGGCGCTGATCGCCCGTGGCGGCAAAGCTGACGTCGATGCCGCTGTTGCCGCGGCCCATCGCGCTTTTAGCGAAGGCGCCTGGCCGAATCTGACGCCGAGTGCGCGCGGTAGGCTGATGCGCAAGCTGGCCGACCTGATTATCGAAAATGCCCCGCGCATCGCCGAGATCGAGTGCCGCGACAATGGCAAGCTGGTTGCCGAATGTACCGCCCAGGTTCGCTATATGGGCGACTATTTCCATTACTACGCGGGGCTTGCCGACAAGATCGAAAGCCACGTCATCCCGACCGACAAGGTTGGCGTCCTGGCCTATACCAAGTACGAAGCCAAGGGCGTTGTTGCCATTATCACGCCGTGGAATTCGCCGCTGACGCTGACCAGCTGGAAGCTGGCCCCGGCGCTGGCGGCGGGCTGCACGGCGGTGATCAAGCCGTCCGAATTCACCTCTGCTTCCATGCTCGAATTCGCCAAGCTGTTTGCCGAAGCCGGCTTCCCGAAGGGCGTGGTGAACGTCGTCACCGGCTTTGGCGGTGAAGTCGGTGCGCCGCTGGTTGAGCATCCGGACGTGCCGCACATCGGGTTTACCGGTGGCGAAATCGCCGGCCAGAAGATCTACGAAGCTGCTGCCCGCGGTCTCAAGACCGTGACACTGGAACTTGGCGGCAAATCGCCCAACATCGTTTTTGACGACGCCGATCTCGATCAGGCCGTCAAGGGCGCCGTGTCAGGCATCTTCGCCGCCACCGGTCAAAGCTGCCAGGCCGGCTCGCGCCTGTTGCTGCAGGAAAGCATTCACGACGAGTTCGTCCAGCGTCTGATCGATTTCGTCAGCACCGCCAAGATCGGCGATCCGTCCGACCCGACCACCCAGATCGGCCCGGTCGCCACCCGCCCGCAGTTCGAGAAGGTGCTCAGCTACATCGAGATCGCCAAGGCCGAAGGCGCTCGTTGCGTGTTCGGCGGCAAGACCCGTCCGGATCTCGGCGCCGGCCAGTTCGTCGAGCCGACCATCTTCGTCGACGTCGACAACAAGATGCGCATTGCCCAGGAGGAAGTCTTCGGTCCGGTGCTCTCCGTCATCAAGTTCAAGGACGAAGCCGACGCGCTGCGCATCGCCAACGACGTCAATTTCGGTCTTGCCGGTGCGGTGTGGACGAAGAGCCTGCATCGCGCCATGTTGATTACCGACAAGCTCAAGGCTGGCACGATCTGGGTTAATAACTACCGCGCCACGAGCTTTACCTCACCTTTCGGTGGCTACAAGCGCTCCGGTATCGGTCGTGAATCGGGGATTGATGCGATCCGCGAATATCTCGAAACCAAGTGCGTCTGGATTTCCACCGATCTCGATGTACCGAACCCCTTCATTCGTCGCTGAACGCCCGGCGCTGTCCGGCAAATAGCAGGACTGGGCGGCCGTTTGGCCGCCTTTTTTTCGCAGCAGACTGTAAACTTCGATGTCCATCTTCGACGAAGACAAGATCGATTGTCACTGCCACGTTTTCGATCCACGGCGTTTTCCCTACGGTAGCGACAATTTCTACGCCCCGGAGGGGCAGGAGTTGGGAACACCGGATCAGTTCGGGCAGGTGCTTGATGCCTACGGCGTTGGTCATGCGCTGTTGGTCGGGCCGAATTCCGGCTATGGCCTGGACAACTCGTGCCTGCTCGATACCCTGGCGCGGAGCCAGGGGCGTCTGAAGGGAGTGGCGGTTGTGGCGAACGATGCCTCCCTTGAGGAACTGAGCTTGCTCAAAGGGCAGGGAATCGTCGGAGTCGCTTTCAATCCGGCTTTGTCGGGCGTCCCCAAAGCAGGTGAAATCGTGCCCTTGCTGGAGAAGCTCGCCCGGCTCGACCTGTTTGCCCAGATCCAGGTGCGCAACCAGCAACTGCCGGAAATGCTGCCCAGCCTGCTGGCGAGCGGTGTCCGATTACTGGTGGATCACTGCGGTCGACCGGATATTTCGGCTGAAATTGAACAACCTGGATTCCAGGCGCTGGTGGCCCTGGGTAGAGCGGGGCGGGCGGTCGTCAAGCTGTCCGGCATGGGCAAGTTTTCGCAGCTTCCCTTTCCGCACCAGGATACCTGGACCTATCTGCGGGCACTCACCGATGCCTTCGGCTTCGATGCCTGCGTCTGGGGTTCCGACTGGCCATTTCTGCGGGCTGGCGAGCGCGTCGATTATGGCCCGCTGCTCAAATTGGTCGAGCAACTGTTTCCGCACAGGGAGGACCGGCGAAAATTGCTGTGGGAAACCCCGCGTCGGCTTATTGGCTTTGACGGGGCTTCCTGAGTTTTTGGTTCAGGCGACCGAGCGTTTCGCTGTCATGCGTAGCGGCAGGCTGCGCCGCAAGACCTGATCGGTCACCCACTTGGCCGACCGGCGGGCGTGCTCAAGCACATCCTCCTGCGGCAGCTGGTGGTAATCGTCGTTGAAGACCAGAAAGCCAATGTCACCGCGATAGCCGATTCTTTCCAGCCGGCGCAGGATCGCGGCGAGTTCGCTGCTATGCACTCCTTCGCCGGGGAAAACCCGCATGTGGATCGAGGTGTCGCGCTTGTCGCGAGGCGTGCGTATCTCGGTGGCGCTGAAATCGGCAAGCTGAAGCAGGGCGATTTTCTGCGGATCGATTTCTTCCAGCGAGTCGAGTTCGGTCTGGTTGGCCATCAGGTGGAAAGAATCGATAACCAGGCTGAAATTGGCGTGGTCAACCGCCATCACCATTTCCCAGGCATCTTCGTTACTGCGGGTAACGCTGCCCCAAGGCACTGCCTTGTAGCCGATGCGTACGCCTTGCGGTACGGCAAGGTTGGCCAGTTTGCGCAGATCCTGCGCCATTTTCGTGGCGCTGTCGGCCGGCAGATCGACGGTCGTCGAGCAGACAATCAGCAATGGCGCATTGATCGCCCGGCACATCTTCAGCGTTGCCTTGGCGAGATCGACCTTGCAGTCGTGCTGCGAACCTTCAAGCCCTTCGTAATCGCGGATCACCTGCAGTCCGGTCACCTTCAGGCCGCTGGTTGTGACCAGTTCAACGGCGGCTGCAAAACCGCCCGGATAGTTGGCCAGATCTTTGGCCCAGAGCATGATCTGCGAAAAACCGGCCTTTTTCACCGCGTCCAGTTTGCCGGCGAGATCGCCCGGCAAGGCAACGGTATCCATACTGAAGTTGCTGAGGTTCACAATGGTTTTCTCCGTCGGGCCTGTCAGGAAGCGGCGCCGATCCGGCTGGCAACGAGTTCGAAATGGACCTTGCCCGGGAACATGCGGGTCAAGGCACCTTTGTCGGTGACTTTGATCAGCCCGCCTTCCTCGAAAGTAACGCCACGGGCCTGCAATTGCGCGACCGCGGCATGGACGTCCGGTGTGCCGATGCCAAGACGGGCCAGGCTTTCGTCCCATTCGATGTCGTACGAGACATCTTCCGGTGGGCCAAATAATTGCAGGTAAAACTGGTTGCACGGGCTTTTCAGCAAGCTGCCGCGCGTCAGAATGCCAAAGCTTTCACCTTGAGGGAGTGGGGTGAAGCCGAGTAACTGATCGTAAAAATCGATCCATTCCTCCATCCGTCCCGCTCCGACATATTGGACGAGGCCGAAGAAATGCATGCCGGCAAGGGCCGGGGGCTGGCTCGATACCTGTGTGTCAAAAACAAAATCGACATCGAATATCGAGAAGTCGCGATGGCGGTCGACCAGATAGATGACAGAGTCGCCCACCCCATGTACGCCGGGGATATTCAATTCCATGGCACCGGCCCGGGTCGGAATCGGCCAGGCGCCAAGGTCAACCATGTGGCGGTAGGCACTACTCGCATCGGCCACACGGAAAGCGATGCCACTCAGGGTCACGCTGTCACCTTGCAGGTCCGTGCCGTTGAGCATCTCGTGGTCGGCATTGACGACAATCGTCATCGTTCCCTGGCGATAGAGAAAGACCCGCCGCGAGCGGTGGCGAGCGATGTAGGCAAAGCCCATGAGTTCAAGAGTTTTGCCCAAGCCTTCAGGTTGTGCGGTCGCATATTCGACAAATTCAACACCTTCCAGGCCTAGCGGATTGTCGCTTCTGGAAAGCACGTCTGAATTGTTTTCGGTCATAAGCTTTGGTCTTAGAGGGGCGTGAGTGGATCGAATCCGGTCAGTATCCTGCGGCAAACATTCGGCAAGACATTTCGAGATGAAGCATGTCTTTTCGGTGAATATTCCAGAGAATCTATTCTACGGCAAGGGTTTCAACGACTGATCGGTATACACCGAATGGGCACGGCGTCCTATCACGCCTGATCGTCAAGCAGGCGAATGACCAGCCGTTTTTGTTGCAAATTTACAACAAAAAACGAAATCGTGTTCCGAAAACATGTTGCACTAAACAGAATTGCGTTCTAAAGTGTAACTGTACTTGCTGTGAGTGGACCTTCCTGTCTGGGAGGGATTTCAAGGATGGTTTTGGCGCAATTCCACGGGGGAGTTGCCCCGTCAAATGCAGTCGGAGAGGACTATGAGAGGGTTGAATACTCCTGCCAGTCTCTACGTGCCGACCGTCAGGACGACCATTCTTAATCGATGAGGAGACGAAATGATGCATTTCAAGAAATTGCCGGTCGTACTGGCTTCTGCCGGATTGATGTCGCTGGCTGTTCCCCAATCTGCCGTTGCCGGCGAAATTGAGGACCTCAAGGCGCTGGTTCAGCAGCTTGCTGCCGAAGTCAAACAGATGAAAGCTCAGCAGACTCAGCAAGCAGCGCCACAAGCGCCAGCTGCCGGAGCGGCAGCGGTTACGGCTGTTGCCCCGAAGGGCGCGCCGGCTGCCACGAGCGCCAGCGTTGGCTCGGCACAAGGTCCGTTGAGCATTACAGTGGGCGGGGCAAATCTCACCCTGTACGGTAATGCCGATATCTACATGAACTACATGAGCAGCAGCTCAGGTGCTCAGATCAGCGCCTTGCAGGATGGTGGTCTTCTGCGCAGCCGTTTGGGTCTCCGTGGTGATCGCCAGGTAGCCGATGGTTACACCATGAAGGTCCAGTTGGAGCAAGGCGTGAACCTGACGAACGGTTCTGCAGCGGATCAGCCTAGCGTAAGCGCATCGACCACGTTTAATGGTTCTACCTACACGACCACCACCACTACTGGCAGCGGTCGTCTCTTCGATCGTCAGGCTTGGATTGGCCTTGCCACGCCGTATGGTGAGTTCCGTGCCGGTCGTCAGAATACGGCGATCTTCTACCGCGGTGACTACATCGACTACAGCTCACGCACAATTGGTTCGATGGTCAATAACTTTGGCGTTCCATCCCGTTATGATGGCGACTTATCCTATATCTCGCCGCGGCTGTATGGCTTCCAGGCTGAAGCTCACTACGCTATCGGTGGCGCCAATTCGAATAGCGGCGGTGTTACGAGCTCCACCGATACATCGCTTGCCAACATGGCGGTCTATCAATTCGCCCTTGACTATCTGAATGGTCCGTTCCGCGTTGGCTATGCCGGTCTTGGTGCAAGGCCTGGTGGTAGCGGTACTATTACTTATGATCGTGACGTCGTATATCACAATGTCTATGCCAATTATAACTACGGTCGCGGCAAGATTTATTTGACGGGCATTCGCTCGAACAACGGTGGTTCTAGCGGCTCAAGTACCCCGCTAAGCAACGTCGGTGGGACGCTGGTCAGCAACAACCCCGGTCTGCTTACCGGCACCAGCTCAAGTGTTAACACCTTCTACAACATCTACCAGGTTTCGGCAGACTATCAGGTCACTCGGACCCTGCGTGTTGGTGCGCTATACGGTGTGATTAACGACACTTCGAACGCCGATAAGGGCGCTACCGGCTGGTCCATTGGCGGCTTCTATGATGTTTACCAGAACACCATGCTGTACGCTCTCGTTGAATCCTTGGACAATGAGTCCGCTGCCAGTTGGCGCCCGTCCGGTTCTGCAGGTCTGACCAAGAACTTCTCTGCAGCAGACTCGACTGGTCAGCGCATCAACGGTGCTCAGGTTGGCTTGATCTTCAAGTTCTAAGAATCGACCGGCCAATTCGTAATCGCGTCGTGGTCTGAGCCTTTGGGCTTTCTCGAAGATCGGGCCATCAGGCCCGGTGATCGGCGAAGTCGCTAGTGCTATATGAATGAGCCCTGCTTTGGCAGGGCTCATTTTTTTTTGCGATTCGATTCGGACTCTCAGGGCGTGTGAGATTCGCCAGCTTGCGCTTGGGAATACAATAAATAAACAAATTCCTCCCTGGATTTCCTCCCAGGAAAGACCTCTCTTGTTGCAATTGAAACAAGCAGGAAAAATAAATTTAGTGTGCCGATCAAGATTGCTATTGGAATTCCACCGTTCAAAATGTTTGCCCTTGCTTTGTTGATAGCAAATCTGCCGGAATTATTATTATCAGGTCGCGTGGGGGCGGGCGCCCCAGTGCAGAGATCAAGAAATAGAAGTCCAAGAACCTGCACGTTCAGAGAGTAGGTTGTCGCTTCACGTCGCGATAAGGGCTGCGGGGGAAGTCACTGGATCATGGATATATTGACTCATATGGCATTTTCTCAGACTTCGGCCACTTGCGTCGAGCGGCGCTAGCGCAGGTCCGAGTGCCATCCTCACGCCACGTTCGATTGACTCTACTTGGCCAGCTTGCGACTCCGGGTGAGGTAAGTGATCGGTGGATAACTTGGCACCCCTGATTTTGTGCTCAATATGGGCTTCCAGTTCGCGCCGAGTCCTGTCGAGTCGTCCCGCTACACGAAAAAACGCCCACCGGAAGAGGTGGGCGTTGAGTTTTACGGCGTGTCGGCTGCTTGGCCTGTCGCTTGCAACTTAGGGTGACCTACAACTGCATCACACAAGTCTGCACGCAGGAGCTCAGCCGCAGGTTCCGACCGCGCCGCAGGCGGTGCAGAAGTCGCAGCCATCCTTGCGGATTACCGAGTGGTTGCCGCATTCGTTGCACAGTGCGCCCTGCATCAGCTTGGGCTCGTTGTCGTCGCGGGGGGCTTCGAGGATGCCCATTTCGCGGGTCGGGTAGCCGGCTTCGTCGAGCACGCCGAGCATGGCGTAGCGATGGATGATCAGCGCGGCCAGGTAGGCGACGGTGGAGGGCCAGTTTTGCTGACGGCGGGTGCCGGGCACGAAGGCCATGAAGTCGCCCAGGGGTTCCGGGTAGTCGATCAGCTTGCGCAGCTTCATGCCGATCCAGGCCGGGTCCATCACGCGCATGTCGAGGGACAGGATGCGCGACAGGCCGTCCAGGGCGCGCGGGTAGTTGCCCGACAGCCACATGGAGTAGGGGCGGGTGACGCCGTCGGGCAGGGTGATTTCCTTGAGGCCGAGGACGAAGTCTTCGCCGGTGGCCGGGTTCTGGATATCCACCGTCCAGGACAGGGTGCCGTCGGTGCCGGTCTTGGGTTCGGCCAGGCTGAACAGGCTGTCGAGCACCGGGTTCGGCAGGTTGTCGCCGTCTTCGAGGGCGCCGAGCTTTTCGCAGCGGTAGCGCACGACCTGGGCGAAGGCGGAGACGACGCCCGGCATCATCTTCTGCTCGCCGTGGGGCGGGAAGCGCAGTTCGAAGGGCTTTTCACCAACGGTCTTGGCGAGGGTTTCGAGCTTGAGCTTGAGCCAGCCGCGGTCGTTGGCGCGCATGTCCATCGACAGGGTCTTGGCCACGGCACCGAGGCCGCGGGGCTGGTCGGCGCCGTTCACCCACACTTCGAAGGGGAAGGCACCCTTGGCCGGGCTGTCTTCGACCGGATCCATGTGGCCCACGAAGAGGGCGAAGTTGCCCTGCGGCGTGTTGAGCATGTAGGTCCAGGCGGCGTTGCCGTCCGGCAGGTCGGGGCGGCCGGGCCAGCGCAGCGACGACAGCACCGGGGCGGGCAGGGTCTTGATCGACAGACGACGGTTGGTGTCGTCGGAGATTTCGAGATCCTGCGGCTGCTTTTGCTCGCTGGTGGGCGCAACCGACAGCACCGAGCCGAGGATGGCGTTGGGGCGGTAGGTGGCGAGGCCCTTGAGGCCGGACTTCCAGGCGTCGAGGTAGAGGTTCTCGAAATCGGCGTAGGGGTAGTCCTCGGGGACGTTCACCGTTTTGGAGATGGAGGTGTCCACGTACGGGGCGACGGCCGCGACCATGTCCTTGTGGGCCTTGGCGGAGATTTCCAGCGCGGTGACGAAGTAGGGCGGCAGCTTGTTCATGTCACCACCCAGGTGACGGTAGAGGCGCCAGGCGTAGTCCTCGACGGGGTATTCCTTGAAGGTGCCGTCGGCCATCCGCTTTTTGCGGGTGTAGGTGTAGGAGAACGGGGGTTCGATGCCGTTGGAGGCGTTGTCGGCGAAGGCCAGGCTGATGGTGCCGGTGGGGGCGATGGACAGCAGGTGGGAGTTGCGCAGGCCGTGCTTGCGAATCTTGTCCTTCACGTCGTTGGGCAGGCGTGAGGCGAAGTTGCCGCCTGAGAGGTAAAGGTCGGCGTTGAACAGCGGGAAGGCGCCGCGCTCCTTGGCCAGTTCGACGGACGCGAGGTAGGACTGGTCGCGCATGAATTCGCTGATTTTCATCGCCATGGCGAGGGCTTCGGCGGTGTCGTAGCGCAGGCGCAGCATGGCCAGCGCGTTGCCGAGGCCGGTGAAGCCCAGGCCGACGCGGCGCTTGGACTGGGCTTCGGCGTGCTGCTGGGTGAGCGGCCAGTGGGTGGCTTCGAGCACGTTGTCGAGCATGCGGATCGACACTTCGACGGTTTTGCCGAAGCCGGCGAAGTCGAAGCTGGCCTTGTCGGTGAAGGCGTCCTTGACGTACAGCGTGAGGTTGATCGAACCCAGGCAGCAGCAGCCGTAGGACGGCAGGGGCTGTTCCGCGCAGGGGTTGGTGGCCTCGATGGTTTCGCAGTAGTAAAGGTTGTTGTCCTTGTTCATGCGGTCAAGGAACAGGATGCCCGGCTCGGCGTGGTCGTACGTGGAACGCATGACCTGATCCCACAGGTCATGGGCGCGCACCTTGCGGTAAACCCACTGGCCGTCGTCGCGCTGGTAGGCGCCGGAATCCTTGAATTCGCTGGCGGGCTCGGCCTTGTGGGCCAGCTCGACAAAGCCGTCGGCTTCGACGGCCTGCATGAAGGCGTCGGTCACCGCGATGGAAACGTTGAAATTGGTGAGGTCGCCGTGATCCTTGGCGTGGATGAATTCCTCGATGTCCGGGTGGTCGCAGCGCAGCACGCCCATCTGGGCGCCGCGGCGCGAGCCGGCCGATTCGACGGTTTCGCAGGAGCGGTCGAACACACGCATGTACGAAACCGGGCCGGAGGCATTGGACTGGGTGCCGCGCACCATCGCGCCCTTGGGGCGGATGGAGGAGAAGTCATAACCCACGCCGCCACCGCGACGCATGGTTTCGGCGGACTGGGCCAGCGCGGTGTAGATGCCGCAGCGGCCGTCGACGGATTCGGTGATCGAGTCGCCCACCGGCTGCACGAAACAGTTGATCAGCGTGGCGGCCAGGTTGGTGCCGGCGGCGGAGTTGATGCGACCTGCCGGAACGAAGCCCTTTTCCTGGGCTTCGAGGAACCTGGCTTCCCAGACGGCGCGCTTGTCTTCCGGCTCCATGGCGGCCAGCGCACGGGCCACGCGGGCACGCACGTCGAAGATGTTCTTCTCGTTACCCTTGGCGTATTTCTCCAGCAGCACCTCGTCGCAGATCTCCTGCGGCAGGAGGTTGGCGGCAGTTGCGGGCTGGTTTTTTGTGGACTTTGTCGTGGCGGTCATGGACGGCTTCACCTCCTCTTATGGGTGCTTTTGTTGATGCATTCGTGGGTGCAATCGTTGATTGCACAAGCGGCGCTAGGTTACTCCGACAAACGATTTTCAGCAAAAATTTAAGTTGTTTAAAAACAAATACTTAAAAAAAGCAATAGTGCGATTAAAAGTTTTTTTCTACTACATTTAGTAGTGTTTTTGTCTCTGTAGATCAAGGAAAAGTATTGGAAAGTCGGCTCAGATCCTTGATTTATCGGGGAAATGGGGCGGTGGTGGGCTGATCAAAAACCACGTGTCAGCGCAGAGATGAAAAGGTGGGAAGTGCCGAAGGGATGCGGTGGGATACCTGTGTGGCTTCAACGAAGTCGCTCCTGGTGGAGCGAGTCAGGCTGTCGATTTCCGGGCGCGGGTGCTGATGGCGGCAGCTTCAACGAAGTCGCTCCTGGTGGAGCGAGTCAGGCGGCCGAGGGCTACGCCACCGGTGCCAGCCTGCACGCTTCAACGAAGTCGCTCCTGGTGGAGCGAGTCAGGCCGCCGTGCAATTAGTGTCATGTCACCAAGATTAGGCTTCAACGAAGTCGCTCCTGGTGGAGCGAGTCAGGCTCATCCGCCCGAAAGACTACGCCATCACTGACCTGGCTTCAACGAAGTCGCTCCTGGTGGAGCGAGTCAGGCTGGGCAGTCTCCGGCCGGGCTCAACAGCACCGGAGCTTCAACGAAGTCGCTCCTGGTGGAGCGAGTCAGGCGCCGGGGCGGCGTCGAGCTTGGCTTGCAGGGCGCTGCTTCAACGAAGTCGCTCCTGGTGGAGCGAGTCAGGCCCGCCGCGGCAATCCGCGATGCCGCCGGAAGGGTGAGCTTCAACGAAGTCGCTCCTGGTGGAGCGAGTCAGGCGTTCCGTGTGCTGACACACCAACCGCTAAACACCAACGCTTCAACGAAGTCGCTCCTGGTGGAGCGAGTCAGGCCCGTTGTGCGGTTGAGCTGGCCTGCACCGTAAGACGCTTCAACGAAGTCGCTCCTGGTGGAGCGAGTCAGGCTTGAGCTTGTTCCAGCTCACGATGCCCTTGCGCTTGCTTCAACGAAGTCGCTCCTGGTGGAGCGAGTCAGGCGTTGCGCGAGTGGGGCGACCGTCAGCTCTACACCGGCGCTTCAACGAAGTCGCTCCTGGTGGAGCGAGTCAGGCTGGTGGTGGGTTACCATTCGTATGGCATCCTCTCAGCTTCAACGAAGTCGCTCCTGGTGGAGCGAGTCAGGCCCTTCGCCCTGGAACAGCATGTTGAGACGCCCGGTGCTTCAACGAAGTCGCTCCTGGTGGAGCGAGTCAGGCGTGTGCGCCCACCCGTGTTTGGCGGTGATCTCGTCGCTTCAACGAAGTCGCTCCTGGTGGAGCGAGTCAGGCTTGACCAAACCCGTACGTCAACTGACTTCAAAAACGATGCTTCAACGAAGTCGCTCCTGGTGGAGCGAGTCAGGCACCGGCTGCATTACGTGTGCCGACTGCTGAAGGAAGCTTCAACGAAGTCGCTCCTGGTGGAGCGAGTCAGGCCGACGCCGCGCTCTACACCCCGCCGCCCGCGTATGCTTCAACGAAGTCGCTCCTGGTGGAGCGAGTCAGGCAGCTGGGCATTCTTTACAACACGCTGGCGAGCTGGCTTCAACGAAGTCGCTCCTGGTGGAGCGAGTCAGGCGCCTTGCCGATTCCCTTTGCGGCCATGCTGAGCTGGCTTCAACGAAGTCGCTCCTGGTGGAGCGAGTCAGGCGTAGGGGCTCGTCTCGTCGCCCTTGAACCAGTCCACGCTTCAACGAAGTCGCTCCTGGTGGAGCGAGTCAGGCGCGGTGTCCAGGCTTACCTGTGCAGCTTCGGTTTCAGCTTCAACGAAGTCGCTCCTGGTGGAGCGAGTCAGGCCCTGGCGGATTACCTCGGCCACGGTGGATCAGATCCGCTTCAACGAAGTCGCTCCTGGTGGAGCGAGTCAGGCGCTTCAACCAGCGCCCAACCCGGAGCCCCCCGCCATGCTTCAACGAAGTCGCTCCTGGTGGAGCGAGTCAGGCATATCGACGATGGCCTGCGTGAGCTGCGACACACTGCTTCAACGAAGTCGCTCCTGGTGGAGCGAGTCAGGCTCGATAATTCCGGATGCGGCTTGCACCTTTTTTAGGCTTCAACGAAGTCGCTCCTGGTGGAGCGAGTCAGGCCTGTCCTTCCCGGACCTCTTCGAAGCCAAGACCGTGCTTCAACGAAGTCGCTCCTGGTGGAGCGAGTCAGGCGTGCGCCATCGAGAGCATAGCCAGCGCGCCGTACATGCTTCAACGAAGTCGCTCCTGGTGGAGCGAGTCAGGCCCCGCAGCAGCGCTGGAGCTGTCACGCTTGAAAGACGTGCTTCAACGAAGTCGCTCCTGGTGGAGCGAGTCAGGCCGTGGACCAACTGGTCGAAGATGCGGTGTCTAAAAAGGCTTCAACGAAGTCGCTCCTGGTGGAGCGAGTCAGGCCCAAGTCTTAGCGAGCATCGCTAAGAACATCATGGGCTTCAACGAAGTCGCTCCTGGTGGAGCGAGTCAGGCAGCAGCAGCGGGGCTTGTGCCAGATTCTTACTACGCTTCAACGAAGTCGCTCCTGGTGGAGCGAGTCAGGCACGGCGTGACGCTGCCCGTCGATGACCCCTGGTGGCTTCAACGAAGTCGCTCCTGGTGGAGCGAGTCAGGCCTTCGTCATCCACGAACTTGAGCAGCGTATCGACGCTTCAACGAAGTCGCTCCTGGTGGAGCGAGTCAGGCCTTCGTCATCCACGAACTTGAGCAGCGTATCGACGCTTCAACGAAGTCGCTCCTGGTGGAGCGAGTCAGGCCCTTGAGCTTGGCGATCTGTGCGACACCGTCACGGTGGCTTCAACGAAGTCGCTCCTGGTGGAGCGAGTCAGGCCCCCGAGTGGGCAACGATGTCCGAGCCGCTCAAGGCTTCAACGAAGTCGCTCCTGGTGGAGCGAGTCAGGCGCGCGGGAGAAGCTGCTGGCCGAGCAGGATGAGAAGCTGCTTCAACGAAGTCGCTCCTGGTGGAGCGAGTCAGGCCCCGCATCTCGCCCGCGCGCGACGATTGCGGGCATGCTTCAACGAAGTCGCTCCTGGTGGAGCGAGTCAGGCTGAAGCAACTCGGCGCCGTACGCGAGGAGGTTGTGGCTTCAACGAAGTCGCTCCTGGTGGAGCGAGTCAGGCCGCACACGATCATATGGGCCGATCGCATACAGAGGCGCTTCAACGAAGTCGCTCCTGGTGGAGCGAGTCAGGCTGACCTGGCGGCAGTGGCGCTGGCTGGTGGGGCTGCTTCAACGAAGTCGCTCCTGGTGGAGCGAGTCAGGCCTAGAGCCGCCAACTTCGAGTCCCCCAGTTCGCGGCTTCAACGAAGTCGCTCCTGGTGGAGCGAGTCAGGCCACCAGCGCTGCCAGTCGTGGATACGATTGAACTGCTTCAACGAAGTCGCTCCTGGTGGAGCGAGTCAGGCTCGACATGTGGCGGAGCGGGCAGACCGACAGCAACGGGCTTCAACGAAGTCGCTCCTGGTGGAGCGAGTCAGGCCGAAGACATGCACATGAACGGGCTGGGTCTGGCCGCTTCAACGAAGTCGCTCCTGGTGGAGCGAGTCAGGCAGTAGCGCCATAGATCCACGACTTGAATTCATAGGAGCTTCAACGAAGTCGCTCCTGGTGGAGCGAGTCAGGCAGAAGATTCTGGAAAGCACCTCGCCCGGTTATGCAGCTTCAACGAAGTCGCTCCTGGTGGAGCGAGTCAGGCGTTGGCGCGGGAAGGCGGATCAGGTCTTGATGCAGCTTCAACGAAGTCGCTCCTGGTGGAGCGAGTCAGGCGACGGGTCGGGGACGCGGCGGCGATCCTCGAAATAGCTTCAACGAAGTCGCTCCTGGTGGAGCGAGTCAGGCGCGCCGAAGGCGAGCGCAAGCGCATGGCTGAAATCGCTTCAACGAAGTCGCTCCTGGTGGAGCGAGTCAGGCACAACGGCTTGTTCGGCGAGCGTGGCGCGGACGATGCTTCAACGAAGTCGCTCCTGGTGGAGCGAGTCAGGCCCGCCTTCACCTACGACGGCACCCTCACCTACAACGGCTTCAACGAAGTCGCTCCTGGTGGAGCGAGTCAGGCAGCGAGCAACTGGCGGCCGACATGGTCATCAGCCAGCTTCAACGAAGTCGCTCCTGGTGGAGCGAGTCAGGCGTCACCGGGCCGAACTGATAGCGCGGGACCAATCGCTTCAACGAAGTCGCTCCTGGTGGAGCGAGTCAGGCATTGACGTTGCGAGCGCCGTTCGCCTGTTCCTGGGGGCTTCAACGAAGTCGCTCCTGGTGGAGCGAGTCAGGCCAATAGGGTCAACCGGCGGCTGATAATCCATATCCGGCTTCAACGAAGTCGCTCCTGGTGGAGCGAGTCAGGCCCCCGCATTGCAGATCCAGTACAGCCGCATCCAGATCGCTTCAACGAAGTCGCTCCTGGTGGAGCGAGTCAGGCGGCCCGCATGGTGTTGTCAGCCTGCCCACTCGCCTCGCTTCAACGAAGTCGCTCCTGGTGGAGCGAGTCAGGCGACCGTCAGCATCAAATCGTCGGGCGGTACAGTCGCTTCAACGAAGTCGCTCCTGGTGGAGCGAGTCAGGCGCTTAACAGGACTCCATACAGCTTTCTGCAAAGGGCTTCAACGAAGTCGCTCCTGGTGGAGCGAGTCAGGCCCACGGAGCAAGGGTGGGGGAAGGTGGTTGCGCGTGCTTCAACGAAGTCGCTCCTGGTGGAGCGAGTCAGGCGTAAGCAATTTCGGATGAGGCGCTTATCCTCAGCCGGCTTCAACGAAGTCGCTCCTGGTGGAGCGAGTCAGGCACCATCCTGGTGGGCACCAAGGCCACCGAAGCACGCTTCAACGAAGTCGCTCCTGGTGGAGCGAGTCAGGCATGCGCAAGGAGTTCCGCTACGGCGTTGATGGCCGCGGCTTCAACGAAGTCGCTCCTGGTGGAGCGAGTCAGGCCGACTTTTCCTTTGGCGTTGGGGATTATTGCGTTGCTTCAACGAAGTCGCTCCTGGTGGAGCGAGTCAGGCACCGTTACCCCCGCACCGGGTGTGCTCGTTCGCAAGGCTTCAACGAAGTCGCTCCTGGTGGAGCGAGTCAGGCACGCTGCCGGCGGCCAGGCGCTGGCCCAGCAGCAGCTTCAACGAAGTCGCTCCTGGTGGAGCGAGTCAGGCGCTGCTTCGGGGGAGCCATCACATAGCCTCCGCATCGCTTCAACGAAGTCGCTCCTGGTGGAGCGAGTCAGGCCTCGCCGCTCGCTGCGTCGTCGTCGGGCCGCTGGACGCTTCAACGAAGTCGCTCCTGGTGGAGCGAGTCAGGCAACCGGAGAGGCTTTCCACCTCAGCCCGTTCGAGGCTTCAACGAAGTCGCTCCTGGTGGAGCGAGTCAGGCAGGGGGTGTTTTTGGCTGGTTGTTATCCGTCCGTGGCTTCAACGAAGTCGCTCCTGGTGGAGCGAGTCAGGCGCCCGGCTGGTGCGCAGCAGGCGCTTTAGCTCGAGCTTCAACGAAGTCGCTCCTGGTGGAGCGAGTCAGGCCATTCGACGGTCCAGGTGATTTCAGCGTTGGGGTCGCTTCAACGAAGTCGCTCCTGGTGGAGCGAGTCAGGCCACTGCGCCTGCACTTTGACGGCCCGAACGATGCCGCTTCAACGAAGTCGCTCCTGGTGGAGCGAGTCAGGCTACCGGTTGGATGGCGTGGATTTGTGACCGCCCGGGCTTCAACGAAGTCGCTCCTGGTGGAGCGAGTCAGGCGTGGAAGCGCCAGTTGCAGGGCCTGTCCCGCGTGGCTTCAACGAAGTCGCTCCTGGTGGAGCGAGTCAGGCCCCTGCCCGCCCTCGCCTGGGCCCTGTCCGTTGACGCTTCAACGAAGTCGCTCCTGGTGGAGCGAGTCAGGCGAAAAGTTAGGCGAAAACCACGCTTGCTCAATATTGCTTCAACGAAGTCGCTCCTGGTGGAGCGAGTCAGGCATGGTGTCTATAGACCTGGCTCTTCCGGTGCGATGTGCTTCAACGAAGTCGCTCCTGGTGGAGCGAGTCAGGCGCTTCATTCAGATGCCACTGATCCTAAAATGAAATATTCAGCATCTGCGCGAACCTGTCTGCGGAGGCCGGTACCATCCAAAACCTGCATGTAATAACCCCGCAAAATCAAGCGGCAAACCCTGCGCGAACCTCCCGGTAAAAGCCGTTTACTTGGGGTCCGCGCAAAAGAGTCCCAGCCCAAAATGTCGCCCACGGCCCAGCAGTAACGGCCCGCGTAACGGCGCATGGAAGTGTAGCCGGACATGGTAGGGGATGAGCCGGGTCGCCTTCCAGGCTTTGAGCCGGTAGTCCGTGACATGGTAAGCCTGGGGCAGGAAGGGCACCCGGCTGACGGCAAAGTCCGCCAGCAGGCCGGTGTCGATTTCAGCGTTGCGGAGGGCCTTGAGAATGAGATTGCGCACGAGGCGCGGCGTGTCTGCATGGTCGCCCGGCAGGATCACCGGGGTGATACTTGTCCAGGTGCGGCTTTCGCGACGATAAGAATTGAAGACCCCATCGTCCGGATCCGACAGTGCGGCAGCAGCCACCCATTCGCCTGTGTCCTCACGCGTGAGGCGTAAGGGATCGGCGCCTAGAACGCCCAGCAGTTCGACCATTTCAGGCAGGCTATCAATCGGCGCCAGAAGCAAGGCGCGCCGGATCAGGCCGTCTGTGTGGGCATGGCCCAGCGAGGGTAGTGGAACCCACGACAGGCGTTCGTCCGGGGCCGCCTCCGGGCCGTAGCCGGCAGCGAAGTCCGCAATGCGGGTGCCCGCCGTCCGTTGCATCACTGCACCCCGTAACTGCGCGGCGACGACAACCGTGTTGCGGGGATCGAATGGGCGAAAGACCCCTTGGCTCTCCGGCTTCAGAAGGTGCAAGGGGAACATCGCCAGTCGCGGAGCCTGGCCGGCCGGCGAGTAGGCGACGACATCGTGAAGGGCCGGCGCAAGGACGGGAGAAAACCAGCCCTTTGCCTTGTCGAGCCGATTCTGACTTGCCTGAAAGCGAGCCTCCAGCGAGGCAAGCGATCCGGGCACGGCCACCCTGAGCTGGATATCCAGTTCGCTGCGCAATGGCATGGCCTTGCCTGCGTGCGAGGGGGTGAAATGGATTTCTCCCGCGTTGCTGGCCGGGCGTAACGTCGTAACGAATCCCGACAGGCTCGCCTGGTCCTGACCGGAGCCGAGCGTATGAAGGTGGGCGGCGGAGGCGATGAGGCGGATCGCTTCTTCGTGGTCTGCATCCTTCGAGAGCCGATAGGCGTACCGGACGGTGCCGGTGACGCGTCGTTCGTGGATCTCGCGGCCGGTCGTTCCTCCAGTGGTCTTGCGCCTGTCCGAGTTGTTCGGTACGTAGATCGTGTAGCGCTGTTCGGGGGTATCTGCCGGGCAAAAGATATCCGGTGTCGGCTGCCGCTCCAGCCAGGCGAGGCCGGGCGCTTCGACCGAGCGGTTGCCTGCAACGATCGCCTGCAGGAGCCTGAACGGAGAGGGGGGCCATTCGGCGCCGCGGTACACCTCAGTCAGAAAGCGTGCTTCCAGAACCAGCCAGTGCTCAGGCACCTGCATTCTCCTTGGCGGACTTTTTACCTTTCGCCTTCTTGTCCTTCTCTGCAATGAGCTCGGGCTGGAAGGTGCCCATGAGAGGAGAGAGCTGCCCGATGCCGAAGCGCTCGGCGCCCGCCTGTGCATAGGCGAGGGCCTCTTCGGCCGTCAGCTTAAAAGTGATCTGGTGGCCATCCAGGTAACGCACAATCGCTTCCACCGGGCCCGCGCCGACTAGCAGGCATCCCTGCCGTAGAAAGGCTTCTGGCTGCAGCGTCAGGGCCACTAAACCCAAGCCTAAAATGTATTCGGAAAGGGCATCTGGCGCGTTTGTGTCCAGATCCGTTTGGCAGTTCTGACGCAGGGCCACGAGGTTCAGGAAGGAGTCACGTCGGACTCCACCATCGGCAACGATCCCGGCCAGTGAAGGAGCGGAGAGCGCGTTGTCCAGCCCAATATCCGATAGCTTGGCGCCATCGCTACTAATTTCCTTACTGGTCAGCGCCGCCGAGTAAAGGGCATGGCGCTGTAGCGGATTCACGTTGAAGGCATCGATCCGGGCGG
>Ga0209277_10000279_pt1 | contig 26521 bp, 24 predicted proteins | sample JI81AbrownDNA_FD_187503 | JGI IMG/M metagenome (GOLD analysis project Ga0209277, IMG submission 187503) | Wastewater effluent complex algal communities from Wisconsin, to seasonally profile nutrient transformation and Carbon sequestration -... | ecosystem: Engineered > WWTP > Effluent > Algae... | reverse complement strand
AAGTGTCCCGCCCTCGTCGCCAACGCCGCCTCCGGGGGTTGACAGCCGCCTCCCGAGTTGAGAGCCACCTGCGGGGATGGAGAGCCGGCGTCAAGGCCGCTTAGATCAGCCGGTCCCCCGGCTCCAGGCGCACCCCGCGGGCCCAATCCGCGGCGGGCATCCGCCGCTTCCCGAGCGGCTGCACGAGGGTCAGGGCAACGGGGGCCGTGGCGCTGCCGACCTCGACCTGCGTCTTGGTCACCCGCAATTCGCCGGGCGCCAGCCGCTCCGCGGCGGCCACGATCTGCACCGGAGCAAGCTTGAGCCGCTCGCCACGGAAGGTCGTCCAGGCGCCAGGTGCCGGCGTGCAGCCGCGAATCAGCCGGTCGATGGCCATCGCCGGATGCCCGAAGTCGACGCGCGCATCGGCGACCTCGAGCTTCGGGGCCGCACTGATGCCATCCGTCCACTGCGGCACCGCGTGCAGCTCATTTCGGGAAATGCCATCCACGGTGGCACGCAGCAATCCAGCACCGGTGACCGCGAGCCGGGCCAGCAGGTCCCCGGCGGTGTCAGCCGCGCGAATGGCCTCGGTGACCGTGCCATAGACCGGGCCGGTGTCCAGCCCGGCCTCGATCTGAAAGGTCGAGGCACCCGTGATCTCATCGCCGGCGATGATGGCGTGCTGCACGGGGGCAGCGCCGCGCCATGCCGGGAGCAAGGAGAAATGCAGGTTCACCCAGCCATGCCCCGGCACGGCAAGCGCCTCGCGCGGGATGAGATTGCCATAGGCGACGACCGGACACAGGTCCGGCTCGGCGGCCCGCAGCCGGGCCACGAATTCCGGGTCCTTCAGGGTCCGCGGCTCCCACACCGCGATCCCCAACTCCCGCGCACGCGCCTTGACCGGTGAAGCCGCGAGCTTGCGTCCGCGACCAGCCGGTGCATCCGGGCGCGTGAGAACGGCCACGATCTCGTGCTCACTCCCCGCGAGGGCATCTAGCGCCGGCAAGGCCACCTCGGGGGTTCCGGCAAAGATCAGGCGCACCCGTGACTCACATCCCCAGACCGAAGGTCGCGTGCGGCGACAACTTGATCTCTGGGGCGCCTTGACCGGCCCAGTCCGCCTCGCGGATGGCGCGCATCGCCAGCTTGCGGGTCTCCCGATCGAGCCGGTCGATGAACAAGATGCCGTCGAGATGATCGGTCTCGTGCTGGATGGCGCGGGCGAGCAATTCGCTGCCCTCGAGGAAGACCGGCTCGCCCCACATGTTCTGCCCGCGCGCCACCACATTGAGCGCACGCCGGGTGTCATAGCGCATTTCGGGGAAGGAGAGACAGCCCTCCGGCCCGTCTTGCTCCTCCTCTCCGAGGTCGAGCACGGGATTGATCAGATGACCGAGAATCCCATCGACGTGATAGGTGAAGACGCGCAGCGATACCCCGATCTGCGGCGCCGCGAGCCCGGCGCCAGGGGCATCGAGCATCGTTTCGCCCAGGTCCGCGACCAGCGTGCGCAGTTCTTTGTCGAAGTCGACGACTTCTTCGGCGCGGGTGCGCAGCACCGGGTCGCCGAAGAGTCGGATGGGCTGGATCGACACCGCGCAAGTCTATGCATCCGGTGGCGAATCCCTCAGGTGACATCGGCGATCCCCATCCGCACCCGGATGCCGTCCGGGTCCTTGCGGGCACTGCGCTCGGCCCGCGCCGCATGCAAGCGAGCGGCCAGGCCATCGGCATCTTGCGGGAGCACGCGCACCAAGAGCCGGTATGCCGTGCCGTCGCCCCCGTCCGCGACCGGCGTGGGGCCATAGGTGGTGACCGTCTCGGGCAAGCCCCGCTCGAGCACGGCGCTCACGGCAGCCCGCGAGCCGAGAATCTCGGCGAAGATCGCCACCGGCGGGAGGGACAGCGCGCGCCGCTCCGCCAACTCCCCGGCCGCCAGCCAGACCGGGTCCCAGCGCACCAGGGCCGCCAACGCCGGGGCATGAGCTCCGGGGCTGACGCCGGAGACGATCACGACTCCGCCGGCCGCGGCCGGCCGGACCAGCGCCGCGGCAGCCAGCCAGCGGCGCAGGGCCTCGGGGGCAGCATCCAAGGCGGGCCGGTCCAGCACGGCCCAGGCATCCAGGAGCAGGGCGGCGGCATACCCCCCCTCCGCGACCGGCTCGGCACCCGGCGTGGCGATGACCAGCGCCGGGCGGCCCGGAACGCTCGCCAGGACGGCGGCACCGCCGGACGTCGCGACGGGCACACCGGGGAAGGCTCGCCCGAGTTCCTCGGCGGTCCTCCGGGCCCCGACGACGAGCGATCGCAGCCGGGTCCCCCCGCAGGTCGGACACTCCCAGCCGCGGGCGAGAATGCCACACCACCGGCACCCGGCGGGGCCGCCGCGCTCGGCCACGGCGAGCGGCCCGTGGCAGTTCGCGCATCGGGCGTGGGCGCGGCATTGCTGACAGGCCAGGGCGGGGACATATCCGCGCCGGGGCACCTGCACCAACACAGGACCGCGGGTGAGCGCCTCGCGGGCCGTGCGCCACGCCAGGGTGGGCAGGCGCGCAGAGGTCGCGGCTGGGTCGCGTTCTTGCTCGCGCTCCGCCCCCGCCAGGTGCACGCGCGGCGCCCGTTCACGCACGATGCTGCGTGGTGGCGCAATGACCGCCAAGACCCCCGCCTCGGCCAGGGACTCGTCGGCAACACTGCGGCCATAACCCCCCAGCAGCAGGGCCGCCCCCTCGATGCGCGCCCGATTCGCGACCACATCCCGCGTGTGCACATAGGGCGCGCGCGGCTCGTCGTGCAGATCGTCCCCGTCGTCCCAAACCGCCAGCAGACCGAGATCGGGCATCGGGGCATAAGCGGCCGCCCGCGTCCCCACGACCACCGGGGCATGGCCGCGCAAGACCTTCAGGAAGGCCGTGTAGCGAGCCTGCGGACCTTGATCCGCCGTGAGCCGCACATGGCGCCCGGCACCGAGCACCAGCCGCAGGGCGGCATCGAGCCGCTCGACATCGCGATGATCGGGCACGACAAGGATCGCGCCGCGACCCCCGGCGACCGTGGCGGCCGCGGCCTGCGCCAGGGCGGCGGGCCAATCCCCGGCGGGATCACCGGCGGCGGGGAGCGCACTCCATACGGCCGCGGGGGCACCACCATCGCGTAGGTGGCGCAGGAAGGACTCCCCGGCGCGATAGTCGCGCCACGCCGACCCGGCCGGATCGAAGACCGGCAAGGGATCGAGGACCGGTGGCTCCATCGACAGTGCCTTCTCGGCCCGGGCATGCCGCGGCGGGATCGCCAGCCGCAGCACATCGCCGACGGTGCCTGCGTGCGTGGCCGCGAGTTCCCGGGCCACCGCGAGGATCGCCGGCGTGAGGACCGCCTCGGGCGCCACGACGCCCCGCAGCGGGGCCAGCCGGCCCTCATGCTCGGCTTTCGCGCGCCGCGCCACGACAAAACCCGGCAGGTCCTGCCCGGCGAAGCGAACCTTGACCCGCGCCCCGGGGGCCGCGGCGGCGTCGAGTTCGGGAGGCACGAGATACTCGAAGGTCCGGTCCAGGTGCGCGAGCCCGCTCTCGACGAGAACGGCCGCGACGGGCGCAGCAACCGGTGGCGGCGTGTCCGCCGCCGGCCGCTCACCCGTTCGATCCGCCATGATCAGCGAATCTAGTCACCGCCACTGACAGGGAGTCAGCCGGCGACGGCGCGCCGAAGTTCCTCGATCCGGTTGGTGGCCTCCCACGTGAAGGCGTTCTCGACGCCCGGCGCGCTGGTGCGCCCGAAATGGCCATAGGCCGCTGTCGGCAGATAGATCGGCCGGAGCAGGTCCAGATCGTGGATGATCGCGGCCGGTCGCAGGTCGAAGACCGACAGGATGGCGCTTTGAATCTTGTCCACCGGGACGGTTTCGGTGCCGAAGGTCTCGACATACAGGCCCACGGGCTGGGCCTTGCCGATGGCATAGGCGACCTGCACCTCGCAGCGGCGGGCCAGCCCGGCGGCGACGACATTCTTGGCCACCCACCGCGTGGCATAGGCCGCGGAGCGATCCACCTTCGAAGGGTCCTTGCCGGAGAAGGCGCCGCCGCCGTGGCGGGCCATGCCGCCATAGGTGTCGACAATGATCTTGCGGCCGGTCAGGCCGGCATCGCCCATCGGGCCGCCGATGACGAACTTCCCCGTGGGGTTGATCAGGCTCCGGTATGCCGAGGTGTCCAGGTCCGTCCCCTCCGCCGCGAGTTGCTCGAGCACCGGTGCGATGACCTGCTCTTGCAGGTCGGGGGCGAGCAACTCCTCTAGCGAAATGCCGTCGGCGTGCTGGGTGGAGATCACGACCGTGCCGAGACGGACGGCGCGGTCCCCGGCATACTCGATCGTCACCTGGGTCTTGCCGTCCGGACGCAGGTAGGCGACCGTGCCGTCCTTGCGGACGGCCGTCAGGCGCTCGGCGAGCCGGTGGGCGAGGTGGATCGGCAGCGGCATGAGTTCGGCGGTGTCGTCGCAGGCATAGCCGAACATCAGACCCTGGTCGCCCGCCCCCTGCTTGTCGAGCGCGTCGACGGTGCCGGTGCGCGCCTCATAGGCATCATCGACGCCCTGGGCAATGTCCGGGCTCTGCTGGCCGATCGAGATGGACACCCCGCACGATGCCCCGTCGAAGCCCTTGGTCGAGGAGTCGTAGCCAATGGCCATGATCCGCTCGCGCACGATCCGTGGGATCTCGACATAGGCCTCGGTCGTGACCTCACCGGCGACGTGCACCAGACCGGTGGTCACCATCGTCTCGACCGCCACCCGGCTGCCGGGGGCCTGCTCGAGCATCGCGTCGAGGATCGAGTCGGAGATCTGGTCACAGATCTTGTCGGGGTGGCCCTCGGTGACCGATTCGGACGTGAACAGGCGGGCAGCAGACAAGGGGGCACTCCTCAATCAGGGATTCGGGCGGTGCGCCAGCCCCGGCGCGCCACCAAGGAATCCTAAACCGCGCCCGTATGCCGTCACCGCACCGTCCGCCGCGGGCGCGGCGCTGCCGTCAGCGCAGCAGTGGAGCGGCCGCGTCGAGCACGGCATCGGCGATGACGTCCTTGCCGGCCGGGCCCGCCTGCTGCGGGGGATACTGCGCGTCCCGGAAGAGGATGTGCACGGTGTTCTCGTCCTTGCCGAAGGTCTTATCGGTGCCGACCTCATTGACGACGAGCAGGTCACAGCCCTTCCGGGCCAGCTTCTGCGCCCCGAGTTCGAGGACGGTGTGCTCGGCATCCCCCGTCTCCGCGGCGAAGCCGACGATGACCGGCGTGCCGCCGGCGCCACGCGCCGACACCAAATCGGCGAGGATGTCGGGATTGCGGATGAGTTCGATGACCGGCGCCTCGTCCGGCCGGTCCGGGTCATGGGTCTTCTTGATCTTGGTCTCGACATAAGCCGCCGGGCGGAAGTCCGCGACGGCGGCTGCCATGATCACCAGGTCCGCCCAATCCTGCTGCTCGGCGACGGCCTCTTGCATCTCCAGGGCCGTCCCCACGTTGATGATCTCCACACCGGCCGGAGCGGGCAGGCTCGCGTTGGCGCTAACCAAACGAACCACGGCGCCCCGCGCGGCAGCTCTCGCCGCGAGGGCATAACCCTGCTTGCCGGAGCTGCGGTTGCCGAGGAAACGGACCGGGTCGAGGGGCTCTCGGGTGCCCCCGGCGGAGATCACGACGCGCCGACCCGCATAGTCCCCGGCGGCGGGAGGCTGGCGCAGCAGGTGGCTGCATACGGCATAGATTGCCTCGGGTTCGGGCAATCGCCCTGGTCCGGTGTCCGCGCCGGTCAGGCGCCCCGAAGCCGGCGGTATGACGTGTGCCCCCCGCTCCAGCAGGGTCTCGACATTCGCCTGGGTCGCCGGGTGGTCCCACATCTCGGTGTGCATTGCGGGCGCGAAGACCACCGGACAGCGCGCCGTGAGCAAGGTCGTGGTCAGCAGGTCATCGGCGAGGCCGGCAGCGGCGCGGGCCAGCAGGTCCGCGGTCGCCGGCGCGACGACGACCAGGTCGGCCTGCTGCCCGATGCGGACATGCGGCACCTGCTCGACCGCCTCCCACACGCCGGTATGCACGGGCTTGCCGGACAGCGCGGCCCACGTGGGCTCGCCGACGAAGCGCAGCGCCGCCGCCGTGGGGACAACGGTGACGCTGTGCCCGTTCTCGGTGAACAGGCGCAGCAGGAGCGCCGCCTTGTAGGCCGCGATGCCGCCGCCGACGCCGAGAACAATATTCACGAGGCGTCGCCCGCTCAGGCGTCGATCGGCTCGGAGGTCAGCAGGTGCTCGTTGATCTCGCGCAACGCGATCGAGAGGGGCTTCTCGTGCATCTGCGAGTCGACGAGCGGCCCGACATACTCAAGCAATCCCTCTTGGAGCTGGGAGTAATAGGCGTTGATCTGGCGGGCCCGCTTGGCGGAGTAGATGACCAGCGCATACTTGCTGTCCGCGTGGGTCAGCAGGTCATCGATGGGCGGGCTGGTGATGCCGGTGGGGTTCGGGAGGGTTCCGGACACAGTGGCTACCGTCTCAATTTTCGGGTACGGGTGAACCCATCAATGATACGAGTTCTCGCGCGGCCCGCTCGACATCATCATTGACGACGCACACATCGAACTCGTCGGCGGCGGCAAGTTCGACGCGCGCGGTGCGCAAACGACGCTCGCGCTCGGTCTCGGTCTCGGTCCCGCGGCCGATCAACCGACGGGTCAATTCGTCCCAGTCCGGGGGGGCGAGGAAGACGAAGAGCGCCTCGGGCATGCTCTCGCGGACCTGACGTGCGCCCTGGAGATCGATTTCGAGCAGCGGTGCGCGGCCTTGGTCGATGGCTGCGAGGACGGGGCCGCGGGGGGTGCCGTACTTGGCGCGGCCGTGAACGACCGCCCATTCCAGCAACTCCCCCGCGTCCCGCATCCGCTCGAACTCGGCGTCGTCGACGAAGTGATAGTGCACTCCGTCGACCTCGGTCGGGCGCGGCCGGCGCGTCGTCACCGACACCGACAGCCACACCCACGGGACACGCTCACGGATGTAGGCGGCGACGCTGCCCTTGCCGACCGCGGTCGGGCCGGCAAGCACGGTCAATCGCCCTGATGTCATGGGTCCAGTTTGCCCGACTCCGTGTGTCCGCCGGCCGGCTCAGGAGTTCGCGAAGAGATCGCGCAGAGCGGCGGCCTGGTTGGCGCCGAGCCCGCGGACGCGGCGGCTCGGGCTGATGCCGAGCTCCTCCATGATGGCGGCCGCCCGGACCTTGCCGACGCCGGGCATAGCTTCGAGCAGGGCCGAGACGCGCATCTTGCCGATGACGTCATTGGTCTTGCCCTCGTCGATCACCTCGGCGATCGATCCGCTCGCGTGCTTGAGCCGGTTCTTCACGGCCGCGCGCTCCTGGCGGGCGACGGCGGCCTTTTCGAGAGCAGCGGCACGCTGCTCCGGTGTGAGCGGGGGGAGTGCCACGCTCAGCTCCTCTCATCACAGGAAAGGCCCCCGAAGGGGCCCTTTCCGCGCCTCGGGCGAGGCGCGGTGACGCGATATTACTGAATCCGGGCCGCTTCCGCTCGCCGGCGCAATGCCGGTATGTCGGGACCGGCCCCCAGGACCTCCCGGCTCGATGCGGCTAGGACATTGGGCAGAGCCGGTCCGAAGACGACCGCCGCCTCCTGCGCCGTGCCGCCTTGGGCGCCGAACCCCGGCGCGAGGATCGGTGCATTGGCGCCCGCGAGGTCGATCCCGAGGTCGGCGATGGCCGCGCCGACCGTCGCGCCGACGACGAGGCCGACACTGCCGAGGACCCCACGAGAAGCAGCCTGCGCATTGGCTGCCCCCGCCGCGTCGACGATTCGACGCGCCACGCTCCCCCCGGCATCGGCAACATGCTGCACATCGCGTCCCTCGGGATTGGACGTCAGCGCGAGGACGAATACTCCCCGATGGGTTGCTGCGGCGAGATCCATTGCAGGAGAAAGAGATCTGAAGCCGAGATAGGGACTCACGGTGATGGCGTCGGCCGCCAGTGGGGCCTGGTCGGCGAGATAGGCCCGGGCATAGCCGGCCATCGTGGAGCCGATATCACCGCGCTTGACATCCAGGATCACTGGTGTGCCGGCGGCATGGAAATCGGCGAGGATCTCCTCCAGGACTGCCACCCCGGCACTGCCATATTCCTCGAAGAAGGCAGACTGCGGTTTGACGGCGGCAACCCGGCCGGCAAAGGCCGCCACGCAGGTGCGCGCGAACTCGCGAACGCCCTCCGCAGCAACCGGCAGCCCCCACGCGGTGAGCAACTCGGGGTGCGGGTCGATGCCGACGCAGACCGCCCCAAACGTGTCCATGGTCACGCGCAGGCGTTCACCGAAAGTGCGTGATCCGGCTCGTCGGGCCGTGTCGGTCATGGGTTCCCTCCCGGTGGCGTCGACGTCGGGGGACATCGTTGCGTCGAATGTGGTCTCAGGATAGATGGGTTGCCATCCGCAGACCCCACGCCGAGCGCCTGGTCGCTCAGGACGGGTGAGCCGCACCGACGAGGCCGGCATAGGCAGCTATGCCGCGCACCTGAAGCAACTCCTCCAACTCGCACAGGACGCGGCGCGGGGCAGTCGGGTCATTGAAGGTGGCCGTCCCGACCTGGATGGCACTCGCGCCGGCGAGGGTGAGTTCGAGCGCATCGGCGCCGGTGCGCACTCCCCCCACGCCGATGATCGGCGCGACGGGCAGACGCCCGGCCAACATGGCGGCGTGCGTCTGCCAGATGGCCCGCACGGCCACCGGCCGGATCGCGGGACCTGAGAGGCCACCGGTGGCACCGAAGAGCAGCGGTCGCATCCGGTCGATGTCGATGTGCATCCCCAGCAGGGTGTTGATCATGGTCAGGCCGTGGGCTCCGGCGCTCAGAGCCGCTTCGGCGATCGCGACGATATCGGTGACATCCGGAGTCAGCTTGGCCAGCAAGGGAATTCGGTCAGGGACGACGGCCGAGACGAGATGGAGGACTTCGGCTGACGAGGCCGGATCACAGGCATACACCAGCCCGCGGTTGGCGACATTCGGGCAGGAGATGTTGACCTCGATCGCGGCCACCGCCGCAAAGGCCGGCGCGGCGACGAGAGCCTGAGCCACCTCGGCGAACTCCCCCGCGCTCGCGCCGGCGATGGAGACGATCACGCGGGCGCCCACCTCGTGCAACCACGGCAGGTCGTGCCGCACGAAGGCGTCGATCCCCGGCCCCTGCAAACCGATCGAGTTGAGCATGCCGCTCGGCGTCTCGGCCATCCGGGGGGTCCCACGACCCGATTGCGGATCGAGCTTCACCGACTTGGTGACAAATGCCCCGAGTTCGGTGATGTCGAAAAAGCGATGCAGCTCAGGGCCATTGGCCGCGCACCCCGATGCGGTCATGAGCGGATTGGGCAGTTCCACCCCGCACCCGATCGTGGTGCGCAGATCGACCGCGCTCATCACCTCCTCACCCCCGCGACGCCGATGGCATCGGCGGGCACCGCGACCCGGCCGTCGGCGATGGCATCCCAGCGGATCGCCCCGCCGTCGAAAGTCGGGCCGTCTATGCACGAACGGGTCATCCGGGTCATCCCGTCGCGGCCGACGACGGGGAGCACACACGTCATACACACGCCCACACCGCAGGCCATGGCCTCCTCGACGGCAACATGCGCGGTGGCTCCGCGCCCAGCGGCGACCTCGTGCACCGCACGCAACATCGGCATGGGCCCACACGCATAGACGTCCACGGCATTGAGCCGGTCGATGAGATCGGGGAGCGGATCGGTGACCCGTCCGCGCATCCCCTGCGAACCGTCATCGGTGGTGATCGTCACCTCCTCGGCAGCGGCGAGGTCGCTGCCGAAGAGCCGGCCGGCGCTCGCCGCGCCGAGGATCAGGTGCACGGCAAACCCCTTGGCGCGCAAGCGATCCGCCAACCAGAACATCGGCGCGGAGCCATAGCCGCCACCGATCAGAATGCATGCCCCACGAGATGCCGGCAGCGGGAAGGGTCGCCCCAGCGGGCCAGCGATCTCGACCTGCGCGCCGGCCTGCAAGCCCATGATCCAGCGCGTCCCCGGCCCTGCGTCCGCCACGACGATCTCGATCTGGCCGCTGCCGGGGTCGGCGCGGTGGAGCGAGAAGGAGCGGCGCAGCAAGAGCGCGGAGGCCGGGCCGCCGACGGCCAGCGCGACGAACTGGCCCGGCTGCGCCTCCGCAGCGATCGCTGGCGCATCCAGCACCAGCCGGCGGTAGTCACCTGCCGCGCTGGTCGCGGCGACCCGCGCTCGGACCTGCGCCACGGGATTGGGTGGGCTGGGCGTCATACCCCTGCTCCGGCGCCATAAAGATCCAGATCCCGCGCGTGCTCCTGGAGCGATTTGACCCGGATCGTGCCAGACAATGCGGACTCGATTCCTTGGACCGCGGCACCGAGTTGCTGGACGGTTGTGATGATGGGCCGATCCATCGCGGTCGTCGCCTGCCGGATCTTGTAGCCGTCCTCGCGCGCGTTGGCGCCGCTCGGGGTGTTGACGACCATGTCGATCCGGCCGCCGAGGATCTCGTCGACGATGCTGAGATCACCCGGCGATCGCTCACTGACCTTGCGGGCTACTTCAGACTCGATTCCGTTGCGGCGCAAGACATCCGCGGTGCCGGTCGTGGCAACGATCGTGAATCCGAGATCGCGCAGCCGCATGATCGGGAAGATCATCGCCCGCTTGTCCCGATTGGCCATCGAGACGAAGATCCGCCCGCTCGTCGGCAGCCCCGTGGTCGCCCCGAGTTGGCTCTTGGCGAAGGCCGACCCGAAGTCCTCATCGATGCCCATGACCTCACCCGTCGAACGCATCTCAGGCCCGAGCAGGGCGTCGACGACGGCACCCTCGACCGTGCGGAAACGCTTGAAGGGCAGCACTGCTTCCTTGACCGAGAGGTGGGCGTGGGCAGGCAGGCGGCCACCGTCCCCGGTCGGCGGCAGCAGACCTTCGGCTCGCAGATCGGCGATCGACGCACCGAGCATTACGCGGGCTGCTGCCTTGGCGAGCGGCACGCCCGTTGCCTTGGCGACGAAAGGCACCGTCCGCGAGGCGCGCGGATTTGCTTCCAGCACATAGAGAACGTCGTGAGCAAGGGCAAATTGCACGTTCATGAGCCCGCGCACGCCGATGCCCTCGGCCAGGGCCAGGGTGGAGCGTCGGACCCGGTCGAGTTCCTGCAATCCGAGGGTTGCCGGGGGCAGCGTGCACGCGGAGTCGCCAGAGTGAATGCCGGCCTCCTCGATGTGTTCCATGATCCCGCCGACGAACATCTCGACGCCGTCATAGAGGACATCGACATCGATCTCGATGGCATCGTCGAGGAAGCGGTCGATCAGGATGGGATGCTCCGGCGAGGCGATCGCGGCGCGCGTGACGTACTCGGCGAGGGTGGCATCGTCATACACGATCTCCATCCCACGGCCCCCCAGTACGTATGACGGGCGCACCAGGACGGGGTAGCCGATCTCGGCCGCGATGGTGACGGCCTCGGGTGCGCTGAAGGCCGTGCCGTGTTTGGGCGCGGGCAACTGCTTGGTGGCAAGCACCCGGCCGAAGGCGCCGCGGTCCTCGGCGAGGTGGATCGCCTCGGGCGGGGTCCCGACGATGCGCACGCCCTCGTCTTTGAGCTTCTGGGCGAGCCCGAGGGGTGTCTGCCCGCCGAGTTGCACGATGACTCCGGCCACCGGGCCGGCGGCCTGCTCGACGTGGATCACTTCGAGGACATCCTCGAGCGTCAGCGGCTCGAAATAGAGGCGGCTGGAGGTGTCGTAGTCGGTCGAGACGGTTTCGGGATTGCAATTGACCATCACGGTCTCATAGCCCGCGTCCCGCAGCGCGAAGCTCGCGTGGACGCAGGAATAGTCGAACTCCACGCCTTGCCCGATGCGGTTGGGCCCGGAGCCGAGGATGATGACGGCCGGCCGCTCCCGGGGCGCGACCTCGCTCTCCTGATCGTATGCCGAGTAGTAGTAGGGCGTCTGGGCGGCGAACTCGGCGGCGCAGGTGTCGACCGTCTTGTAGACGGGGCGGACACCGAGGGCATGCCGCACGCCACGCACGACATCCTCGCTCATGGCCCGAAGTGAGGCAATCTGCTTGTCGGAGAATCCATTTCGCTTGGCGTGCCGAAGCAGCTCGGGCGTGAGTTGGGCGGCAGTGCGCAGTTCCTCGGCAATCTCGTTGATGAGCGCGATCTGATCGAGGAACCACGGATCGATCTTCGTTGCCTCGTGGACCACCTCCACCGAGGCGCCGGCACGCAATGCCTGCTGAACCCCGATCAACCGCCCATCAGTGGGTCGCGCGATCTCGAGCAGCAGCCGGTCCAGGTCCGCCCCCGCGACCGGCTCGCCGTCCCAGTGAAAGACCGAACCGGACTTCTCCATCGAGCGCAGCGCCTTTTGCAGGGCCTCGGTGAAGCACCGCCCGAGGGCCATGGCCTCCCCGACCGACTTCATCGTCGTGGTCAGCGTCGGGTCCGCCGAGGGGAACTTCTCGAACGCGAAGCGCGGCACCTTCACGACCACGTAGTCGAGGGTAGGTTCGAACGAGGCGGGAGTCACCTCGGTAGCATCGTTGCGGATCTCGTCGAGGGTGTAGCCGATGGCCACCTTGGCGGCGATCTTGGCGATCGGGAATCCGGTTGCCTTGGATGCCAGTGCGCTGGAACGGGATACGCGGGGGTTCATCTCGATGACGATGATCCGGCCGTTCTCTGGATTGACGGCGAACTGGATATTGCAGCCACCCGTGTCAACACCCACCTCACGGATGATGGCGATGCCGATGTCGCGCAGCCGCTGGTACTCCCGGTCGGTCAGGGTGAGGGCGGGGGCGACCGTGATGGAGTCACCGGTGTGCACGCCCATGGGGTCGAGGTTCTCGATGGAGCAGACGACGACGACATTGTCGGCGTGGTCGCGCATGACCTCGAGTTCGTATTCCTTCCACCCGAGGATGGACTCTTCGAGCAGCACTTCGGTGACCGGCGAATAGAGCAGGCCGTCGCCGGCGATCCGGCGCAGGTCGCTCTCGTCATACGCGAAGCCGCTGCCGAGCCCACCCATGGTGAAGGACGGGCGCACGACCACCGGGTAGTTGAGTTCTGTTGCCGCAGCGAGGCATTCGTCCATCGTGTGACAGATGATCGATCGCGCGGACTCAGCTCCGCAGCGCTCGACAACGCCCTTGAACTTCTCGCGATCCTCCCCGAGTTGGATCGCTTCGACGTTGGCGCCGATGAGCGGGCAGTCGTACTTCTCCAGAATCCCTCGCTCATGCAAGGCCATCGCCGCATTGAGCGCCGTCTGCCCACCAAGGGTCGCCAGGACCGCGTCCGGGCGCTCCTTCTCGATGATCTTCTCGATGACCTCGGGAGTGATCGGCTCGACATAGGTCGCGTCGGCGAACTCCGGGTCGGTCATGATGGTGGCCGGATTGGAGTTGACGAGGATGACGCGGATGCCCTCCTCGCGAAGCACGCGGCACGCCTGGGTGCCGGAATAGTCGAACTCGCAGGCCTGCCCGATAACGATGGGGCCGGACCCGATGACGAGCACACGTGAAATCTCGGTGCGCCTCGGCATCAGCGATTCCCTTCCAAGAGAGTGACAAATCGATCAAAGAGGTAGCCGGCATCGTGCGGGCCGGCCGCGGCCTCCGGGTGGTACTGCACCGAAAAGGCCGGCAGGTCAAGGCATTCCAAACCTTCGACCACCTCGTCATTGAGGCAGATGTGGGAGACGCGCACGCGGCCGTATGCCGTGTCCCCCGGCGCCGTCACCGGCTCCCCAAGGGGAGCGTCGACGGCGAATCCGTGGTTGTGCGCGGTGACCTCCACCTTGCCGGTGGTCACATCGAGCACGGGTTGATTGATCCCGCGGTGGCCATAGCGCAGCTTGTAGGTCCCGAAGCCCAGGGCGCGCCCGAGGAGCTGATTGCCGAAACAGATGCCGAAGAACGGGATTCGCGCGTCCAGCACTTGACGCAACAACCCGACTTCATGATCGGCGGTCGCGGGATCGCCCGGTCCATTGGAGAAGAAGACGCCATCGGGGGCGATCGCCTCAATGTCGGCGAAGGTCGACGTCGCCGGGAGCACGTGCACCTCGATCCCCCGCTGGGCCATCAAGGCCGGGGTCATGGCCTTTATACCGAGGTCGATCGCCGCCACCGTAAAGCGCTTAGTGCCTTGTGGGGCAACGACATACGCCGCCTCGGTGCTGACTTCTGGCGCGAGGCGCGCGCCGGCCATCGGCGGCGCCGCCAACACCTGATCGAGTTGCGCTTGCGGGCTGCTCGGTGCCTCGGACCCGCTGAAGATGCCGACGCGCATCGCGCCGCGCTCGCGCAGGTGGCGGGTCAGCGCCCGCGTGTCGAGATCCCGGATCCCGACGATGCCCTGAGCAGTCAGCTCCGCATCGAGCGAGCGGCGCGAGCGCCAGTTCGAGGGCCGCGGCGCCGGATCGCGGACCACGAACCCCGCCACCCAGATCCGGCTGGACTCATCATCTTCGTCATTCCAGCCGGTGTTGCCGACATGCGGGGCGGTCATGACGACGACCTGCCGGTGATAGCTCGGGTCGGTCAGGGTCTCTTGATAGCCGGACATCCCCGTGTTGAAGACCGCCTCACCGATCGTCGTGCCGGTCGCGCCGAAGCTGCGGCCCGTGAAGCGCCGCCCGTCCTCAAGGAGGAGGACCGCCTCGTCGGCGGCGAGGGTGGCTTCGTTCACTGCTGAACCTTTCCGTCGATGGCGGTGAGCCGCCCGCGCAGGATCGTGGCGTGCACGGCACCGGTGAAGCTCATGGCATGCCAGGGATTGTTGCGGGACAACGAGTTTGACTCCGAGGCGTCGATGGTGATCGTGCGGTCCGGGTCGACGAGCACGAGGTTGGCGGGTGCGCCTGCCACGATTGCGCACCCGTGATCGCTCAGGCCCGCGATCGCCGCGGGATTGCGCGACATCCGCTGGCTCAGATCGCCCATCGTCATCCGTCCCGTGCGCACCATCAGGTCATGGACGACGGCGAAAGCACTCTCCAAGCCGAGCATCCCAAAGGCGGCCGCTTCAAAGGTGTGTTCCTTGTCGTGCCGCGCATGCGGGGCGTGGTCGGTTGCCACGGCATCGATGGTCCCGTCGGCGAGCGCCGCGCGCAGCGCCTCTTGGTCCTCACTGGGCCGCAAGGGCGGATTGACCTTGAAGGTCGGGTCGTAGTTGCGCACCAGTTCGGTATCCAGAGCCAGGTGATGGGGCGTGACCTCGGCGGTCACCAGAATGCCGCGATCCTTGGCCCAGCGCAGGATCTCCACCGACTCCGCGGTCGAGATGTGAGCGATGTGGACCCGCGAGCCCGTATGCCGCGCTAACTGCACGTCCCGCGCCACGATCACCGACTCGGCGACCCCGGGCCAGCCGGGCAGGCCGAGACGACCCGAGAGTTCGCCTTCGTGGCAGCAGGCAGCGCCCCCGGCAAGCGCCGGATCTTGCGCGTGCTGGCTGATGACGCCGTCGAAAGGCTTGACATATTCCAGGGCCCGGCGCATGACGCGAGCGTCGTGCACGCAGTGCCCGTCGTCGGAGAAGATCCGCACCCGGGCGCGCGAGCGCGCCATCAAACCAAGCTCGGCAAGCTCTTGTCCCGCAAGGCTTTTGGTGACTGCGCCGATGGGCTGCACATCCACCAAACCGACCGTGCGGCCCCGGTCATATAGCAGCTCGGCCGCCTCCGCGGTGTCGGTCGCCGGCGTCGTATTCGCCATCGCGAGCACCGCGGTGAAGCCGCCCGCGGCAGCCGCCGCCGAGCCGCTAGCGATAGTTTCGGCATCCTCGCGGCCCGGCTCGCGCAGGTGCGTATGGAGATCGACGAAGCCCGGCAGCAGGTCCAACCCGGCGGCGTCGATCCGGGCGGTGTCCGAGGGGGCGTCGGTGATCCGCCCGATCTCGGCGATTACCCCGTCCCGGATGAGGACATCGCTCGGCTCACCAAGCTGCCCACGGGCACCGGTGATCAGCAGGGCGCTCATTCTGACTCCTCGCCGGCAAGCAGGTGATAGAGGACAGCCATTCGCACCGCGAGACCGCCTGAGACCTGGTCGAGGATGATCGAGGCCCCCGACTCGGCGGCATCGGCGCTGATCTCCAGGCCCCGGTTCATCGGGCCGGGGTGCATGACGACCGCGTCGGGGCGGCTGGCGAGGAGAGTGGCGAGCCGGGGCCGGGTCAGGCCATAACCGACTGTGTACTCCCGGGCCGTCGGAAAGAAGCCGCCGCTCATGCGCTCACGCTGCACGCGCAGCATCATCACGGCATCGGGCGGATCATCGGCCAGCACCGCATCGAGATCCCAGGACGTCTCGAAGCCGTCGCGCTGCGACCACGCGGCGATGCCCGCCGGCATCAAGGTCGGCGGTGCAACCACCGTCACCCGGGCGCCGAGGGTCCTCAGCGTGATGACATTGCTGCGAAAGACCCGGCTGTGCGTCAGATCGCCGACGATCGCGACGTGCGTGCCGTCCAGGGCACCGATCCGGGAGCGCAGAGTGTAGGCATCGAGCAGGGCCTGCGTCGGGTGCTCGTGTGTGCCATCGCCGGCATTGATGACGCTCGCGGCCACCCAGCCGGCGACCTGCCGGCAGGCCCCCGATTGGTTGTGCCGGATGACGAGGGCGTCCACCGCCATGGCATTGATGGTCTGGACGCTGTCGCGCAGCGACTCGCCCTTGGACGTGGAGGAGCCCTTGGCGGAGAGGTTGATCGTGTCCGCGGACATCCACTTGCCCGCGATCTCGAAGCTGCTGCGCGTGCGCGTGGAGTCTTCGAAGAAGAAGTTGATGATCGTGCGGCCGCGCAAGGTCGGCAACTTCTTGACCTCCCGGCGCTGCACATCGTGCATGGATGCGGCCGTGTCGAGGATGGTCTCGACGTCGCGACGGCTCAGATCCGCGCTGCTGAGCAGGTGGCGGGTCATCGGCCGGCCCCCGAGGCGATCCGCACGACATCCTCGCCGGAGTCAAAGCCGCGCAGGCGCACCTGGACCTTCTCCGCGTGCGAAGTGGGCAGGTTCTTGCCGACGTGATCGGCGCGGATCGGCAATTCGCGGTGTCCGCGGTCGATGAGCACGGCCAGTCGCACCGCGCGCGGCCGGCCGAGGTCGGCGAGCGCATCGAGCGCGGCCCGGATGGTGCGCCCGGAATAAAGGACGTCATCGACCAACACGACGATCTTGTCGTCGATCCCCCCTGCGGGGATGACCGTACGCATTGGGGCCCGGGTCGGTTGGCTGCGCAGGTCGTCGCGGTGCATCGTGATGTCGAGGGCGCCGACGGGCACAGCGGGGCATCCTTCGACGTCCGCGAGGATGTGGCCGAGTCGCTCGGCGAGTTCGACTCCCCGACTCGGTATGCCGAGGAGCACCAGATCTGCGGCACCCTTGTTGTGTTCGAGAATTTCGTGCGCAATCCGGCGCAGGCAACGACGGATGTCATTGGCGGTCAGCACGGTGCGACCCAGCGGGTCCAGCGGTGCTCCGGCGGGCGGCCGGTCTTCAGGACGCGTCACAGCGCGAGCCTCCTTCCCTGCCTCACCGGACAGGTCGTTAAAGGATGCGTACACCCGCGAGCCTACCCCGCCTGCCGAGCCCCATGGTCACACGTCCGCCCAATGGCTAGGGTTCGCGTCAGGGCTGCGGAGCCCGACAGCACGGCCGGCTCACGGCCCAGGGGAAGGACGCGACGATGAAACGCACCACATCAGCACTGCTTGCCGGGATGACCAGCCTGGCCCTCGCCGGGCCGGCCCTCGCGAGCAGGCCCACCGCCGGCTCACCAGAGGGACTCACGGCGGCGCAGCAGGCGCGGCTGGCGGCCGGGCTTCAGATTGCGCCACGCGGTGCCGGCGCGACCGGGCCCGCCCCCTTTGTCTCCTTCCTGCCCGACCTGCACAAGGTCGACTTTGCCGCCTGGCAGCAGGCGGTGGCCAAGGAGTCCCAGCGGGTGGCGCACTCCCCCGCGAGGCGCGCGGCCAAGGCTCGCTTCGCCACCTCCTCGGGAGTGCTCACCTATCGCGAGAAGGAGGCCGCGACCGTCCTCGGCCGCAATGACACGACGTGGACCGCCGAGCAGGTCAGCGCCTTCGGTTCTGCGGCCGGCCAACGCCACCGCATGGTGGTCAATGGCGTTCTTGCCGCGAGGAAGCCACCGCTGCGCACGCTGCCCAAGACACCCGAGGACAATGGGTCGATCCCGCTGGCGGCGGACTCGGGCATCCGCGGCTCGGGGCGGGTCACGGTCTCCGGGGTCATGGGCGACGGCCCCTTCGGCAAGACCACCGGTGATTTCGATTGGTATGCCGTGCCGGTCGCCGCCGGTGAGACCCTCTCGGTGGAGGTCACCGGCGCGAGCCGGGATGCTTCCGCCGGCATCTACAGCGCCACAGGTGAGGTCTTGGCCTTTGGCTGGAGTTCGATCAGCGAACCCTCGTTTGCCCGCATCGCGACCTACACCAGCGCCGTCGACGCGACCTACTACGTGCAATTGGGCGATAGCCTCAGTTGGCAGATGGATCCCTTCGACTCCGGGTCGGGCACGATGGCCAATCCCCGGGGCACCTATACCGCCGAGATCGGGTCCTATCGGCACGACCGGGATGGGGTACTTGTCCACCTGCGGCGGGGCGACGTCCTCGGCACCTCGGTCACCGGTGCCGCCAAGCGGGTCGCCGTGCAGCGCTGGGACAGCCAGTATGTCGCGGGCCAAGAGATTGACTTCTCGATGTTCTATCCCGAAAACTCGCCGCTGCCCAGCGGCGGCAATGCCGTCTCTGCCTTCGTCGCCCCGGCCGATGGTTGGTATGGCGTGCTCGTCGACCTCGGTCTCGGCGCCTACCGCAACGAGGTCGAGGTCTATCGCCCGGGTGGAGAAGCCACCCCGGCGGCGCAGACCATCTTCCTCGACTTCGACGGCGCGACGATCAACACGAGCCAGTTCCAAGGGGGTGGCCCCGGCATCAACGCAAAGCTCTCCCCGATGAAGGCCTTCCTCGCCAAATGGGGTCTGAAACAGTCGGATCTGCCCGCCCTGGCCGCCCAGATCACCGCCACCGCCACCGAGAATCTCCAGCAGGATCTGCGCCGTCAGGGCGTGCCAAACCTAAAGGTCAAGGTCGTCAACGGCCTCACGGCACCGGACCCCTTCGGCCAACCCAATGTCTCCCGGGTCATCGTCGGCGGCACCATCAAGGAGTCGAAGATCGAGACCGTGGGCATCGCCAGCGCGATCGACCCCGGCAATTTCGGTCGTGAGGACAGCGCCTTGGTGCTGCTGGACCTGATGAGCGACCCGGTGGCGGGCAATCAGAGTGCCGTGGTCTCCCTCAATTACTACATCCGCCCGACCACCGACAAGATCAGGTTCATCGGCACGGCAATCGGCAATGTGGTCTCGCACGAGGCGGGCCACTACATCGGCAACTTCCACACCGAGAACAGCAATTCCGTGTCCTCGCTGATGGACTCCGGCGGCATGGGCTTTTGGCGGATGTTCCAGGCCGGGCCGGATCGCATCGGTGGCACTGCCGATGATGGCGACACGGACTTCACCACCGACCGCTTCGCGCTCCTAGAGGGCAATCGTGGCGTGGAGAACACGGCCGTCGTCTCCGCCTGGGCCTTCAGCGCGAAGGTGAAATAGGTCAAGACGTAGTCCGCGGGGGCGAAGAGTCGACTCCTCGCCCCCGCACCGACTCAGCGGGCCAGTTTCTCCCCTGGGCCGAAGGTGTCGAGCACCAGACCGGCGGCCCCGAGGGTGCCATTGGCGGATGCCCAGGTCTTTGCGTCCCGGCCGTCGACCACGACCGCCGCACCATCCACGACCCGAATATCATTGCCTCGGAACCGGATTGCCGAGCCGGCGTTGATTCCCAGGCCGAGTTGGCCCTTGGCGGTGGCGACGCCATTGAAGAGTCGGCCCCAGGTGTAGTCAGTGTTTAGAGCAGGGATGACAGTCGCCTTGACGACACCGAGTCCGGCACGCCACTTCGCCTCAGTGGTCTTGAAAGCCAGGCCGGACAACTCCTCATAGTTCTCACCATTGGGCCGGGCGTTGGGTGACCACCGAGCGCCGAGGAAGGCCGCAGCGGGACCATCGGCGAAGAGCACCGGGCTGGCGGCGGCAGCCTTGGCAGCCAGCGCCGAGAAGGTGGCATTGCCGAAGGCCTTGGTGGCCTGCGGCGGCGAGACCGCAACGATCAAGACGGCGTCGTAGCGGGTCACATCGGTCCCCGCCCATGAGCCCACCCCGAAGGTGGCCAGGTCGATCTGTCCGCTCCAACCGGCCTGCTTGACCTTCGCGCCATAGTCCGCGGCGGTGCCCGTGGTGTCGGCGGACAGAATCAGCACCCGGGCGTCGTCGGCGTTGCCGCTGGCGGCAGCGGCCTCCTTGAGCACGCTCGAGAGGACCTTGCCGCCCCCGAGCACCCCACCACCGAGATAGACCGTGGCCTTGCTCGACGCCTTGGGCGCACTCCAGGCGCGACCGGTCACCAGGCCGGCCGGGACGCCGCGGTGGGTCAGCTTCCGGGTCACGAGGTCGAAGTCGGTGTCCTCGGTCATCAGGTTGACCTTGACCTTGCGGGCCGAGAGCCAGCGTTCGGTGCCGACCCAGGAGTGGGTCGCGCCGAGGCTTTCGTAGTCAATCGTCGCGACGCCGCTGTGACCGAAAACCTGGGTCAGCGTGCGGTCACCATAAGCAACAACACCGGTGGCATAGTCCGCACCGACCCCGACCGGACTCCTGCCGCCGAAGCGCTCGTCCGCCGTCGCGATGGTCGACATCGACCGGCCAAAACGACCACGCTCATAGAAGTGCTGGTCATAGATCGCGCGCTGCGAGCCGAAGACCAGGCCACGCTCCCGATCACCGTCATCTCCCCACCACATGAGGGTCGATCCGCGCCGAAGTCCTTGCGCCGCACCATAATCCCCGACATAGCCATTGATCATCGAGGTCGACTCGATGGCGGCCCCGGCGCTGGTGCCGGCGAAGGGCACGCCGCCGCGGACGGCGCTGGTCATGGCTCGCTCGGCGGGCGAGTTCGCCAGCACCTTCATCGCAATCCCCTGGTCGCCGCCCAGGGCATAGATCCCGTCCAGGCTGGGGCTGCGCAGCGCCGCCGAGTTGGCGGGCTTCAGCGCGTCTTGGCGGTTGAGCAGGATCGCGAGGCGCCCGACACACGTCATACCGGGTGGCGCGACGGCGGTGCAGGCGTCCTCGACCTCTTGGGTGCGTTGCGTGGCGAGTTCGATGTTCTCCGGCCGGCTCGGCAGATCATCGCCATAGGCCGAGGGGATGACGACGAGATCGATCGTCGTGTCCCCCGCCCGGGAGATGGCAGCCTTGGCGAAGGCCTGGAGAGTGTCGAGTTCATAGCCGCCTCCGGTCGGCATCATCATCGTCGGTTCGCCAGTTGCCGCCCCCGCGGGCGCGCTCGCGGCGCCGGCCCCGAGCCCGACGAGAGCGAGGGCTAGGCCCCCGGCGTGGATCGCGCGTGCGCGAGAGCGGGTGCCGGATTTGTGTTGTGCTCGCATACCAGCGAACCTAGCGCCTTGCCCGGCCCGTGGAGCGGGCTGCGCGCCGGTCAGGCCGTCGGCCGAGGCCGGCGGACCTCGAGATCGTGCCGCACGGGCACGATCTGGGGCCGGGCGGCCAGGATGGCCTCGACGTCGGCAAAGGTCAGCAGCTCATCGACGATCGTTCGGGTGGGCGGCAGGAGCAACACCTCGCCGGCTTCGGCCGACCGAGCGAGGTCGGTCAGCGGCACCCACCGCGAGTCGTGCGCCTCGCTGGTCGTATGCCGCCAGTGCCCCTCCTCCCCGGCCGGCACGGCGACGACGAAAAAGTAGACATCGAAGCGTTTGGGGCAATCGATCGGCGTGATCCAGTTGTCCCAGGGCACCAGCGTGCCCGGGTCGACCCGGGCCGACGCCTCCTCCGCCACCTCGCGCACGCCGGTCGCGAGCAGCAGCGCGGCCGAGTTTCGTGGGTGACCACGCAGGGCTGCCGCGCCGGTCTGCGCCCATCTCAGCGCGTGCCTATGCAGCACCTCCTCCGCCACCTCGGTGCGCGTGGCAAAGTCCACCGGATCGATTCGACCGCCTGGGAAGACCGCAGCATTCGCCGCGAAATCCATTGTCCCAACCCGGAATTGGACGAAGGCTTCAACGCCGTGTGGGCCGTCCCGCAGCGGTATGACGCTCACGGCCGGCACCGGTGCCGGCTCATCGACGAGGGGACGCGCCATCGTGACGCGGCGCCCCCAACGGGTCAGCTCGACGCGCTTCTCGGCGGCGACCATGGTCGCGATCCAGGCCGGGTCCGCCACCTCCTCGAAGCCGTGCCGCGCATAGAAGGGGGCATTCCACGCCACCTCGGCGAAGGTCCGCAGATGGAGACTTCCATAGCCCCGCTGCATCGCCACGCCCATCGCGGCCCGCAGCAGCCCGGTGCCCAGGCCCTGCCCACCGGCCTCGGGGCGCACCGACAGCTGCTCGACGACGGCATGGCCCTCGATGTCGAGGACGTGCGCGAAGCCCACGACCGGCGCCCCCACCACGAGCAGGAAGCCCGGCTCCGCGGCCCGTTCGCGGCCGCTTGGCGCGCCGGCCGGAAAGCGCTCATGGTCGATTCCCAGGGCGGCGGAGACCTCGGCGAAGCGGGCATCGGCCGCCTCCTCGATGCCGGCGAGGAGCGGCAGATCGGCGGCATCGGCATACCGGATGCTGGTGACCCGCAGCCGAGATGGTGGAGTCATCGAGGCAGCATAGGGCGGGCCGCCCCTGGCCGCCCGGTCAGGCCAGGGTGGGCTTGACCTGCGCGAGTCGGCCGAGCAGGCCATTGACGAATTTCGGCGAGTCATCGGTGGACAGGGCCGTGGCGAGGGCAACCGCCTCGCTGATCGCCACCGCCTCGGGCACCTCCTCGGCATAGAGAACTTCGAAGGCACCGATGCGCAGGATTGCGCGATCCACGGCCGGCATCCGGTCGACGGGCCAACCCTGGCTATAGGTGTTGAGCAGTTCGTTGATATCGAGCCAGTGCCCGACCACACCCTCGACCAGCGTTGCGGTGTAAGGGTTGAGCGGTGCCTCGGTGACGGGCGCGGCGAGTCGCTCACGCAGCAGGTCACCGACATTGACCCCGCGCGCCTCGGCCTCGAAGAGCAGGTCGAGGGCGCGTTTGCGGGCCTTGGTCCGGGCGGCCAAGGGTCAGTTCACGCGGCCGAGATAGGAGCCGTCGCGGGTGTCGACCTTGACCTTGGTGCCCGTCTCGAGGAAGAGCGGGACCTGGATGGAGGCACCGGTCTCGAGCGTCGCCGGCTTGGTGCCGCCGGTGGACCGGTCGCCCTGCAAGCCCGGCTCGGTGTAGGTGATTTCGAGAACGACCGACGCTGGAAGTTCGATGAACAGGACCGAGCCGTCGTGGCGCGCCACGAGGGCATCCTGGTTTTCCAACATGTAGTCCTTGGCGTCACCGACCACATCCGGGGCGACCGAGATCTGGTCGTAGGTGTCGGGATCCATGAAGACGTAGTCGGTGCCGTCGTTGTAGAGATATTGCATCGTGCGCTTGTCGACATTCGCGGTCTCGACCTTGACGCCGGCGTTGAAGGTCTTGTCGAGAGTCTTGCCCGAGGTGACATTCTTCAGCTTGGTGCGCACGAAGGCCGGGCCCTTGCCGGGCTTGACGTGCTGGAACTCGATGACGGTCCACAACTGCCCGTCGATATTGAGGACGAGGCCGTTCTTGAGGTCGTTGGTGGTCGCCACGGTGTCACTTTCGTATGCCGCCCGGCCCGCGAATGCGCGCGGCACCGACGCAGATGGTCAGGGTTGAGCGTGATTCTACCGTGTCACTGCACGGTCACCACGATCTCGGTTCCCACCTCGATGGCCTCGGCCACGCCTTGGCTCGGCGACCCGATGGTCACCGTGACGGTGCCTCGCTCACGCGCCGGCTTCGCGTCGGCCAAGCGCACGAGGGAACCGGCGTCGAGGCTAGCGACCTTCTTGATCGGCGAACGCGGATCCGCGTCATTGCCCAGCAGCCAGAACTCGACCCGGCCCGTCGGCGGCAGGAAGGCACCGATCCGCGCGGGTTCCCTGGTGGTGTCGAACTCCAGACCAACAGCGTCATTCCACCCAGCCGCGACCTTGGTGGCCAGTGAGCAATCGCAAACCAGCTGCCCGGCCCACGACTCGGGGAAGCGAACCGCCAACACGATCCGTGTCATGGTGTCCAGAATCGAATCGGGCGTAATCCCCGCTGCCAGGATCGTCGGTTCGGTCGAGGGGGTCGCCGCAATCGAGAGTTCCCCGACCGGAACCGGCCCAGCCTCGATCCGATCGAGCGCCTTCTCGACGTCGGTGCCGAAGTGAGCCCGCAGGGGCCCGCCATAGTCGCGCTCCGCGCAGCGCCCGATGAAGAGAGTCTCGCCGGCGCCCCGGGCCATCAGCACCTCCGGCGCAAACTAGGGCTCTTCCACGGTTCTGCGCGCCTGAAGGCCGATGACACGGCCCCCCCGGGCGAAGGCCATCTCGATCCCCGCGCGTTGCTGCGGCGTGAATCGCGCCGGGCGTGACGTGGTCGCCCCGGTCGGGATGTCCTTGACCTCTGCGAGCGCCGCGGCCGGCATACGTGGATCCGGGGTGACAGCGTCGTCGGCATACTATTCCCAACGTGCCGACGGGAGGACACGACATACGGGACAATCTCGGCATGACAGCAAAGCGACTGACGCCGATGGACGCGATGTTCCTCTATGGCGAGACCCCCGAGACGATGATGCACGTCGGGGGCTTGCTGCCGATGACGCTGCCACCGGACGCCCCGGCTGACTTCCTGCGCGAGCTCATGCACGAGATCCGCACCTCGATGCCGGTCTATGCCCCGTGGAACATGAAGCTGAAGACTCCTGGCTTCCTGCTCAACCCTGCCCACCAGTGGGTCATCGATCCCGACTTCGATATCGAGTATCACGTGCGGCGATCGGCGCTGCCCCGGCCCGGTGATGAGCGCGAACTCGGCGTGCTCGTCTCCCGGCTGCATTCCCACCCCTTGGACCTGACGCGCCCGCCGTGGGAGTTGCACCTCATCGAGGGGCTGGAAAACAACCGCTTCGCGTTCTATATCAAGTTCCACCACGCGCTCGTCGACGGCTATAGCGCGATGCAATTGCTGACCCGGATGTATTCCCCCGACCCGGACAAGCGCGACGGCGACTTCTTCTTCAGCCTGCCACCAAAGCGCCGATCCAGCGATTCCGTCCCGAAGCCGTCGCGATCCCCGCTCGCCGATGTCGCCACGATCCTCGGTCGCGCCGTGAGCGTCACCAAGTCCGTGCCCGACCTCGCGGCGTCCTTGGTCAAACTCCAAGTGCGCCGGGACGGAGAATTCAAGCACCTCGTCTCCTCGTATGAAGCGCCCCATTCGGTCCTCAACGCCCGCATCGGCCGCAACCGACGCTTCGCGACGCAGCAATACGAGATCGCGCGGCTCACGGCGGTCGGCAAGGCGGGCGGGGCCACGCTCAATGACGTCGTGCTCGCGATCTGCGGGGGCGGCCTGCGCCGATTCCTCACGGAGTCAGGGCAACTGGGCGATAAGTCCCTGATCGCCTTCTTGCCGGTCAATGTCCGGCCCAAGGGGGACAGCGGCGGCGGCAATGCTGTCGGCGCGATCCTCGCGACGATGGGCACCGACATCGAGGACCCGATCGAGCGGCTCGCCGCCGTGGCGCGCTCCACCCGCAATGCCAAGAAGCAACTGACCAATCTGCCGATGGAGTCGATCCTCGCCTACAGCGCGATGCTCATGGCGCCATCGGCCACCCAGGTGCTCACCGCGATGACCGGGCTCAAGGCGCCGATGCCGTTCACCTTCAACCTCTGTGTCTCGAACGTCCCCGGCCCGAAATCCGAGCTCTTCTATCGCGGTGCCCGCCTCGAGGCGAACTACCCGCTCTCCATCCCGATCCACGGTATGGCGCTCAATATCACCTGCCAGTCGTATGCCGGGACCCTCAACTTCGGCTTCATCGGCGATCGCGACGCACTCCCCCACCTCCAACGCCTCGCGGTCTATACGGGCGAGGCGCTCGCCGACCTCGAATCGGCCCTTGGTCGACGCGAGACCCAGCCCGCGCCGGCGCCAGCCCGAAAGCGCGCCGCGAAACGCCCAGCGGCCAAGTCGTGACCTTCCGCCCGTTGCGGTGACGGAACGGGCATCATGTGCTCATGAAGCCCAAGGTTGTGCTTTCGGCCGCCGGTGCTGCCCTCGCGGGGGTGGCCGTCCATGATCTGACCCAGCGCAAGCACAGCCTCAAACGCAACTTCCCCCTCATCGCCCATGCGCGCTATGGACTGGAGCGGATCGGTCCGGAATTGCGGCAGTACATTGTCACCAGCAATGACGAGGAGCGGCCCTTCAG
>Ga0209277_10000277_pt1 | contig 26621 bp, 24 predicted proteins | sample JI81AbrownDNA_FD_187503 | JGI IMG/M metagenome (GOLD analysis project Ga0209277, IMG submission 187503) | Wastewater effluent complex algal communities from Wisconsin, to seasonally profile nutrient transformation and Carbon sequestration -... | ecosystem: Engineered > WWTP > Effluent > Algae... | reverse complement strand
TTCCCTTCCAAGCTTGTGACCTTAATGTATTCCGAAAAACTTTGAATCACTCCTTCATTCAAAAGCAAAATGGACAAGAGAATCGATAGCGGAAGCAAAGCATATACAATGGATCTAGTTAAATCACCTCCGAAATTTCCAATCTCTCCGTTTGATTTACGACTGAATGCCCTTGTGATTGCAATGAGAACCGCCATTCCAGTTGCTGCACTTAGAAAATTTTGAACATTTAACCCTATCATCTGTGACGCATAACTCATAGTATTCTCTCCAGAATATGCCTGCCAATTTGTATTGGTCATGAAACTAATTGCTGTATTCAGGGAGAGAGGTAAACTTAGATTATCCAAACTTTCTGGGTTAAATGGAATGTATTTTTGAAATAACAAAAGTAAAAATACAAAACTAAAACCAATTAAGTTAAATAGCAAAATATCTTTTGTATATTCAATCCAATCCGTTTGTCTATTTTTTTCAATTCCAGAAATTCGATAGATAGCATTTTCTATTGGCTCTAGAATTTTACTGAAAATATTTTTTTTACCTTCATAAACATCTGCGAGAAAGAAACCCAAAATAGGAGAGAGTAAAATTAATAAAAACAAATAAACTAAAATTTGTATCGTATCATAAATTGTCATAGAGCATCCTTTAAAATTTTTCCGGTCTTATAATTGTATAAACCAAGTAGACAGATAAGAGTAGAGCGATAATGCCAGTCAGTAGTATTTCGATATCCATTTTCACACCTTTATTAAAGTGTAACAGAATTCTAAAATTTTGCTATAGTGGGTGTGTAAAGATTCAAAACAAGTTAGTTAATTCAGAGTTAAAATCCATAGGAATGGTGTTAATAATTTGTTAAGACGTCATTTTTTTATATCGCATAATTCGAATATAGCGCGACTAATATTGGTTTTTAACAATTTACTGTATATAAAAGTTACCTTCCCTACAAATTAATTGGAAATTCCACAATAGTAGAAACGACTAAGGTAATCATTGGTCAACATTCGATAAAAATTGAATTCAAGCCATTTATAGAATAACCTCTATTTGCATACGTAGCGAATTTTTGGTAAAGCATAAGTAAATTTTGAAGGCTTTATTTTTCTTGACCAATTGAGGCATTGTTATTATGGTTTATCATCTTTTTTAAATCATTTATGGAAATGGCTAAATTTCGAATGAAATCTATTTTTATTGCAATAGTAACCTTTCTAATCACTGCTAGCATTTGTTCACAGAGTCTAGAAATGGACAACCGAAACCAAATCTATGATTTAACAGGGCAATGGAAATTTATTACTTCGGATAATTCTGATTATTCACAATCAGAGATAGATGATTCCCAATGGAAAAAGATTTCTATTCCGGGACTATGGCGTCAACAAAACCTTGCGGATACAGAAACAGGTTGGTATAGGAAACAGCTTTTTATAGGAGATGCATGGTTAGAAAGAAATATTTCTATTCTAACACCTTCCTTTATCGATGCACATGAGTTTTATTTTAATGGAATCAAAATAGGTAGTGAAGGTCAAATTGATTCTAGCGGCAACTGCGTAGTAAACAACAGCAGAAATAGTATTCACCATATTCCTACATCTCTAATTAGAATAAATGAGAAGAATACAATTGCGATTCGGGTTTGCAATTTTGCTGGATTTGCCGGTTCAACTGGTAGCATGTATATTGGAGAGAAACAATTTATAAAACGAAAATTCTATACGACTACAATTTGGAATATTTCTATTGGATTAGTTTTTCTTTTTGTGTCGATTTACCATTTAATTTTATTTATTGGAACAAAAAAAGAGTTAGGTTATTTTTATTTCTCGATTGCTTGTTTTTTTGCAGCAACGCAAACACTGGGCTATTATCGATTTACCTATTGGATTTATGATTCTTATTGGTTTCATTTTTACTTTTTCAACTCAGGGTTTGGAATCATGCCGATGTTCCTAGCCTTATTTGTCTTTTCTTTTTTTGAGTATAGAACCCCGACTTGGATTCGAATTCTCAATACTTTTGTTTCTATTTTCTTTTTAGTATTTCTACTATCTGGATTTTCTCTTTCGGTCTTCCGATTCTATTCTGGATTCGGACAACCACTTATGATTTTAACAGGAATTCCATTTGGAATTTCTCTCATCTATACAATACTGCGAGCGATGAAAGAAAAAAAAGATGGCTCAAAAGTAATCGCGGTCGGCTTAGTAATATTATTCGTAGCCTTTTGTTCAGGTGTTTTGATTTACTTTAATTTTATCAATGTAATAAATCTTTTGCCTGAATCATTTCTAATTTTCGTTTTATGCATAACGATTGCACTCTCAGCAAAATTTTATGCTATCAACGATCAACTCCTTCTTATGCAGAGAAACCACTCTTCTGAATTGGAAAGAAAAATTAAAGAGCGGACTCTTGATTTAGAAGAAGCAAAGAAGACAGCAGAGATTGAAACAGGTATTGCTTGGATTGCACAAAGGGAATCGCAAGAGGAGAAAGAGAAGACCGAAAGACTATTAAAAGAAATTCAAAAAGATATGTTGACTGCGCAAAAGATTCAACAGAATATTCTTCCGCATAATTTAGATCGAATCAAGAAATTGAAAATTTCTACTCTTTACAAACCAGTTACCAGTGTCGGGGGAGATTTCTATGACATAGAGGAAATAAAGCCAGGACTCGTTCGTGCCTTTATTGCTGACGCAACTGGTCATGGTGTGCAAGCCGCATTGATTACAATGGCAATCAAAAGCGAATACGAGAGCGTCAAAGACCTATTAAACTCTCCTGCTCGAATTTTAAAATTTCTGAATGATAACTTTTCGAATAAATACAAGTCACTTCATATTTATTTCACTGCTTTTATTATTGATATAGATACAATCTATGACAAAATAACTTACTCCTCAGCGGGACATATTCCTCAAATTCTAATCAATGAAAATAATGTCCAAACACTTACCCATAGAGGAAATATTATTGGAATGATTCCTGATGTGGAATACGATGAGGAAGAAAGAGAGTTTAGTTCGGGGAGATTATTTCTATTTACCGATGGAATCGAAGAGGAGTTCAACGAAGACCAAGAACAATTTGGAGAGGAAAGGGTTATTCGAATTCTAGAACAAGAAAAAGATAAGCCACTTGAAAGTTCGATAGAGACTCTTTACAATTCAATGAACAAATTCATTGATACGGCAAGAGTCAGGGATGATATAACGGTCATAGGAATTGAATACAGAGGCTAGATTAAAGCCATAGCACCCATGATTTGTTTTCGGGGATAAAGCCTTCTCCTTTTTTTAATGCCTCCCATACTCGAAGCATTGAGCCAATGTATTTTTCTGTTTCGCGATTAATAGGAATCGAATCATATTTAGGGTTTGATTCTAATTTCATAACAGCAAACCGACCTGCGTTATAAGCAGCACTCGCTAGAATCATACTCTCATACTCAGAATGTTTTCTTTTAACAAAAAAATGATACTCTGCGGCTAATTGTCGTATACCTTCTTTTATATTCCATTCGGGATCAAATCTTCTATCTAACTTATATAATTCTTCTGGATTTGATTTGTTCATGGAATAGATATTTTGTAGTTCAGCTTGATATATCCGTCCCCATTCTTCTGCCGTTTTCTCTCTATAAATTCTCTGCCCTTTCTTGTCTCTTTTCTGTTTTCTTGCAGTCATATAATTTGTAAATGTAGGACTTATATAGGAACCAGTTCGGGGCATAAGCTGCATTAGCCCCACAGCTCCTGAAAGGGAAACAAGATGGTCAGCATAATGAGATTCTTTAATAATGATTGCCTTTGCAAACATCCAATCGATTCTTTCTTTATTTGATACTTGTTGAACTAGTTCTTGAAATTTTTCTTCATTCGGATAATAGTATTTGGATTTTTCGATTAGCTTAGTAGTTCGATTGTCAAGACAGCTAAGGATAAAGAGGATTACTAAAAAAAAATATTTTTTATTCTGCATCTCTAATGTTACATATTTAAACCTTATTTAGATGAAAAGGACTTTTTAGAGGTGGTGACAAAAGATTGAATGGTAAATCTAGAAGGATTTATTTTATCTATTAACTTAGTTTCAATCGGCATAGGCTCGTTCGTGAGCATAGATGCAATGACGTTAGCTGCAAGATAAGAGCTGAGTATTCCTTTCGAACCATGCGCACAAGAAACATAAAGTCCGGGCAAATACTTTCCATTTGGATAATCTTTAAACATATTTGCCTTCCATAAATCCGAATAATCTTTCTCAAATTCAATCCTATCTGGAATAGGTCCTACCATTGGTAGATGATCGGAACTCATTGCACGAAAACCAACTCTTCCCTGCATACCTCTACCGTCTTCAGGATTTATTTTTGGAAAGAGTGTCTTTAATTTTTGGAGCATATGAATATTATCCTCAATACTCAATTCAAGAGAGGAATCAAAGGGATCAAAAGTAGAGCCAATAATATGAACTCCATTGACATTTGGAACAATATAACCATCTTCATGTAGTAAGACTGAATCTAATTTTTCAGGAAAATCCTGAGATGGATAATAGAGAATTTGTCCTCTTACTTTTTTCATTTTACCCAATCCATCAACAAAATCCTTCGCATCAAAAGAATTAGCAAAGATTACTGTATCCGATTCTAACACTTCTCCATTGGACAAAGTTAGTTTCCAATGAGACTCCTCCCTTTTAATACTTAGAAGAGAACTGGACAATATCTGTTTTACGCTTCCCCCTGCCAATTTCAAATAGGTTTGAGACAAATGAAATGGACTTGCTGAGCCTGCTTTTGGAAAGAAAATTCCTTTAAAAGGATAACCTTTGTCTGCAAGGATCGCTTCGCTGGAATCTATATTTAGATTCTGAACGGCTTTCTTAAAACGAATCATTTCCTCTTCCGAATTTGCGGTTTGGAAAACCCCAATTTGCCTAAATACTCCCTGCAATTTAGTTTTGTGCACGGAAAGAAATTGAGCAAACTCTTTGTATGCCGCTGAATTCCATTCGCTTAAGTCAGACGTTTCCCCTGATAAAAGAGGCGCAAACATTCCTTCCGGATTACCAGAAGCTCCTGATGAAATTCGATTTTCCCTTTCTATGATTGTAGTCTTGAATCCTTTCCGAGATAAGGCGAAGGCAAGAGAAGTTCCCGCCAGTCCTGCTCCGATTATGACTGCTTCTTTACTCTCCGAAGTAAATCTTGGAATTCGAAACCATGGTCTAAAAGATATGGTTTGTTGAATAATAGGAATTATCCCCTTTAGCATATGCTTCTTATTTCCAAAGCCTGTTACTTTTTCTATTTGAAAACCTGCTTCTATTAGTCCTTCTCGAACAAATCCCGCTGTTGTATATGTAGAAAGGCTAGCACCTTTCTTTGAATTCTTTTTCATAAAGGAAAATATTTCTTTTGTCCACATCTCTGGATTCTTGGAAGGAGAAAATCCATCCAAAAACCAAGCATCTATTTTAGCATGAAACGATTGAATAACATCAGCAATATCTCCAATGATTAGGATTAAATCAAAGTTTTCTCCTTCAAAGGATAATTGATTGTAACCGCTCGAAATATTTTTATAAAAAGGTAAGAAGTCTTCGGATAAGTCCTGAATCTCTTTTTCTTTTTTCAGAACTGATTCCATTAATTCAAATGGAATTGGATATTTCTCAACGGCAAAGTATTGAATTCGTCCGGTAGTTGGTTGGCTTCGATTTTTCTTTCTAGTAAGAAAGAAGTTTAGTCCTGCACCAAAGCCAAACTCGAAGATACAAAAGGATTTTTTCTGATTGAAACGATTACTTAGATTGTTGCCTTCAAAGAATACATATTCTTTTTCTTTTAGTCCGCCTTGGGCTGACCAGTAGATGTCTTTAAATTGATTGGAATAAAGCGTATTGGAATCGTACCAAGAAAATGCAGATTCGATTAGTAGATATCTCCGATTAGCCCCTCATCGAGCATCGAAATCATTTTTTTAGTTTTCATTTCATAGAGACGAGAAAGATCATCTTCATTGTTCAGTTCTTTGTATTGGAAAAACTCGTCTGCAATATTAAGAGCTGCAAGAATTGCTAGTTTCTGTGCGCTTGCTCCTGGCAAAGAACCGGACAACTCGCGCATTTTACTGTCTATGAATTTTGCTAAGCGTTGCACATACTCCGGATCCGTCTCTCCGGAAATAGAATAGGACGATCCGAATATGGTAACTTCGGTACGTGTAATTGGCTGGGCCATTTTAAACTACTTTACTTCTTCCTCAATTATAAGGAAGTCATCATCATCGTCTGAATCAAAAACATTGATAGAATCATCGTCTGTCTCATCAATTATAATGTCATCTGAGTCATCAATGAGAGAATTCTCATCACTTACAGGAGGAACAGAAGAATGAACTGGAACTTCTACTCTTGTCTCAACGACTTGCTCCGAATGAACTTCCGCAACGGGCTCAGGATGAGAAGACACAGAAGCTGCCTCTGTAATCTCATCTTCATCATCGTCTAGAAGGATTATTTCATCGTTGTCTTCTTCAAATTCAGAAGGGTCATGATCTTCAATGCGCGTTGTAGGTGGAGGTGTTGTAGGAATCGGGTCCTGTGTAGGTGTTACGGAACTAGCTGATTGCACGGTAGAAGAGTCACCTGAAGATTTTGAAGAATCTACACTCTTGTAAGAGGATAGATTATCCAAGCGACTCATCATATCATGAATCTTGTTATCTAATTTCTTCTCTTTAGACTTAAACTCTTCCAATTCTTTTAGGGATTGAGCAAGCTGTTCACGAAGGGAAGCAATTTCTCGCTCTTTCTCTTCCATAGCAAGCTTCATCTGATCATTTTCGGATCGAAGAGTTTCATTATCAGACTCTAGACGATTATTTTCGGCTCTTAAGTCTGATATCAGCTCAAGTGCCTTCATAATCTTTGTTTCTAGCTCTTCGATTGTTTCAAGTGAAATCATACGGAATCTCCTAAATTAGTTTCGGTCATATAATACTAAAAAGAAAGTAATTGCAACCAGAAAAAATAATTTTAAGCAGCAAGTTTAGTTTTTTCTACGATTGCAGCGAAAACTTCTTTGTCGTTGTATGCTATATCGGCTAATGTCTTGCGATTCATTTCAATTCCGAGTTTTTTTAGGGATGCCATAAATTTAGAGTAAGACACACCATTTTCACGAGCAGCAGCATTAATTCGTGTAATCCAAAGAGATCTGAAATCTCTTTTCTTTGCTCTTCTATCTCTGTAAGCCCATTGGCCTGCTTTCATTACTGCACTTTTTGCAGTTCTGTATAACTTAGATCTTCCAGCGCGAAATCCTTTCGCAGCTTTTAATACTTTAACTCTTCTATTCTTGTGGATTGTTCCGTTTTTTACTCTAGCCATTATTTTCCTCCGTAAGGTAACAACTTAATAACACGTCCCATATCGGATTCGTGCATAACTGTTGTTCCACCTAAATTGCGTTTTCTTTTAGGTGATTTTCCAGAAAGCTTATGTCTAGCGTAACTACTTGCTCTTTTAATCTTTCCATTCTTTGTAAATTTGAACCGTTTTGCAGCGGCTCTGTTTGTTTTCATCTTTGGCATTTGATTGTCCTAACTAAAATATTCCTTTATTTTGGGTTAACTAAAACCACGATTTGCTTTCCATCATGAATTGGAGCTTTTTCAGGAGTTCCATGTTCTTTCAAATCGTCTATCATCTTTACAATTACATTCATTCCGAGTTCAGCATGGGCAAGCTCTCTACCCTTAAAGCGAAGGGTCACTTTCACTTTATCACCTTTGGTTAAAAACTCTAAGGCTTGTCGTTTTTTAATTTCATAGTCATGAATACCAATGCGAGGACGAAGCTTTACTTCTTTGATCGTGATAACATGCTGCTTTTTCTTAGCTTCTCTACTCTTCTTTAAAAGCTCAAAACGGAACTTACCATAATCAATAATTTTAACGACAGGGACGTCTTGACCTACGGAAACTTCAACGAGATCTAATCCTTCTTCTGCTGCTTTTTTTAGGGCGCTTTCAAGAGTAACAACCTCAGACCCTGTATCGCTAACTAAGCGTACATTGGGACCTGAAATCTGTTCATTGATTTTAGGAGTATTGATTTTATCGTTCGTTCTAATATTTGGCTTTTTATGCATTCATTCTCCGGACTAGTTTAACATCATTTTATCACTCGAAACAAATTCAAGAAATTTTTTATCTTGTACTGGAAATTGCAGTAGAAAATACGAAAACCAACAAAAGCAGAGACATTCGTTATGCTTTGTATAACCTTCCTATATGATGACGATATACCAAATAGGGGTTAGCTATGACTTCACCTATGCTCTCAATATGGGTTCCCCTTGCCCCTCTAACCCAAAGGTAAGGTATAAGTGAACCCCCTCCTACCCCATATTGTGTGTATCGTTATCTTATCGGATGGATATATAAGAGTCCTTCTCTACATAACTCTGCCAAACTACGTAATAATCGCAAAAAATTATTCACTGAATGTTTAATTCCATTTAGTTTCCATTTGTCACTCACGAAGATTAGTTTAATAATGGACGATTGGGAAGTTTAGGGAAATCATCATGTGGAGAATAAGAGAATGAAAAAAACAAAGAAAACATATATAGGAATCGGAATCTTATTTTTGCTTATTCTTTTATTTGGATTCACACAAACTGCTTGTTTAAGCTCGTTTGGCGGAACACCGGAAGGAAGTAGATTAGAAAGAATGAAAACCTCTCCTATGTTCAAAGATGGAAAGTTTGCGAATAATCCTGATATTCCAACGCTTACACCTGGTGCGTCTTATTGGGAAGTGATAAAGAGACAATTCTTTGGCTCAGAGCAAAGACATCCTCCAGGAGAAATTCCAGTTGTTTATCCGAAAGCGGATACTTTCATTTCTCCTCCACCGGCAGGGCTTCGTGCCATTTGGTTTGGTCATGCGACTGTATTACTCGAAATAGATGGACTTAGAATATTGGTAGATCCCGTTTTTTCGGAAAAGGTATCTCCTTTTACAAGTGTAGGACCTGAGCGGTTTTTTCCATTACCCGTTAAATTGGAAGACCTTCCTCCGATTGATGCTGTTATTATTTCTCACGATCATTACGATCACCTAGATATGAATGTCGCAAAGACTCTTACTAAAAAAGGAACTAAATACTATATACCTCTCGGAGTCGGCGCACATCTAGAAAAATGGGGAGTTCCCGAAAAACAAATCTTTGAAATGAATTGGTGGGATAAAGAAAAGTTAGGCGATATAGAAATCATTTGCACGCCTGCCGTTCATTATTCAGGAAGAGGACTCTTTAATAGATTTACTACTCTCTGGTCGTCCTGGTCTATTATCGGACCCAAGCATAGATTCTTTTATACAGGGGATACTGGATATTCGCCTCATTTTGCTGAAATAGGAAAACAGCTAGGTCCTTTTGATTTGACTTCTATCAAAGTTGGAGCGTATGATTGGACTTGGGAAGGAATTCACATGAATGCAGAGAAGGCTATCCTTTCTCATTTAGATGTAAGAGGAAAACGAATGTTACCCGTTCATTGGGGAACGTTTAACTTAGCAAACCATGATTGGGATGAGCCTGTAAAGATTTCTCAAAAAGGTGCCCTTCAAAATGGAATTGATTTATTAACTCCTAGACCGGGGGAACTAGTAGATATTGATTTGCCTTTTGCCTCTACCAACTGGTGGGAGAATGTGAAAAAGAAAGAATAGTTATAACTGAATGAAATTGCATTACCCCTGTCACCTCGAACAGCTTCATCGAAATGACAGGTGAACAACCTTTGTGGTTAATCCTACATTAGCCCTTTTAGTTTTCCTTCTACTTTTACTTTCATTTCTTCGTAGCCTTTCTTTCCTAAGAGCGCGAACATATTATTCTTGTAATCCTCAACTCCAGGTTGATCAAATGGATTGACTCCAAGCATATAACCGGAAACACCGCAAGCGTATTCGTAGAAATATACCATCTCTCCGCATACGGTAGGCGATACTTTAGGAATTGAAATTTCAATATTCGGAACTCCACCTTCATAGTGGGCGAGCTTTGTTCCTTTAATTGCTTGCTCTCCGATATAAGAAAGTTTTTGTCCGGCTATGTAATTCAGTCCATCGGGATCACCGGCAAACTCTTGTATGACGCTATCACGACCCGGCTCTCCTATATGCAGAACTGTTTCGAATAACATACGTTCTCCGTCTTGGATGTATTGACCCATAGAATGTAAGTCACTTGTGAAGTCTACTCCAGCAGGAAAAATGCCTCGTTTGTCTTTACCCTCACTTTCTCCGAAGAGTTGTTTCCACCATTCGGTAAAGTAATGCATCTTAGGATTATAGTTTACCATGATCTCAACTTTTCTTCCTGATTCATAAAGAGTATTTCTAAGTGCAGCATAATAACAGGATAGATTCTTTATAGGATCTTTTTCATTAGCTAAATAGGCTTGCATGGACTTAGCGCCATTTACAAATTCTGCAATGGAAATTCCAGATGCAGCAATTGGAATTAAACCTACAGGGGTTAATACCGAGTATCTACCACCAACGTCATCCGGGATCACGAAAGTCTTAAGTCCGTATTCATCGGATAGTTTTTTTAGTGCACCTTTCTTTGCATCAGTCGTAGAGAAAATTCTTTTCTTTAGATTTTCTTTTCCGTATTTTTTTTCTGTCAAGGCAAGTAAGCTTCTAAATGCTAAGGCAGGCTCAGTAGTCGTGCCTGATTTAGAAATCACATTCACTGAAAATTCTTTGTCTTGTAAAAATTCTAGTAAGTCATTGTGGTAGTCAGCATCAAGATGATGTCCTGCATAGAGTATTTTGGCTTTCTTATTCTTATGGTTGTCGAACATATGAAAGCTATTGACGTTTGCTTCTATCATTGCTCTTGCACCTAGATAAGAACCGCCGATTCCAATCACTACCAGGTATTCAGAATGGGAATTGATTTCGTCTGCTGTTTCTTGTATGTTTTTTATATCAGCGTCTTTAATTTGGGATGGTAAATCTACCCAGCCCAAAAACTCAGAGCCTGCGCCTTTTTTATTGTGTAATAGTTCTCTTTTAGAAATAGATTTTTCTAGATTCTTAGAAAGCAAGCTTTCCGGGAAATAGGATTTTAAAAATTTAGAATCAATTTTAATATTCATTACAAAAATTCCTCCGTATCATAAATAACATCTTCCACAAAATAAATTTATCTAGACAGAGTAAATGTTTTTTTCAAGATATGTTAAATTAAACTTATGATTTTAAACATCAAAAACCTTCTTACTACTAACTTAGGCTCAAGCGATGAGTCTATTCATACATTTAGAGCGCCAGCAAGAATCAATGTAATCGGTGAGCATGTGGATTATTTAGGCGGATTCGTTCTTCCTGCTGCCATTGACTTTCAGGTTTGTGTAAGCGTCCGCAAAAATTCACTCAGTAAGATACGTCTTTACTCGGAGCAATACAAAGAAGTGGCTACTACTGATAAACCTGTATACGATAAATCTCATCTCTGGGCAAATTATGTATACGGAGTCGTAGATGAGCTAAACAAAGAAGGATTTGCTATCGGTGGCTTTGATATGGCTATTGATGGAGACATTCCACAGGGCGCAGGATTATCTTCTTCCGCTGCGTTGGAAGTTGTTACTTGTTTTGCGCTTTCTACTCTTTTTCAATTTGAAATTTCTCGTGAAAAAATTGCTCTCATCGGACAAGCCGCAGAGAATAACTTTGTAGGAATGAAATGTGGCATCATGGATCAATTCATCATCGCAAATGGAAAGAAGAATCAATGCATTCTGCTCAATACAGACACTCTCGAAAAAACTTATCACAACCTTGATTTAAAAGACCACGAGTTTTATTTAATCAATTCCAATGTAAAACACTCTCTACAAGACAGCGACTACAACAATCGTAGAAAAGAATGTGAGAGTGCATTAAAAAAAGTGCAAGCTAAACTTCCTCAAATAAAAAATCTATATGATCTACCAATTGAAACTGACCTAATCTCTTTTTCTTTCACCGAAAAAGAATTAAAGCGAGTGCAGCATGTTATCGGAGAGAAAGAGCGCACGAACAAGCTTCTTGCTTCTTTCGAGAAAGGAGATATTCTTTCTGCTGGCAAATGTCTCTACGGAACGCATGACTCCTTATCGGAGCTATTTGAAGTATCCTGTGTAGAAACAGATTTTCTTGTTGCTCAATTAAAACGAGAACAAGCCAGTGGAGCTAGAATGATTGGCGGAGGATTTGGTGGGAGTATACTAGTCTTAGATAAGATTGGAAATCGAGCAAAGATAGAAAATGAAATCAAAAATCTATACAAAGAAAAATTTAATATACAAGCTACATTTTATGGTTTCCAAATTTCAGACGGAGTTTCAGAATTACACTAGGAAATAAATTTATGAGTAACCAAAGCACCGATTTTACTAATCCAATCTATCATCACGAAGGAACAGAATTACAAATTACCACCCGTGTTAAATCAGAACCGAATCAACCTACCGACGGTATAATTCTTGATATAGCCGGTGACCTCAACTTATACTCAACTCCTGCTTTAAAACAAATTCTCTCTAGCCTTACGGATGCAGGCAAAGTCAAGATATTCGTGAACGTGGAAAATCTTCACTACATTGATTCCTCTGGTCTAGGAGCTTTTCTTGCCATCCAGTCCAAGCTTATGAAATTGAACGGCTACATAAAACTATGCTGCCCGACTAAACAAGTTCTAGCAGTTCTCGAGCTAACAAAACTAAAAACTTTGCTCAAAGTGAATACAAGCCTTGCAGAAGCATTGAGGAATAGCTGAGCATCTTTACTTTCAAACCTTATTTGATGGCGGCTATTTGATAATTAAATGTGAGAATAGTAAGCTAAGCCTTAGAAGACAAACTTTACTCTGGAATCGAAACAAAAATTGGGCTAGGGGGACTTATGCAACGAAAGGATTTCTTTAAACAAGGATTATTCAAAGCCTTAAAAAAGGCAGTCGATACAACAGAAGAAGTATACGAAGCAATTCAGGAATCAGTAGCAGGCAAAACACCTACAGAAGACATTTCTGGTCTAGCGGATAATAAAGAGTATCTTCCTGAAACACCAGGAATATCAAAATCTAAAAAGATAAATCGAAATCTAAAATTTCCCCCCGGTGCAATACCGGATAAAGCAAAATTTCTAAAGAAATGCACAGGCTGCGGAGATTGCATTCAAGCTTGTCCTTACAATACGATTTTTCCCGTTTTTGATCCCAAACTAGAAAAGAATATACCTCATCTGGATCCAAACATGAACGCTTGCATGATGTGTTTTGACTATCCTTGCATCAATGCTTGTGAAGTAGATGCACTGAAGTCATTCAAGAAAAAAGAAACTTTGAAACTTGGACAGGCGAAAGCTCTTGTTGATCATTGCATCAATACTAAAACCGAGCAACTTACCTGCAATGCATGTCGTGATTCCTGTCCTATTGAAAATGTTATCACTTACAATAAAAAATTTCAACCTCGTATATCAAAAGACTGCACTGGATGCGGAATCTGTGTGCAAGCCTGTCCAACGTTTCCAAGAGCCATTGTAGTGAAGTGAATTCTTTTTGATTTACAGTGCTTTATTTTTCTTTCTTTGCATTTTCTCTTTGCATTCAGAAGACATTCATCCAGATACAAAAACCAAGCTACCTTTTCATTTAGATGAATCTAGAAAAATTGATTCGGAAGAATTAAAATCAAAACGAGAAGGTTCGTTTATAACAGGACTTCCTTCTATTAGTTCAGATCCTGTAACTGGAGTCTGGTATGGAGGTAGTGGTTATTTTATTGAAAATGGTAAGAAGACAAATCCTCTTTTCGCTTATTCTCCATATATGTATAGAATCGCGGCTGACGTTTACCAATCTTCCGTCGGTGCAAAATACTATGGGGCAGGCATTGACCTACCTTTTTTTCAAAATAGCCCCTATAGAATCAATTTTTACAGCTTTTATGATAGAAACCTACGTGCTTTGTATTTTGGCACAGGAGAAGCAACATTACAGCCACTTTCTTATCATCCTAGAAACGACGATTCACAACCAATCATACCCAATGCAGAATATGATAAGCGAGAAGAAGCCCTATCATACAGAAGACCGGGAAGAACCTCTCGTGGGTATGAATATGTAACCGATCAAAAATACAATGAATATGAGGCTGAAAATTCAGGTTTTACTTTGAATGTAGACAGAACTTTTTGGGGGGCATTTCGATTTGCTTTAGGAACTGACGTATCCCGTATGATTATAAGGAGCTACGACGGAAAGATTTCGAAAGCAAAAGATCCTTACTTCGGAGAAACTGATTTTTCCGCTCTTAATGTAGTCCTTCCTACTCCAAATGCAAAAACAAAACTAACAGAAGACAAAGATGCAGGAAAGATAAATGGATTTAGTGGAGGTCACACCATTTATCTTAAGACAGGAATCGCCTACGATTCAAGAGACTTTGAACCAAATCCACGTAGAGGAATTTTTGCCGAAATCAATTTTATAAAATCTTCGAGAGCATGGGGAGCTGATTATGATTTCCAAAGATCACTCATTCATGCAAAAATATTCTATCAACTCTTTCCAAAAGTCTTTTCCGAAATGATTTTAGCAGGAAGAGTTGCTCTCACGCGTATAACAGGCACTATCCCCTTTTATGAATACAGTAATATCTGGAGCATTGACACTCCTATAAACGGTCTAGGCGGAGGAAGCACGCTGCAAGGATATAAGCAAGATAGATTTGTTGGAAACGTAATGAGTTTTGCAAATACAGAAGTTAGATACAAGTTTGGATCTTTTAGATTAGGTGATGAATACTTTACATTTCATATTGGTCCTTCTTTTGGTTTGGGTAGAGTATGGGATTCAATTCATTCAATCAACTTGCAAGGTTATAAATACTCTCGTGGAATTCTTTTTCGAATTATCTGGAATCAATCTACTGTAATTTCTCTCGACTATGCAGTCTCTCGAGAAGACAAACAGTTTTTTATGAACTTAAATCATAATTTTTAATCCGGTTCAGCATGATTTAGAAAGAAAAACATTTCATTAAATGCTTTCATTATAAGATTTCAGCCTGTATTTTATTGATTCAAATTGCTCTTGAAGAATTAAAGTAAGAAAGTATTTTTTTGCGCATCTCTTTACAAAAAGAATTGCATGAGACTGTGCTTTGATGATATAAAATCAAAAAATGAATCTTCTTCGATAGAAGGAGTTATTTTTTTTATAGCCAATACAAATGAATGATTGAAGATTTATTTTTTCTGAAGAAAGAAATCTTTTATAAAAGTAATTACATGTCTTGTTTAAAACAATTTAGCATTCATTTTCTCTTTCAAATGTATCTTTTTTACAACAGTGAATTAGTTTTTATCACAAACATCTAATCGTATTTAGTATTTTTACTTGATTGATAGCGTTTACAGACTGTTAATCTATAGCTCGAAGAAATTATTTAAGCTAAGAAGTCATTCTTAAGATAAAAAAACTATTTTAAGAGTATGAAATAACTTTCAAGTGACATTGAAAGAAGGGAATACACATAATTTATCCCTACAAATTATTCTTTGAATGAAATATTATTTTTAAAATACATCTATGAAATAAATTTCTTAATTATTATTAATGCATTTTGTGTTTTGTTGCGATATTCTTTGTAGAAGTAAAAAATATTTTGTAAAAAATAAAAAAATACTTTACATAATTTAATAGCCGTATTAATTATGTCACTAACATCTATTGGTCGGATTTAGAAAAAAATAAAAAAGACCAAAATCCTAAATGGAGGCTACATCAATGGTTGCAAAAAAGAAAGCTGCTGCTAAGAAAAAACCTGCTGCAAAAAAGAAACCTGCTGCAAAAAAGAAGTAATTAAACTTCTTTAAAAAAAATAGATCAATTTTTTTTAAAACTAAACCCGCTTACGAGCGGGTTTTTTATTATCTACACCTATCAAAAAAGCCTGATTTTATTGATTCTTTTGCCACAGAGGCACTGAGACACAGAGAGGGTTTAAAGATAGGATATGATTTATGAATTTATTCAAAGTAGATTCATAAATTGATTATTCATGAAAGACTCTCTTTAGAGTGAAGCTTATGAATAAACTAAACCCATTTCAAAAACTCTGTGTCTTTGTGCCTCTGTGGCAACAAATTACTTCTTTTTTAATCCAGATTCCAACCACTTCAAGTATTCTTCATTGCCGTTTTGAATGGGAATAGATAAAATACACGGCACAGCATACGAATGAATCTTCTTTACATGAAAAATAATTTCTTCAAACAAAGATTCATTTGTTTTTGCTATGAGAATGACTTCTTCATTGATTTCTATTTTCCCTTCCCATTCATAAATGGATGTCATATGCTCAATAATGTTTACACAGCCAGCTAGTTTTGCTTCTACGAGGGATCGACCAATAAACATCCCCTCTTCTTTATTCTTACAAGTTATGTAAACGAAAATCATTTTATACTTTTACCTCATTGCTTTATTGCATTTACTTCTACTTCAGGAAGTGTGGAACGAAGATATCCACTTTGCAAGACTCCCTTTTGTCCACTCTCACTCAAAATATATTTTACGAACTCATCTATTTTTGCGCCCGCTTTATCGGTTTTATATAAAATTTTTAAAGCACGAGAAAGTTTATATTTTCTCTTCACAATATTATCAATGTTTGGAAGAATTGGCTCGTCTTCTTTAGTTCGTGCATACTTCAATGGTTTTAATTTGCTATTCACATGAGCAAATCCCATTCCCATGTAAGCGATTGCATCCGGATTCTTCTCAACAAAATCAACAATCTCTTCATTATTAATTAGCACAATAGCATCTTTCGAATAATCATTTTGTTTATTTTTAAAGTAATGACTCTGTCCTAAATCGAGCTGCCTAACAACATGTTCTTTAATATAATGCGCTGTTCCTGAATAATTATCTCGAATTACAACTTTAATTGGCTTATCAAGACCATCTAATTGCTTCCAGTTATTTATTTTTCCTGTAAATATATCAGAGGCTTGCTCTAACGTTAATTTTTCGACGGGATTCATTGGATGAACTACAAAAGCTGCACCGTCATATGCTACAACGATTGATTCTAGTGTTTGTTTATGATTTAATTTTTCAAATTCGCTTTCTGTTAAATCTCTAGAGCTTAGAGCAATATCAGTAATCCCATTGATTAATTCATTAATTCCTTCTCCTGAACCACCGCCTCGAACATCTATAGAATAATTTTTATTTTCTTTCATAAAATTATTCGAGATGAGTAATATCATCGAGTGCATAGTTTCCGAGCCAGTAATAATAATCTTTTCTTGCTTCTTGCAATCAGTGAAGAATAAACTGATTAAAAATAAAATAATGTATTTGGTAAATTTCATGTAACCTTCTCCTTTGTTCATACAATCTCTTTAATTTTTTTTCGTAAACCTAAGTTTCGCAAAGAAGGATTACATTTTAATTACAAGGAAAAATCAAATTCTAATTGATAGATTGACTATTCTTATTGTAATGAGCATTTTATGTTTGGTAAAAGGAGTATTCGCTATGAGAAAAATTTTTACATTTTTAATTTTTGTTCTAAGTATGTCACAATGTATTGTATTAGATACTTTAAACCTATCTGTTCCAGAATCAGTTACAGGTAAAGAGGCTAAGAGCACTATACTTACTGCTGCTATCACTGGTGCAGCCATTTCTAGTTCGATTGAAGGAAAAATTCCATTAGATGCATTGCTATCACTCATTTCAAATAAACTTGCTGGAGTAAAAGAAAATGCTTTCTATGATAAATATGAAGTAGACCAGTGTGCCGCAGAAGCTCAATTAATTAATATCATTACGATTCGAATCGGTGGGTTTACCTGCAATTTAAAAGAGCATAAGACTTTTACTAACTGGCCTGTTCGCATCTTTTGATTTCAAAGAAATTCTAAACTAAAATGAAAATGGGTATTGAGAAAAAAATCAACAGTATTCTATTCCTGAATTTGTTTGCTGTTGGTCTTAGTATTGGAGTAACTTTCTATATTAAGTATACTGATTTTATGATGAAATCAGTAATTGATAAGCTATACAATGGATTATTCTCCATTCATAATATTATAGATATCGAAAGCTTAAGTAATCTCAATCAAGGGAGTGAAAAATCAAGTGAATACCTTCAGAACTGGAAAAAAATAAAGAATATTCAAAAAGAGTTAGGATTGGCTTACATATACATCGTGCTAATAAACGACAAAAATCAATTCTACTTTGTGTATGATTCTGGTGACGATCCAACAAAGAAAGAAACAGTTGATATTTATTTCAAATTGTATAAAGATGCACCTTCCGAAGCTTTTGAATCCTTTGCATCAGGCAAGATGGTTGTCGTACAGGGACAGTATTCAAATCCGTTGGGAACATTTAAGTCTGCATTTTACCCAATCAGAGTAAATGGAGAAATTATTGGCGTAATTGGTGCGGATTATAATATTTCAAATATTCTTGAACTTAGAAAAGAAGCATTGATTACTTTAATGGCAATTTTACTCTTGGGGTTAATCATTGTAATTCTCTTTGGATTCATCATAAAACAATGGATTGTAAATCCAGTCATCGAATTAAACTACGGCTTTAAAAAAATTGCAAATGGTAATTTAAGTTACTCTATTTTTTTAAATCAAAAAGATGAGATTGGTGAACTGGCTACAAGCTTTAATACAATGGCTAGCAATTTAAGAACAAGCTTTGCAGCCATTCAAAAGCAAAATAAGCAATTAGAAGAAAGAATCGAAGAGCGAACAGATGAATTAAAAGAGACTCTTTCAGTAGCTCAAGAATTAAAAACACAGCAGGATGGAGATTATTTTCTAACTACTTTGATGGCTGAGCATTTAATGCAAAATCGAAACAAGAGTCCGTATATAAAAATTGATTTTCTCACCGAGCAAAAGAAAAAATTTCAATTCAAAGGCAAGACCCATAATTTAGGCGGAGATATAAGTATCGCAGGAAATTTAAACTTCCTTGGTAAAAAGTTTACAATGTTCTTTAATGGCGACGCAATGGGTAAATCCATGCAAGGAGCAGTAGGAGCACTGATAATAGGATCTCTAGTCAATTCTATCATGTCACGCTCTGCTGCAAATAAGAGAGTAATCACTAAAGAGTCTGATAGATGGTTGAGAGAAACTTTTTTCGAAATTCAAAAAGTAATGGAAGCCTTTGACGGAACACTGCTTGTTTCTTGCATCCTAGGAGTTATTGAGGATGAAACAGGACTCTTACAATTCTTTAATGCAGAGCATCCATTGAGTATAATCTACAGAGAAGGAAAGGCTAATTTTATTGAAGATGGAGCTACAGCACATAAGCTTGGTATGCCTTTCAACAAGGATGTTGGATTAATCCAATTTCAATTGCAACCGGGAGACGTAGTTTTCTGTGGCTCTGATGGTAAGGATAATTTATTTTTAAATGAAAACTCAAATGGAGCGAGTATCATAAATGAGAATCAAAAATTTTTCTTGAAAATCATAGAAATTTCAGGAGGTCAGTTAGAGAAAATCTATTCTAGTTTGACTAGTAAGAGTGAGTTATCGGATGATCTTTCGATTGTCCGCATCTCTTTCCAGGAGGGACAACTGACTTAAGCGTATAGCTTCTCTTTTGATAAGAAAATATTTATTGTAGTATTAGCCCTAGCCCTGTAAGTTGAAAAAATGAAATTTCGCTTTATGTTCTTCCTTATTTTTTTAAGCCTTTCTGCCGCTGCTGAATCAGGGGAAGAACTACTAAATAGTATTGTTGGAACAATGAATAGCTTTGATAGCTTTCGAGCAAATATCTCCATAGATGGTTTAGCTGGTTCCATTTCCTACAAAAGACCAGGCAGCTTAAACGTTAAATTCTCTGATGGTCGAGTTCTTTCTGGAAATGGAAGACATTTATGGATTTACTCGCCTGCAAGAGGAATTGCTGGAAAACAAGACCTTAAAGGTTTAACTGGTGGACTTGGTGGTTTACTATCAGGATATGAAAGTGTTTCCAGTTCAGGAAAAGTCTTGAAACTTAAATCTGATAATAAATATTATGAGGAAATAATTGTTAGCGTTACGCCGAATAATATAATAAAGTCTCTCAAATTAAGAGCAAAAGGTAGATCTGATTTCATGGATATTACATTTTCAGGAGTTCAAACGAATATTGGGCTTTCTTCTAGTATATTCAATTTTCATCCACCTGCAAATGCACAGATAGTTGAGAATCCTTTGAATCAGAGGGAATAAGAATTTGAATCCAGCATCCAGAACAGAAGCTCATAAAGTTTTCGCATCCTTATATCGCAAAAAGCGTTCACCAGAGCACCAACAGTTAATCGATGATGCCATAACTCGTTCGAACGATGTTTTTATTCGAATTGACTTGATTAAAAAAATTGATGAAGACCAAGAAAAAAAAGAAAGAATAAAAGAAGAACCATCTGCTCCAGCCGGAAGTAAAACAGAATTTTCAAAAGCAGTATCCATGGCAACAGGCGCTCCAGTTCCAAAGCCTATCATATCCAAATCACAAACCTCTGCCCAAATCCCTGCAATGACAGATACGAATGCAAGTGGGTTTATGGACAAGCTCTTTGGTGGTGGAAATAGCGTTGCCAAATTTGCAAAGGAAACAAAATCATTAGAGTTGGGACTATTCGCTCGTAAACCCACAATATCCAAGAACGTTGAAAAAATTTTCCGATCTCTTAAAGAAGATGAAATCATAAGCACAATCCAAGCATTAAAATATTCCGAGCAAGTAGGCTGGAGAATATGGTCACCTCTAGTATACAATGTAATTTTAAATTACAATCGTTTCTTTAATGCTTTCATATCTTTGGATAGTCTTTTTAGAGATGAAATTTCTGCTGAAGTATTTCTTGGTCGATCCACGAAGATGCAAATGTATTACGCGCGGATTTTAGGACGACCCGATACGAAAGATATTATTCTAGAAAAAGTTCCAGCATTAATACGAACAGAAGCAAAACTATCCTCTAAAATTGAACCAATTCTTACAGGGTTAAATTACGGTTTGTCGCTTGAATCAAGAAAGCCATCTTTGACAGATGCTATCGTTGCATTTCATATAGTAATGACTAAGAAATTTGTTTCCTGGCAAGAAATTGAAAAGACATTGAACGTTTCCGTAATAGATGAACGGAAATTCAATGCAACCTCTGAAGTGGCAAAGCAAATTGAGTTAGCTACCGCAAAGCTTTCCAACGATATACAGTCAAAAATAAATATCAAAGACGAATTGGATTTTTTACGGAAAAATTATTTCTCTTTCGGTGAGGGAGGAAAATTATCCTTTGAATTCCTCAATGTTATCATTGATGACTATGTTGCGCACTATTATGCTGAAAATATGCAGACCGATTTATTAAAATCCAATTTTAAGAATACTCCGCATAAGCTGCTACAATTAGTTTGTCGCGATTTACAGAGTAATTATATTCCTTTAGTGGAAGGCTATATAAAATTAGATTTGAATCAAGTCAAAGATGTATTAATTATGCAAATTGGTTTATTCTTTCCTGAAGTAGATCGGATAAACAATATACTCCGCACACTTGATAGTTTTAATCGTAAGTTTCCAAGCTTTCAATACGGATTTCAGAATTACGCTGAAAACATTGCAAAAGGAACACAAGATCAAATTGAAACTCAATTATTAAAAGTATTAACTGAAGCATCAGATTTCTTTCATAAATTTGCAACAAAGATGACTACCGTAATTGAAAATCATATGCTCGCACAAAGCTATGAAGAAAGCGGACAAATCAACGAAAAGACAGTGGCCACAAAAGAAAAGGTGATTGAAGAAATTAAGATCATGCAACGCTTTATTCCTTTTTCTGAAGGACGCGTAGTTGCTCAGGGAAGACTTTCTGGAAAAACAGTATTTCAAGTTCTCTTTGAAATGACACGACTTCTTTATAATTACGCAGTTATTTTTAAAGATGCTTCACTCCTTGCTAAGCTTGGTCAAAGCGCAAAGAACGAGGCAGAATTACAAAAGCTTTATTCTGACTACGAACGATTAACGTCAAAACCTTATAGCGTAGATAAACGAGATTAGCCGTATATGAGAATATTAACAGGCGTTCAACCTTCCGGAAAGCTTCATCTAGGAAATTACTTTGGTGTTATGGAGAAGATGATTCGCTATCAGGAAGACCACGATTTATTTTGCTTTGTCGCAAACTTACATTCTCTTACAACTTTCAAATCTAAAGAAGCATTACTGGACAATACTTTCGATGCAGTATGTGATTTTTATGCGCTTGGAATTGATCCTGATAAATCAACTTTCTGGATTCAGTCTGATGTCCCATTAGTAACAGAGCTTACTTGGTATTTAAGCATGTGTATCAATGTAAACCAATTACATCTCGCTCATTCTTACAAAGACAAAACAGCAAAGGGAATTAATCCCACAGGTGGTTTGTTCTTCTATCCAGTTTTAATGGCAGCAGATATTTTATTGTTTGACAGTCAAAAAGTCCCCGTAGGAAAAGATCAAAAACAACATTTAGAATTTACACGAGACATTGCGAACAAATTTAATCATGATTTTGGAACAACATTTTTAATTCCTGAACCAGAGATAGATGAGGATACTGCCATTATACCGGGAACAGATGGAGCTAAAATGTCAAAGTCATATGGAAACACTATTAATTTTTTTGACAAAGAATCATCTATTCGAAAATCCGTAATGTCTATTGTATCAGATTCCGCAGGAATTGATGAAGCCAAAGATCCTGATAAAAGTGTAATCTTTTCTATTTACAAGTTATTTTTAAATGAAACAGATTTAAAAACACTTCGCACAAGATTTGAAACTCCGGGACTTCGCTACGGTGATGTAAAGAAAGAGTTATTTTCAACCATAATGGATTACTTTGCACCTTTCAGAAAGAAAAGGGAAGAGCTTGCTGCTAATCGCGATTATGTAGAAGAACTTCTTAAGAAAGGTTCCGAGAAAGCTCATGCAGCAGCAGCACCAGTAATCGATAGAGTAAGAAATCGCCTCGGAATCAAAAGAAACTAACCTTAACTCGTTAATAACAAAAACTCCTCTTAATTTTCAATACTCCTATATTTTTTCTTGACAAAATGTATATCGTAAATATACGATATAAGAGTCATTTTGCGTTGAGAATCTAATAAAGGGCAAATAGATTCTCAACGCAAAATGAAATAAGCAAATGCAGTAAAAAATTATAGGAGAAAATCAAATGAAAGTATTAGAGAAAGCATTTCCACAAGTAGGTATCTTAAAACCACATATAGCTCTTATTGTTAAGAATGTAGAAGAGAGCACTGAATTTTACAAAAAAATGTTTGGTATAGAACCAATGAAAGTCAGAAATGGATACGCTAAGTTTGACTTAGAATTTCCATCTTTAAATTTAACCTTAAATGAAGCAGGTCAAAAGGTTCCACAGGGTAGATTGTCGCATCTAGGAATCCAAGTAAGCTCTACAGAAGATGTTTTCAAAGTAAAACAATATTGGGAAGAATTAGGATTATCCGCAAGAGACGAAATAGGTGTATCCTGCTGTTATGCGATTCAAGATAAAACTTGGGTAAAAGATCCAGATGGAAATGAGTGGGAAGTATTCGTAGTATTAGAAGACCAGCTCCCTGAATTCAAATTCATGAGCGGGCAAGCGAATGCATGTTGTTCTACTTCTTCAGATTCAGGACAATCTTGCTGTTAGTTTATCCTCTATAACTGGCTTAGATAGACTCAATTTCTAAGCCAGTTCAGTTAGGTTGTTTTTTAAAATCTATTAGGAGTAGACCTTCCGCTTAACGTTCACTAATAAACATTGATAAACAAAAATGGCAGAGTTTCCTCTGCCTAGTCAATTTGTGGATAAGAGCTTTTATTCTCTTCTTAAATGATACAATTTGAATTTTCCATTTAACTCAATCACAGTTCGAATTCCAGTAATTTCAATTCCGTTTCCTGCGGGATTAATGGCTATTATCTTGCATCCTAAATGTAATTTAAATGGTCCATATTTTTCAATGCGACTACAAGATATGCTTTTAACGGAGAGGTATTTATCTTTAAAATCATGAATTAATTGTTGTTTGCCGTAATAGGTCTCGATATTCATATGCTCGAATGCCAAATCAGCAGTCATCCCCGGATCCTTTGTAAACCTCTCTCCAACATGATTCCAGAAGTTAGTATTGTGTTCTTCTCTCGTCAGAAGTAGTTTATCGAGGGATGCCTCATCTCCTTTAGAAATAAACTCAAATGCTTTTTGAATAACTTCTTCTTTTGTGTTCAATGTATTTGATAGAGGAGGAGCTTTGGGTGTGCAAAATAGAAGAAAGAATAATACTATATATTTAATCATAAAAATCCTTTAGATAGCTATAAAATAAAAAAGGCGGAGTTTCCTCCGCCAAGGAAATTTGTGGATAATATCTTTTATTAGTTAGTCGGATAAGATGTCCAGCCTGTAGTCCAGTCAGTTCCACCACTCAATATTGCACCATAATATGTTGCACTATCAAAGCTAGTATTCAAGGTATTTGCATTTGCGGTTCCTGTGGTTGTGTTAGCTGAAACTGGTGCATAATTAGGAGCAGTTTCAGAAGTGCTAGTTAATGCAACGCCTGCTTGATCAATGGTTCCACCACTAGTGCAACCATTATTAGCCGCAGTGCTTACAGTATAAGTATGATTAACTGTTGTAAGGGTTGCTGTTTGTCCTGACGAAGCACAGTCAGATGAATTTTGAGAACCAAAGTTTAGAATATGGAAGTGAGAAAACTCCCCAGCTTTTTCTCCATTTGCTCTCCTTACGAAAATTGCATCACCAATGTTTTGACCAGATCCGAAGCTAACACAGGTTACGTTCGCAAAAGAAGGATCTGCACAAGTTCCAGTGGTGCTAGTTTTCTTTGAACCAGTGCAGGTTTGAGCGCTATTTCCATCGCCTTCGATACAACGGGAAGTATCATCATTTGCCGCTACAGGTGTAGCATAAAGATGTCCAATTGCAAATTGTAGTCTTCCAATCCAACCATCAGCATAGTCAAACTGATCGTCACGATTTCCAGTAGCTACGAGATACTTCATATTAACCGCACCACCCCAAATTTCAAATCCATCGTCGTATCCTCTATGGCATTGAATGTATTCTAATGTAGTTGCAGAACCAACACCCATTAAAGAAAGACAATTTCTTTCATTACCAGGAGAGAACGGTGCACCAGCAAATTCAATACGAACATATTTCATTGTTCCAGAACTATCCGCGTCATTACTTCCACCAAACGTTCCAACATCACCTTCACCTACAGCAGTTACACCTCTACCGCCGAATGTTTGGATTCCATTACCTTGGATGATAATACCTTGCCAATCACCACCCGATCTTGAGCCAGCAGTTTTTTCCGACGTGAAAACAATTGGACTCGATGCAGTTCCTTGTGCGTCAATTTTTCCACCTTGTTTAATTAACAATGCACCGGCAGGAGATGTGGCTCCATAAATTCTAGTTCCTGCAGGTATAGTAAGAGTAACCCCTGAAGGCACAATTACTGTTCCGCTCAATACGTAATCTTTCGCAGCGGATAATGTAGTATTGCCAAGAGTTCCAGTTAAAATATCATACGGTTTTGAATAAACTACTTCGACTTGTAGATCAGTGATTGAAAAATCATATGGATTAGTAGTAGAGCTTGCACTTGCGCCTTCCGCTGTTGCAGCTGATGTTCCTTTTTTTGTATCGGTAGTAGAACTTCCAAGGATTAAATCACTTGTTCCATCGAGTAAAGTAGAGGTCCCTGACTTAGCAATTCTAAGTCGTCTCGTTTTTGTTTTTCCACTTACGCTTAGAGTGTAAGTATTACCCGTTGCTATAGTAGACAATTTTATTTTTGAAAAAGTTCCGTCAGCACCAGAAGTAATAGTTCCAACCTCTGTATCAGCAGCAATGAGTGAATCAGAAATGCCTGAACTTTTTGCAGTTGCGTCTAACGTAGAAGAGTCACAAATTACTCTGTTTGTTATGCTTGCAGAATACATAGATACAACGGTTGTCCCACATTCTGTATCTCTTGTAGCGTTTGTAGGTGTTCCAGTTGTATTGCCATAGAGTGTAACTGGACTTGTTCCCGTTGAAAGAACGTTTTGGTAAAATCCCGCAGGAGTAGTTGCGGCTACTCCTGTTCTTACGATAGCAGCTGTTTCACCTCTACCTTTGATTGTAATCGTTGCATTTGCAATTGCAGTCGAAGAGTCTGATCCGACTAATTTCCCTGATATGTAAATTCCCGGTTCCCTTGAACTGGTTTGGCTAGAGGACAGAAGGGCTAATGCAAGTAGGGCACTGTTGTTTTCCTTCTTTTCAGGAGAAATTATATCGCAGTTTGCTGTTACCAAGAGCATAATGGTTATTATGCTCAAGAGAGTCAATTTCTTCAAAATTTTATTCATATTGTGTTTTCCTTTT
>Ga0209277_10000276_pt1 | contig 26664 bp, 19 predicted proteins | sample JI81AbrownDNA_FD_187503 | JGI IMG/M metagenome (GOLD analysis project Ga0209277, IMG submission 187503) | Wastewater effluent complex algal communities from Wisconsin, to seasonally profile nutrient transformation and Carbon sequestration -... | ecosystem: Engineered > WWTP > Effluent > Algae... | reverse complement strand
TTGATTCAGAATCCTACAAATTTCATTCGAGAGTATCTTTCTCTGACTAAGACTTTGCCTCTTTCAGATTTATTCATTCCCATCTTTTATATTGTATTCTTTCTAACTCTATTTAAAATTTTCAGATCAAGAAATATAACAAAACAATTCATACTTCCTTTGGGATTCTTTTTTTCCTTGGCCTTCATCAAAATCAGTAATATAGAACCTAATGCACGCTATTTTTATTTTTTACCAGTCTCTTGTATCACCTTATTCTTTTTCCAAATCCAAAATCATCCTAAAATTACAAAACTGATTGCTTATCTCTCTTTGATTGGGCTTATTTTTAGTTCGAATAAATTTTTGATAGCAGAGTCGATTCAACAATCAACCTCTACAAAAAAAGCACTCTTTGAAAGTAGAATCAAATGTGCTGAAACTACAATGTCTGACTGGGGGAACTTGCCTGGCTCCTCCACTTATTGGCCTGTCAAATACTTACGAGCGTTTAGTGAAAAAAATATTCACTTGGTTCCTTTTACGAAAGAAGGAATTTATTATCCTTGGGTTCATAATTTGAATTGGGATAAAGGACTGGAAAAAATCGATGTTACGTCTCTCCTTTGGGGGATCGCACCTACGGATCAGGATCTCCTTTTTGGCAGAAAAGGAATAGAGAGCCGAGTCTGCGGAGACTGGCGATTGATCCGGATTTCTAAGTAGATCTTATTTTTTTACTGGATTTTTATCAATTTCTGATTCATTGTAACGCACAAAGGAAATTTCATGATCGACTTACTTACTGACCCATCCGTTTGGGCGGCACTCATCACCCTAACTGCCTTAGAAATTGTTCTAGGAATAGATAACATCATATTCATCTCGATACTTTCCTCCCGATTAGCAAAAAATCAGCAGAAAAGTGCACGACAAGTCGGTTTAATTTTAGCCATGCTAACGCGAATTATGCTATTATTTTCTTTATCGTTAATTATGAAACTTACCGAACCATTTTTTACCATCTTCTCACATGCGATTAGTGGTAGAGATTTGATTCTCATCGTTGGTGGTTTGTTTTTAATGGGAAAGTCTACGACTGAAATTCATCATAAACTCGAAGGCGAAGCTGAATCTGGCGATGGTGAAAAAAAGAAAGTTTCATTTACCCAAGTCATCGTACAAATAATGATCCTTGATATCGTATTCTCGCTCGATTCCGTGATCACCGCAGTGGGAATGACAGACAATCTTGGAATTATGATAACGGCCGTTATTTTATCTGTCGGATTCATGTTAATTGCTAGCGGAAGCATTTCTGATTTTGTTGATAGACATCCTACAATAAAAATCCTTGCCCTCAGTTTTCTAATTCTCATCGGACTTGCTTTGGTTGGCGAAGGTATGGAAATGCATATTCCAAAAGGTTATATTTACTTCGCGATGGCATTTTCGGTTTGTGTTGAATTTTTAAATATGAAGATGCGTGGTACGAGCGGAAAACCAGTTGTATTGAAAGGAAAATAGGATGAAACGAGGAACATTTTTAGCGAAGTTTCTATTAACACTTCCGATCCTCCTAGTTCCATCCTTTTTAAAGTCGCAAGATATGATTATGACAAAAGATGAATTTTCGAAACAGTTAGAAAATGCAAAAACCTTAGGGGACCTTGCCGTTATAATTGAAAGAATGTCCTCTATGGAAAGTAATTTTTCCATAGAGGGACCCTGGAGTATTGGCACTGTGTTTTCTCATTGTGCACAAAGCATCCGTTATTCGATTTCTGGTTATCCAGAAATGAAGTCTGCCATTTTTAGAGGTACTGTAGGTAACATTGCGTTCTCTATATTTTCTTTACGAGGAAAAATGAGACATGGATTAGAAGAACCAATTCCTGGCGGCGAAAAATTAGAATTTAAGATACCATTTTTGAATGGTAAAAAAGAGTTAATCGAAGCAATGTCATATTTCGAATCGACAAAAACTGAAGATTTAAAACCTCATTTTGCTTACGGTGCGCTGAGTAAAAAAGATTATGACACGGCGCATGTGCTCCATATTAAAAATCATTTCGAACGGATATACTTAATTTAGTTTTCTTATTTACTCGCAGTGGATATTTTTTCCACCAATCGTTCTATTGGAAGAATTTTTGATAGATACAGGACTACTATTTCATCTAGTCCCTCCTCCCTAAGAAATGTATTTCCGTCAGATAAGGAAACATCAGAACTGATTAGCACCACAGGAATTTTGGAATCCGCCTTTACAGCTTCCCATTCATGTAAAAAGGAAATACCATCCATGATCGGCATTTCTTTATCTGTAACTATCACATTTGGTTTAATTCTAGTTAACTGATTTAATGCCTCTTCACCATTTCTTGCCTCGATCACAATCCATTTTTTTCTTCTCAATTCCTCGGCAAGTCTGGATCGATACTCGTCCGAATCATCCACTAGTAGAACAGATTTTAGATGTTTCGAAAATTGTACTTGGAATGTCGATCCCTTCCCTGGAACACTTTTGATCCTCAGTTTGCTGAAATGGGCGTCCAAAATATTCACACAGAGTCTTAGTCCGAGTCCACTTCCTAATTCCCCATTTGTTCCAGGTTGGCTCTTCGGGACTTTCTCTCCGAGAATTCGAGAAATCACTTCCTCATCCATCCCGACTCCTGAGTCCTTGATCTCAATCGAAACCCAATCCCCTTTTGTTTTTTCCGAAATGATAACATTAGAATTTGGGAATGAAAATTTCACAGCATTCGTTAAGATATTTTTGAAAACTTCCTCTAAGAGAGCCTTATCACCGATAATATAACTATCATTTTCGATCAGTAGGTTCAATTGAATTTCTTTGATAGTTGCGATAGGCTTTATAAAACCCAAAACTTCTGTTAGGAGCTCCTTCAGAGAAAAAACACTTTGTTGGAGTTTGATTCCATCTGAATCAAAACGACTCACATCAAGGAGAGATTTTAGCATACGAAGAGAATTCTGAACACCTTCCTTACAAAGAGTTAAGAATTTATGTTTTTCTTCATCGGGCATAGTTGAAAACTTAAATTGTAAAACATCAAGGATTTGATTTACACCTATTAGCGGTGATCTTAAATCATGGGACATCAGAGAGACGAAATTCGCTTTCCATCGATTCGCTTTTTGTAACTCGGTGGTTCTTTCTCGGACTTTTATTTCGAGTTCTTCATTACTTTTAATGAGTTGGCGAGATATCTTTTCTTCTGATTTAAATATTTCCACTATAGATCGTGTTAAGATATAAGATTGTGGCACAAGAAAGAATATTACATTATAATAACCTAATGTAAATTTGTTATTCAAATAATTGCCATTATATAAAATATCAAAAATTGCCCCAATACAAATCAGAGACAAGCTAATCAAATAAAGAAGGCTATCTTTTTTTAACTGAACCACAGCGCGAACTGTAAACAAACCACCTAATAGAAAAAAGAATATTGTTCCAAATTCAAAGTAATAGGCCAACTCACAAAGGTAAGGGGTTGGTGTGAATAAACAAACAGCGACATAGGATATACAATAGATTCTGGTAAAATCTACAACAAACTTAAATCTCTGGTTCAAAAACAGAATATATAGCACATGACTTCCATTATAAATACTAATGGGAAGTCCAATTTTAGATAATCGAAGGAGTGGAATACACCAATCATCAGGAAATATATTAAATAAAATTCTTCCTTCTGATAGAGTAAATAGCATCAAAATAATACCAATATATAAAAAACCTAAATGGAAAGAAGCGGCTTCAGATTTCCGAAGACCGTAAATTGAAAAATGATAAAATGCCAATATCGCAAGTACAAGAATAATCAACCAGTTTATGATATAACTTCTAGAACCTGCGGTATAAATCTTGTCGATCCTTCCTAACACTAAAAATTCTTTCATTCCGGCAATTTTATGAGTATAATTTGAAACTTCTAATTGGATTCGAAGTCTTTTCTTATAACTTTGAATTGGAAAGATTTTTGTATGATAGGAAGGTCTATGAATGGATTCATACTCAGATACGATTCCATTCTCATATTTTAATTCTCCGTCAATGTACAGACGATAGGCGGTATGAATAACGGGAACGGCCAAGGCTAAAGCTTCATGCGATTCCGGAAGTAAAACATCTAGTCGATATGTTCCATAACCAAAACTAGGTAAGTTCTGACCATCCTCCTTCAACGATGTCCAATGTCTGCCTGCAGGATGGAGATGACCTCGCTCAGGGTCCATTTCGTTCGGGTTTAACAGCTGGTTCCAAAAGAAACGCCATTCTCCTCGAAGTTCTAGATTTGATTTTGAGATAAACCAGTTCTGTGCATCTAGAACACCGGCCTCACCCACTGGTTGGGATTTTCCCTGAGCGCAGGAAATCATGAGAGATAGGACGATGAGTGCAAAAATAGCTTTGCATTGGGTTAACGATAAGTTATGTTGAAAATCAAATCTCTTAAAGTAGCTCACGTGGAAACCATAAAAATAGCAATCCTCGAAGATCACTCTGTAGTATCACAGGGAATTATTTCCGTTCTGAAAACGAACCCTTTCTTTCAAGTTCTCGGAGAGTTCCGCACTTGCACAGAACTTAAAAGTTTTCTTTCTGATACAGAAGTCGATTTTCTTTTGCTCGACATCGACTTGCCAGATGGAAGTGGTCTGGACATCCTCCGAGAAGTAAAATCAAAATATCCGAATATAAAAGTGGCGATGTTCACTCTTCACTCAGGTCAGATGTATGTGGAAGATGCCATGAAATCAAAGGCAGATGGCTACATTTTGAAATCAGATCCCATTTCTCACCTGCCTGCTGTTATCGAAACAATCATCAAGGGAGATTATTTTGTTTCGGAAGGAATTAGTTCTGTCGTTTTGCCTTTCTCGGCATTCCAAATTGAGATATTGAATCTTCTGTTACAAGGCCTCTCTCAAAACGAAATCGCAGAAAAAATCAACAAATCTCGTAAAACTGTCGAATACCATCTAAATCAAATGCGAACCAAATTTTCTTGTAAAAATAACAATGAATTGATCTCAAAATACCAGAAAGAAATGCAAAAGTAGTTTAATAGTCATCAGGGTTCATCGATGGTGATTTAAAATCACTATATATGAAACAAATTTTCTTACTACGACATGCCAAATCTGATTGGGATGAGCCTTTTCTTTCTGACGAAAAACGTGGACTTTCCGAGCGTGGAAAAAAACAAACGAAAGCACTCAGGAGTTTTTTGCTAGACTATCAATTGGACATTGATGCTGCTTTTGTATCCCCGGCTATCCGTGCGGAACGAACTTATGCTACCCTTCGCAAAGAAATCCTAAGACTACCTAAACCAGAAGTCCGTGATTCCATTTATGAGGCGGCTGGCGAAGACCTTTTATTTTTATGCCATGGGATTCCCGATTCCATTCACTCCGCACTCATTGTCGGTCACAATCCCGGTTTAGACGAGTTTGCAAATGGTTTGCTTTTTGGAAATACGGAGCCTAGCCGATTACAAAAATTTCCAACGGCCAGTTTTATCGGTCTAACTTTCGCAGGCGAGAGCTGGAAAGAATTGAGCTGGGGGACAGCTAGATTGAAAGTTTTTTGGATACCTGGTAGAATTGGTAAGGAATGAAAGCATTATTTTCGGAAGAACGCATTCATACGAGAGTCGATGAATTGGGAAGAGAAATCTCGCGAGATTTTTTAGGACAAGATCTATTGCTCGTCGGTGTCCTAAATGGCGGGTTCGTTTTTACAGCAGATTTATGCCGGGCTATCGCGATACCGCACGAGATTGACTTTATAGGAGCATCTTCCTATGGAAATGACACGACCTCTAGCGGTAAAATTGAATATACTAAACAACTAAACAAGAAAATAAACGGAAAATCGCTTTTGATAGTGGAAGATATCGTAGATACAGGCAGGACATTAGAATTTTTGGTGAATGATTTACAAAAGCTTCAACCTAAAGTATTACGTATCGCCGCCCTTTTCTGGAAAAAAGAAAAAGCCAACCCGAACCTAAAGGTCGATTATTATGGTTTTGAAATTCAGGATGAATTTTTAGTTGGCTATGGCTTAGATTTTGCTGGAAAATATCGTAATCTTCCCTACGTGGCATCCTACGAGGAGAAACAATCGCAGTGAAAGATGCAATATACAATCAAAAGTTCAATAATCTTTTAACATTCCCGATTTTAAAACCAGAAGTTATAAAAAAAGTAGAAGGTGCTATTCGCAATTCCGAGGATTGGAAATTAACCAAGATCAATCCTCTTGCGTTCGCCAAGGAACACAAATTAAAGGAAGAGGAAACTCTAGATTTTTTTGTTCATGCAACTAAAGTTGGATTATTTGATTTCGCCTATAATTTGCTCTGTCCGCTCTGCGGTGGTATCGTACATACGCATTATAAATTAGATCAAATACAAAGCCAAGGTTTTCACTGTTACGTTTGTAATGTTGATATTCCTACTCTCCTTGATGACCAGGTAGAGGTAGCCTTTGAACTTCATCCTTCCCTGGTTGAAAGTACAAAAGATCCATTTCAATCACTAGAAGAGTATTATGATTATTATTTCTCAAAAAATTTTGTAAAAAGTAAAGAGTTACTTGCTTGGATACAAACTACGATCAAGGCCTTTACCGTTTTACAATCAGGTGAGACATATGAGTTTGATATGGATGTTTCCATCGGTGCAGAGATGGGCGCTATCGTACAAATTGTATCCATTGACAGAAATTCTGCCGTCTTCTTTAGCGCAGAGGAAGAGACCGAACCTTCAGATTCTAATATTTTTGTAGATTTGTTAGATAATGGTTTTTTGCCGTCACAAAAAAAAATAAAACCAGGTCGGTATCACTTTATCGTAAACAATCGATCTCATTTTAAAGCTGGCATTCAGATTCTAACACCTAACCCAAAGATCCTCCAATCGATTTATAAACAATTTCCGACGGTTGTATCGCCCTTTCTTACAGCAAAAAAACTTTTGAACAATCAGTCCTTTCGTGATCTTTTTCGCATTCACAAACTCTCTCCCGATTTGAATTTGAATGTAAAGTCACTGACAATCATGTTCACTGATTTGCGCGGTTCTACGGAAATGTACGACCAAGCGGGTGACATTTTGGCATACCGACTTGTCCGAGAGCATTTTTACCTTCTAACTGAGACAGTACGCGAGTTTAAGGGTGCCATTGTGAAAACCATGGGTGACGCAATCATGGCTACATTTTCAACACCTTTAGAGGGTCTTTTAGCATCCATAGAAATGCTTAAAAAAATGGAAGGAATGAATTCTTCTTGGAGAAAAGAAGGTTATGAAATTGGACTGAAAGTCGGACTCAATGAAGGAGCTGCTCTCGCCGTTGTCAATGACGAACGTTTGGATTATTTCGGGCAGTCTGTAAACATTGCTGCAAGAGTACAAGGACTAGCAAGTTCGGGCTAGATTTGGGTGTCAGAATCGATGTGGAATGCTCCAGGTATGCAAGAAGAGATATTGAAATCCGGTTTTAAATCAGAAAAATTGTCTGCACGGTTGAAAGGAGTGGGAACGCCAGCAACCGTGTTTAAACTATTTGCGCCTAATACTATTTAGCCTCGGATGAGACTTCTACTTCTGGAAGACTCGCACGAAGATAACCCGATTTTAAGATTAGCTCCTGTCCCTTTTCGCTTGTGAGGTAAGTAATAAAGGAGTCTATCTTGTCCCCCTGGTCCGTCTTGTAGATCGCAAAGAGTTCTCTGGCCAACTTATACTTTCGATCGAATACATTTCGTGCAGAAGGAGTAACGTACTCATCTTTTTCATTTCTCGCATATTCTAAAGCTCTGATTTTATCCTTATGGTCTACAATTGCACTTCCCATTCCCATGAATCCAATCGCTTGCGGATTCGATTTGATGAAATCAGCCATCTCTGCATTGTCCTTTACTATCTTTGCCTCTGGCGGAAAGGATCTACTTTTGAATTTTTCATACTGAGAGAGACCAAGATCTTTTTGTTTGAGTATATGGTTTTCGAAATAATCCTGGGTTCCAGATTTATCGTTTCTGATTACGAGTAAAATCGGCAATTCACTGCCACCTAACTCCTTCCATGATTTAATTTTGCCTGAAAAAATATCCGATACTTGAATCAGGTGTATTTTTTTCATGTTATTGATTGGATTGACGACGATGGCTACTCCGTCATAGGCAATTCTGACCTTGTCTAAATTTCCTGTTTTACGCAAGTCATCAAACTCAGTCTGAGTTAAATCTCGGGATGATACAGCAATATCTATGGTTCCTTTTCTTAACAAATCTATACCAGATTCAGAACCACCACCTTCAACAGACACTTTTATATCTGAATTTGAGTTTTGGTATTCTGAGCCAAGGTAACGCATCATTGCATTCATCGTTTCAGATCCGGCAATTTTTAATGTTTGTTTCTCCTTACAATTGGCGAAACAGAATGTAATCAAAATGTAACAAAAGAGTACGAAGTTTTTCATAACTAAGATGGAATGATTCGTTTTGTAAGATGCGTCAATCGGAAAAAGTGATAATATTTTTCCGATCTCGGGTTTATTTTTTTTATGAACCCCCGATGATAGGAAGGTGAGAAAATTATTTCTACTGCTATTTACTCTTATCTCGAGCACTTTAACCGGACAAACGGCAGATCCGATTCGATTTCAATGGAAATGGGAAGCCAACCAAATTCTCGAGCTCAATGAGTACCATGATGTCCTTTTCCGTGTGGGAAGTCGTAGCCTCGCCAGAGAGGATAGAAATAGAATCCTCCTAAAAACCACAAATTGTGATTTGATTGCCTGCCAAGTTTCTGCGTGGTTCGACACATACATTCGTTTTGGCAAAACAACTGGTCCGTTTCAGAAAGATAAAAACTTCGATTCCGAATTTAAAATCTTACGTACGGGTAAATACGAGGTTCCGGAACAGTATGTTATGCCCAATCTCCGAAGTTTCCCTACCTTTCCGGAATCCCCGATCCATATTGGTGATACTTGGAAATTACCGGCTGAGGAGTCCTTCGATTTTTCAGGCGATCGAATCAAAATCGCCGTCGAACCAGAATATAACTATCTCGGAAAAGCAAAATGGAATTTCCAGAACCAATCGGGAACCAGCGATAAGATAAGTTATACTTATCCAATTTATTATGAACGAACTGACAAAAGAAACAATCGTAACAACTCACCAAATAAAATTTTCGGATTTGCCCGCGGTATGGTTTATTTTAATTCCCTAAAAGGACTTCCAGAATTTAAAGAAGTGAAACTCTCTTATACTTTTATTTTAGCTGATGGTACAATCCAAGAAGCAAGTTACGGTATTAAAGGGATTTATCAAACTAGGAAAAGTTTAAATACAGTAGACAAAGAAAAGATCACCGAAGATGTGTTAAAAGATCTCATTGTTGAAGATTTTTCAGTTCCGAATCCCTTAAAATTAAACCAATCAAATGAATCTCCTATCTCCGTAAGAACTACGGAAGATGGAATTACTTTCTCCTTAGATGCAATTTTATTTGATTTTAATGATTCAAAATTGAAAACGGAAGCTGAATCGGCGATACAAAAAATATCCGAGATCTTAAAGAAACATCCTGAAAGGGAAATCCGAGTTTCTGGACATACTGATAATATTGGAAAAAAAGAATACAACCAAACCTTGTCTGAAGAACGGGCAAAAAGTGTTTTAAGTGAGCTTGTTGAAAAACATAAAATGGACGAATCAAAGATATCATTCCAAGGTTATGGAGATACAATTCCTGTTGCACCCAATGACTCGGATGTCAACCGCGCGAAAAACAGAAGAGTTGAGATAACTCTTGTTTTAGATTAACCGATGTTTATATCCAGACCGACAGAATAAGGCGCTACCAGTGGCTCGGAAAGATTTTTACCTTTTTCCACAAGTATTTCCATTTGTTTCCTTACTTCAATCATCAAGGCATTAATACCTTCTTTTTTATTGGTAAGGAAAATTTGATGATATGGTTCAATGGAAAATGAGGAACCTATTAAAACATGCGCTCTTCTAGGTTGATCCTCACTTCTACCAAAAACGTGTCTTTCAAAACTATTAATCCACTCAAACAGTCTTTCGGCTGACGGATGTTGTATGAGATTTTTCGGTTTTGTGATTAAAAAAGTATAGGCAGTATCTACGAGTTGTTTGGCCCTTCTAATACTCTGCGGCGATAAATCAAGCGGAGTAGAAGCTAACGGTGCTCCTGCTTCTAAACTATCAAGGGCCGTAAAAAGTTGTCTGATTTTTTCGATCGCATGGTCAGTATCTTTAAAGGTAACTCTTAGAATATTCGCCGCTTGATTGAGCGCTGTATGTCTAGCACGACCTAAGCGATAATCAAAATCTTTACCTTCAATGTCTGCTTTTGGTACTCCTAGTTCAAATTCTGTCTCTTCGAGTAACACGCGACCTACTGTTAAAAATCTTCGCAGTATTGTCCGTCCTCCTGGATATAATTTTAACTTACGTTCAATTCGTTGAAGGGACTCTTCCACTCGTCTTAAAATAGAATCGCGGGATCCAGAAATTTTATATTTTACGAAGGAAGGTAAGATGAGCAATTGTGCAGATGGATCTTTTTTCAGTGCATCTTCCAATCCACCGAAGGCGACTTGCGCTACACCAGGCATAAAAGAGACTAGATTATCATTTTCTCCAGACATCATTCCTTCTGGATAAAGCACAAGTTTTCCATCAGGTGCAGAAAGGACTTTTCTCGCCATTTTAATCGCATCTCGATCCGCACTTCCAGAAAGAATCGAAAATGCACCCACTCGTTTGATGAGTTCTCCGACTATTCCAAATCCCCAATTAAAAATATTTCTCGAAGCCATAAAATGAAATCTTGCACCCATCTCGTTGGCCACATAATATGCGATAGCTGGTTCAACACTTGTAGGATGATTGGACAAGTATAATAGACGTTTGTTTCTCAGTTCCCGGAGAGATTTTTGATCTTCGCGATTTATGTCGATGCCATCAATATTGAAGAGTAATTTAGAAAGAATCGGAAAGCTTAAATCAAGTGTTAAAGCAACGGGAAGTTCAAATGCAGGAGGAATGAAAGAAGATTTCATAAACGGTGTGTAGATAATATTTAAAATGATTCAATCGATTTCTAGCATTTTTTATTCATGGATGTATCCCCAAGTTTCCAGAATTTTTTTCACTTCTTTGCCCATTTCTTTTTGCAGACTAGATTCAGTAGTTCCACTAAATGCACCGTCATTAAAAATCCAAGGGACATCCGATGTTTCCCATCCCAATGGGATACGATCGGAAAGAATAAATTCTTTGATCTGATTCGTGTTTGTGAACACTGTTTCAATACCCCATTTCCCTAAGCGGTAGGAAACAGGTAGGCCATTTCGAACAAAACGGAAGTTTCCCTCCATCTCAGGATTCACCGTTTGAAACGATAGATTTACGGGATCATTGCCTACTTCGATTTCAAAAGTTACTGCTTTCGCCGAAGGACTCTGAATGAGAATCGAGGATGGTGTTTGCCAGTGATAAAACGATCCTTGCAATTGGAGATTTCCGATATCCTTACATTTTCCTTTAGGACAGGCTGGTAACCGAATATGTATCTGATTGCGATTTAAAAAATTACCATTTGCAAAATCATTTCTTGCTCGTTTAAGGAGAGACTCGCCTTCTTTCGACATCGACAAATTTTCTCTTTCTTCTGGATCTTTCTTTAAATCATACAACTCTTCTTGCATCATATGAGGTTCACCATCAAATGTTCGTCTAACTGTAGTAAACCCTGGATATCTTCGAATGTATTTATAATTTTCTGTTCGGACAGACTCCGACATTCTACCTTCTGTATAGATTTTATTTTCTTTCGGGCACTCTATTTTCTCCAATATACAATCAGAATAATCAACTCCTTTAAAACCAAATTTATTCGACTCAATTCCCACCAATCCAAGAATAGTCGGCAGCAATGAAAGGAGCGAGGATTGACCATCGATTCTTGTTTTATTAGGCTTCTGTGAGTATGGAAGTTTTATAAAATACGGTATATTAATTTCCTCATCATAATGAGTTTCGCCATGTCCAAATCTTGTTTTCATAATAAAATGATAACTATAATCATGATGAGAACTAAACAGCTCTCCATGATCTCCGGTTACGACAATCAAAGTGTTTTCATAAATTCCTAACGACTTCAATTTTTCGATAAGCCTTCCTACCTCTCTATCAGTGTAGACAATTTCACCGATATAACGTTGGACAGGTGACTCAAACTTAAAAAAAGCTTCACTGGGAATCATTTTTTTTACATACAACATGTCTTGTGACGGAGGAGAGTATGAAGCATGAGGAGTATTCAAATTGAAATGTAAAAAGAAAGGTTTTTCTTTTTTCTCTTCTATAAATTCTAATGCATGATTAGTAAGAGCTTCCGTGTCCAAGATGTCCATTCCCACTTGGTAACTATCGTGAAAACCTAAATCAATTCCTACTGTTGTATAATCCAAAAAGAAGACATTATTCATTATGGATTTTGTATAATAACCGTTCTCGCGCAGAATCGAAGCCATATTGTTTCTAGGTTTTCCATAGTAGACTTTCCTTTGGTAAGGTTTTGTCGTGAACCAAGAATTTCCTAATCCAAGGTTAGATGAGTATTCAGAATGAAAAAAAGACATCATAGAAGGCTTAGTCCAATTTCCATTCGAAAATGGATTCGTAAAAAACACGGATTCCTTCGCGAGTTCATCCATATGCGGAGTAATGGCATAAGGAAAACCATAACTTCCAAAGAAGTCCTTTCTGGCCGAATCCAAAACTATAAGTATCACATTCGGTTTTTTTTCATAATTTTTTTGATACAATAATGGTTCTGCTAAAAAGAAGTGATCTGATTCACTGATCCAAGAGATTTTTATTTTTTCCTCAATTTGAATGGTTTCATTGAGGAGGCTCCAAGTCTCAACGCGTTCCTTTTCAAACTTTCTTTTAAATAAAATTTTACCATTTGATTCAATCAAAATTGTTCCATTACCAAAACTAACACCTGACTGATTCGATAGAATTCCTATGACTGCCTCTAATTCATATGTGCCTGGCTTCAATTCAAAGGTATAACTAGAATTTGGTGCGAAATAAATAGCATCCAAAGAGTGATTCACGAAAAGTGTTTTGTCTGTATTAAACGTAATTTGGGTATTTTCCCATTTTCGAGAAATCGGAAGTCCACTTTGTCTACCGGGATTTTTTTTCCAGTGATAGGGAATAGGATCAGATACATCATGCATACCTGTCACTAGGGTCGTTTCTTTTTTTAACTCACGACTTAGGTCATAAGAAATTCCAACAAAAGAGTGATTCTTAGAACATTGTATAAATGGAAAAACTAGAATGACAAGGCTGAAAATAATAACGAAAACTTTTATAAAAAAACGCATCTAAAACTAAATTAAAAAACTAATGTCTACTGGCAAGTTCCATCATATTCAACCGCTCCGGCACTAATGCCAGTCGCCGTCCCTGGCCTTGCTGCTCCTAAACTGTCATTGGTCGGAGCACCAAGTGCATTTAAGATTTGAGTCGCAGAGCAAGGTGAACTTGAATTGTATGTTCGAAATTTCATACTATAGGTTGTCGTCGTAATTGTTTGAATCGGATTGACATAAACATTTAAAGTAGATGGAGTATAAATTGCATTCACCGAACAACCGCTATCGCTAATTTTTCCTCCTGCACATATAGTATCCCCTGTTGTTGTGAGATACTTTACTAGAACCGGACAACCATAAAAGACATTTCCCGTCAAACTGGTGATATTGGATGCCTCAGTTGTTCCATCGTGCAACAAACAGACACGATTCGAAGCAGGAGTTTCTGTATACAATATATTGTTTTGGATGTTCCCATTTTGGGAAGTCGCAGCCTGGTATCTAATAGCTATAGAGATATCTTCAGCAACACCCGAGTAGATTGTATTATAAAATACACCCGCTGCTATCGTGGTCTGATTTAAAGTTAAGCCGTATGAGGCACAAGTATTCGCGGACGCACCAAGAGTACATGTTCCACCATCTATCATATTGTTAAATATATTTAAAGGCGCACTCGCGATCGAAGAGATGAAAGCACCAAAAGTAAATGCATTGCTGGATCCAGTATTCGATCCATTACCAGCTGAGATATGATTGCCAATGATATTTGTATTTACTCCTGGCGATAGAATATGGATTCCATATGTCGATGAAAATGATGCGGCTGTGGAAACGGAATTCCCACCAAAAATTCTATTACGTGATAAATTGACTATCCCGCTTCCTGAATAAACTCCATATGTAGTAGCGATGCTAGATGTCGACACACTCCCACCATTGATAGAATTGGAATGCACATTTCCACCGGCTATCAGTCGGACGCCATAAGCAGAAGTACCGGCAGATCCACCATAGATCACATTGCCGACATTTGTTATGCTATCTCCAATCGAAAAAGATGCCATCGACACCGCGAGTGTAACACCTACTGTTACATCCGCAGAACCACCAAAAATTGCGTTACCGATGAGTTTACCTGAGAGAGAGGCATGGTTTAAATAAACACCAACACTTTCACTTCCACCTGGCAAAGGAGAGACTCCTCCACCAGCTATAGAATTCTGTCTAACGAGAGTTAAGTCAGTTCCATTATTGATTCCAGCAAATAAACCATAAGTTTTGCAACCATTCGAAGAACATGACCCACCTGAGATCGTGTTTCCTTGAATGTATGGGAAAAGATTTGCCGTAGTGCTGAAAATAAAAACACCAGCTGTCTGACAAGAGACAGGAGTACAACTTCCACCGGTGATTGTATTTCCTACGATAGCACCCATTGTTGCGTCACCTGCTCCTGAGCCGCCAAAGTTACTGATGAAAAGTCCAGCAGAATTATTCGCTGTTCCTCCTTGGAGAGTGTTATTGGATAAGATGACTTTACCCGTTGTGACCGAGACTGCTACTGTATCATTCGGACTTGTGGCTCCGATGATTTTAAACCCGTCAACAATAGTTGCATTTGTTACAGCTGGATCGATCAAAACTGTACGACAAGGATTAGGCCCACTGAAAAGAGCTCCTCCACAATCGCCTGGCGCAGATTTTTGGATCACAGTCAGTTTCGCTGAGGAATTTCTTGTGCCAAATCCTGTTCCTGCCGTATAACCACCGTATAACGAGACATTATTAAATACTGTAATGATAGTAGTCGTTTCATAAGTTCCATCCTCGACCAGTATTACACACGGGGGTGTTCCACAAGGGTTCATGACAGAAATTGCAAATTGAATTGTTTGGTAAGGTAAAGCACTCGTTCCTGGATTGGCATCGCTTCCACTCGCAGCACTGACATACTTCACACTTGATGGAATCGTATAACGGAATACAAACGAACCTGCAGCTAACGCGTTCCCTGCCGCACTTGTGCATGTCATAGAATGAGAAACGGAAGCTGCATTCCAAGTAGTCGTAGTTCCGATTGTCAGAGTATCGTCCGTAATATTAGTCGTACTTACCGTATAAGTAATTGTCCCACCTGTCGCGAGGTTACCAGCACCCAACGTACAACTCGAATTCGTAACGGCAGCTGAAAAACGAAATGAAATTCCTTGTGTATTGTTAATGACAGATAAATTCCCGGGATTCTGAGAGAGCAAACTAAAACAATTGGCATTTACAGTCGCATCTGTCCCTGCGATTGTACCTGTCGCCGATGAGACGACACAAGTATGAGAAGAAGGAGAAGAATTAACAGTTACCGAGTAATTACTTCCAATGGCTACATCGGAAGTAAAAACAAAATTACCGTTAGATGTTATAGACAATGAATCAAAATTGTTATTCAACAACACTAGAGTTCCGGATGCTAACCCTGTAACGTTTACTCTTACAGCTCGACCGGTCGTTGTGCAAGCTATGCTCAAATTAGTTATGTTATTCGCAGAAGAGAAAGTACCCGTTGCATTTGTGATCGCACAAGATTGAGCGGGATGAGAAGGCGAAGTGCTGACTGTCACAGAATAGGAAGAACCCACGGGATAAGTGGTTGTAAATGCAAAACTTCCATCACTGCTTATAGAAACTGAGTCGGTTCCGTTATTGGTTAAAACAAATCCAGAACCGAGTAATCCCGAGACTGTTCCACCTAACGTATATGATGCAACCCCACAATTGGCGATGATCGATTTAATATCTCCTGAAACGAGGGTTCCAGTTCCCCCAGATACGGTACAAGTTTGGGTGGGATTCGTAGGTTGAGTTTTTACGGTGACGGCATAACTCGAACCAGGAGTAATCGTAGTTTGGAAGGAGACTTCCGAGTTGCTATTTACCGCCAATTCTTCTGCATCATTCAGCGAAAGTTTTAAACCAGATCCTTGCAAGCCCGTAACGGTTACAAAAACTTTTCCAGAGGTACGGGAGGATTGTGAGCGTACAAAGCTGGCAAGTTCGAGCAAACTTCGTTCTACTGTCGGGATACAGGATGTCAAAAGAGAAAAAATCAATCCGATTAGGAGAAGAAAACTATACTTCGAAATTGACATAATCAAACTGAGAAATGGTTCCTTATTGGTTATAACAATTTAGATCCTAAAAATTGTCCAGAGTTTCCATTTATCTTTCTTGAAACCTTTCGATTTCGCGGAAAAGTTCTTTCTTTTTCCGTTTCCGTCGGTCATTTTAGCATTCTATGAGTATCTGGCCGAATTCTTTTACCCGTGAAGAATCAACGTTTCAAAACAAAGATGGTAGTCAAATTTACTATCAAATTTTTCGGCCTAATGCAGGTGCCAAACGAGTCCTAGTGGTTCACCATGGTTTCGGAGAGCATGGCGGTCGTTATTCGAACCTAATTGATTCACTTACTGACAGAAGTTATGTGGTCTACTTAATTGATGCGAGAGGGCATGGGCGGTCTGACGGAAGACGAGGTGTTGTCGGTCATGTTTCAGATTATTTCGCAGATTTAAAACAGTTGATTGGGATCGCTAAACAAAGAGAAGGTGTAAAAAAAGTCACTCTTTTGGGTCATTCCTTAGGTGCAGTTATCTCTTTTCTTTACGCCGGCACAGACAATAACCAAGAAGACTTAGATGCACTTGTCACGAGTGGAATTGCCATCAAGGTTCAAACCGACTTTGTCATGGATATTAAAAAAGGCATTGGTGGACTTCTTGCCAATGTGTTACCAACGCTCACGGTACCTGCCGGTTTAGATGTTAATTTGCTCTCTCATGATAAAAATGTTGTGGATGCATATGTCAGTGATCCACTGGTACATGGAAATATTTCGGCTTATCTTGGTGATTTTTTAATGAACTGCTATGATCTTGCACTGAACACAGCGCCAAGGATCAACATTCCCATATATATGTTCCATGGCAAAGAGGATAAGATTGCCCTGCCTGCCGGCTCCTCGGAGGCATTTGATAGAGTGTCCTCAAAAGACAAAACACTGAAATTATTTGACGGATTGTACCATGAGACCATGAACGAACTTCCCAAAGACAGAGCTATCGTCTTAAAAGAGTTAGTTTCTTGGTTAGATAAACATTAAGGAGAAAATAGCCAATGGCGATTAGCAAAGATATAGTTGGAAAAAAACTAGATCGATTTGAATTTACTGTGGAACGAGGCAAAATCAAAGAATTTTGTCTGGCGATACATGAAAAAAACCCTATCTACTTTGACTTGGAAGAAGCGAAAAAAGCAGGTTATTCTGACATTCCTGCACCTCCGACTTTTCCCACAGTCATTATGTTCTGGGGATACCCGAAGATATGGAATGATATGGCTGAACTTGGAATCGACCTATCTAAAATCCTTCACCTGAAGGAAGAATATACTTATCATAAAGTATTGTATCCGGGAAAAGTTTCTGCACAGTCAGAAATTTCAGACGTGAAAGTAGGACGTGCCGAGATAGTAACGTTCAAAACGACGATCTTTGATGCATCCAATGACCCGATCTTATCGGCAGAGATGGCGATATTTATACGCAAGGATTAAAAGGAGATATCAAATATGGCAAAAATTAATTTTGATCAAGTAGAAGTTGGCCAATCTCTAACTCCTTTAGAAATCGAGCCAATCACTCATGCACATTTAGTTCGTTATGCGGGAGCCTCAGGAGATTTCAATCCAATTCACAATGACCCTGATTTCGCGAGAAAAGCTGGTCTTGAAGGGACAATCTCTCATGGAATGTATGTTATGGCACAGGTAGGAAGATTATGTACTACTTGGGCTGAACAAAAAGACATTGCGTACTTCGGAGTTACTTTTAAGGCAATGACGAAGTTAGGTGAAAAATTGACAATCGTCGGCACCATTAAGAAAAAATTCGAAAAAGATGGTAAAAAAACTGTAACCGTCCTTGTCGAAGCCAAAAACGAGGCAGGTGAAGTGAAGGCTGGTGGTGACTTGGTAGTCAACGCAGAATAATTTACAAACACTAACTTTTTACTTTAAGGAAGCACTAGGTTTTAACCTAGTGCTTTTTTTTATTTGAAAGTCTTTTCCATTTCCAACTCGCTCGCTGTAGCCCTTTTCACATCCTGACAAAAAATGAAGCAATACCGTTTGCCCTTTAGAAGTATCCTGCTTTTCAGCTTTTTACTCATATTGTTCTTTGGATGTAAAGTAACGAATCTAAGCCATCCTTGTGATACCAACACGGAGAGTTATCTTCAGAATTCTTTTATCATCCAAATTTTCGGAATCCGATCCTCTGGTTGTTATCCACCTTTCCTACCAGGTCCGACTTCAAAATCACGTGCCTCCCTTTGGGGATTTCACTCCCTAAATGCCGGAGCGGGTTTTGTGAGAGATATGAAAATTTATGGAACAAAAGCAATAGTTTCTGGTGTGTTCGATTATATGGGTCCGAATACAGGCTCGCTTGCGATGGTGAATGGAACAAATCAGGTTCTCCTACCAGAATCTACATGTCCTTATTTCGAGTTGGATGGATCGATCAACCAAATCATAGATGATGGATACGGTAATGCGATCGTCGCCGGAAATTTTAATTATGTGCAAGGGGTAAAATTACGAGCTCTGGCGAAAATCAAATCAGACTGCACAGTGGATACAACGTTCAATGCAAACATGTCAGACACTTTCGCAGAAGTGAGAACATTATTAATTCACAACGGAAAACTATATATCGGTGGCATATTCACGGGAACATTTTCGTCTAACACCTCACAGACAAGAAATAATCTTGCGGCGATTCATCCAGATACAGGTGCCTTAGATACGGGTTGGAATCCGAATGTGTCCGGTGAGGTAAACAGCATCAAAACGGATGGATCGAGTCTTTATATCGGTGGATATTACAACCTCGTGGGCGCAACAACCGTTAATAATCTATCAAAGGTGGATTTAGCAACAGGTACAGTTGTTAGCTTGCTCGGGGAACCTGATGCAACAGTCCAAGCTTTAGAAATTGAAGGATCAAACCTTTACGTCGGTGGAAACTTTGGAACAATTGACGGAAATACCACGAGTTTTTTGGCAAAAATTTCCAATACAGGAACTTTTATCTGGGGAAATGCTACCATCGATGGAAATGTACAATCCCTTCAACTTGCCAATGATAAACTATATATCGGAGGAAACTTTTCTTCCCCTAGACCAGGTTTAATCACCATCGATCCATCCAATGGAAATGATATTGGGAAAGATTTTAAAGTTATCCCGGGTGGCGTAACTGGAATTAGGCTGATGAATTCAAAATTATTTTTATTTGGTTCTTTTCTTACGATTCTTGATTCTGAACCTTCTTATGTATCCTGCTTAGATCCAACCACTGACACTATCGTATCCTGGAATGCAAGGATTGCTGGTGCCAACTCACAAGAGCGAGGTGGTATTTTTAAATTTTCGAATGGCAACTATTTAATCGGTGGCTCATTTCCTACTTTGCAAGGCAAAGCGAGAACCTATTTAGCTGAGATCGATTTACTCACTGGAACACCAACCGAGTGGAATCCGAGTTTTTCATTCCCATTAGGAGTTGAAGTCATACAAGCAATGCACATCTATCAAAATCGACTTTATGTCGGTGGTTCTTTTTCGGCCATTAACTCTAAATCCAGAACAAGATTTGCTGCATTTGATCTTTCGAATGAAATACCACAACTAAACGAATTAAATATTTCAATATCAGGTTTTACAAATTCGATTCGTAAAATATCAGATTTTGATAGTAGGATCTTTATATCTGGTGGGTTTAACAGTGTGAATGGAACCACGATCAATCATATTTTTTCTTTGGACCCGAATACGGACCAAATTTCTTTCAGTTTTAATCCAAATACGAATTTTGGTATAAATGATTTCACTAAACTATCAAATGGAAAATTTATCATCGCTGGTGATTTAACATTAATTAATGGAGCAACTTCCATCAATCGTTTCGCTGTCGTAAATGAATCCAATGGCTCCCTAATCCAATCTCCCACAGGCTCTGCTCTCGGACTCACTTACCGAATCATAGAATCCAACGGTAGATTATTGGTCGCCTTTGATAACAACGCCGCTCCTTCTAGCACCGGATGTTGTCTTGGAATTTATGATATCGAAAACTTAAATCCCATTTCTCATACCCTCTCGATCGCACCCATTGCTGGAGCAAAAATCAATGATCTCTATGTAAATCAAAATGAACTGTTCCTCATGGGATCGTTCGCAAGTGTTCGTTCTGAAATAAGAAAAAATTTTGTGTCTCTGTCGCCCGAAACGTTACAATTATCTGATTTTAATCCAGTTTTCGGTGCGGATGTAATTCGAATGACAGAGTCTTCCTCCGATTATTTTTTTATGGGTAGATTTTTAACTGTATCAGGTCGGAAAAGAGCTTATCTGGTTCGATTCCGAAAGAGTGACAAGTCTTTGAAGGATTAAAACGATAACCTAATTAACGATAGTTTTTAATTTGTAATATTCTTTTAGTGCAGAAAATGAAGTAGATTACAAAACTAACCTAAAATATCCTAATAGAATCAGGTGCACAAATGACATATTATGCGGTTCTCATTTCCATTCCGTTTGCAGTTATCGCTGCCTTTCTAATCCACTGGTTTACTCTAAGAGTCATTCCGACTGCGAAAACGAGGTTGGAAGTTTCACGCGGAGTTTATCTTGGTTTTTCCTTCCAAATCCTCACTTTCTCGCTTCTATTATTTTTTTTAGGACGCTCTGTATTTCTTGCCCCTGTGTTTGCAATAGGATTTTCATTTATCGGAGATTGGTTCAATCTACAATTCCCGATTGCCCAAAAAAATAATGGTGAGCCGATCATTGGTGGCATCGTAGGCTTTATGATGGCTCAGTTTTTTTACATCGCAGCCTTACTTCAATTGCTGCCTATCACTTCTATCTATGTAGGACCGATTCCTTATCTTGTCACGGCAGTGTTTCTCATCTTACCAGCTGGAATCTTTTATTTCCGAGTTTATAATCCCAAAAGATCAAAACCGATCATGGTATCTGCGTTCGTGTATGGCCTTATTCTTTGTTTTTTTGTGTCATTGACCGTGAACGCCTATATTTTGTTCGGTGGATTTTGGATTTATCTAATGATAGGCGGATTATTCTTTTTAGGTTCTGACGCGGTGATGGGTGAAACAACGATCAATGGGGAAAGGCACCCAGTTTGGGAATACCAAGTACCATGGATAACGTACTTGATCGCCCAAAGTTTCTTGTTAGTTGGCTTTTTCTTACTCTCACATTCATTAATGCATTGAGTTGTGATTAAAACTTTAAAACACCGCAGATAGACCTAGGTAATAAAATATTCCATCACCTGGGAGGATTCCTGGGCCAGGATACCCTCCGGCTCGCCGGGTGAAATATTTTTCATTGGTGAAATTGTTGATACCCCCATTCAATGAAAAGGCCTCATAAAAATTCCATTTGAAGGAAATGTCTCGCACTGTATATCTTGGGATTACACCGATCTGACCGTTAGCCGATGGCCAAGTCGTATTCGCCGCATCGGAATAAGCCATGCTCGTATAACTAATGAGATACGTAATGGAAAAGGTCTGATTTAAGGAGTAAGTAATCCCGTATCTGTGAATTTGGGAAGGTGCATTTTCTACTGTCCTTCCTACACGATAATATGCGAGAGCGTTTGATGGATCGGTTAGCAATCGAGGATCTTCCCATCTCACATAACGTGCATTTATATTTGAACTTGAAGTGAAAAAAGAAACACTTCCGTATGGAGTTGAATCCGTAAAAAGATGAACCGGATCAAATTCAATATATGCTTCTACACCTCGATGTAAACTATCTCCGACATTGGTTTGGAGATTTCGTTGTCCCGGATAAACGCCTGGCAATTGTCCCACACGATTGTTATAACGTAATTCAAAAACACCAACGTCAAACATAAGCCATTGACCGAATTTTCCTCTATAACCTCCATCTGCATTGTATCCTGTTTGATCTTTCATATTTGGATCTACATCATTTAATGTCGCAGTTGGTGCATATAATTCAGAGAATGTGACCGGTCGGTAAGCCCGTGAATAATTGGAGTAGAGATTTGTTGATTTTGTGACATTATACTGAGCTCCAATGCCATATAAGAGTTGCCTTCTATCCACGGACAATGGGACTACATATCCTCCCGTAGGTGATGTTACCGAAGCTAGTTTTTCATTTACCTTTCCCGATGCCGTACTTCGTATCCATTCATAGCGAACCCCGGGAGTTATAGATAATTTCTCTGTTATGCGGAATAAATTTTCTGCAAAAGCTGCATAATTGAGAGTAGAAAATCTTAGGTCAACAGTTCGGCATTTATTAGAACCATCCATACAGTCAGGCAGTACAGTTTCCTTTAAATCATAGTCAGAACCAGTAGTACCGTTCGGATTTCGTGTACGGTCTGTATTCCCATTAAAATAGCGAAGTCCAAAAGATAAAGAGTGCTTTTGATCCAATAAGTCATACTCGAAGATTTGTCTTGCTTCTGCACCGTAATTGCGATACCAATCCCGATCCAATTGTCTAGGAGAGTAGGCCAGAGACGAACGGTTCAAACTATCTGAGACTGATGGCGCAGAGACAAATCCGACACTATTGCGTTCCCCATAAAGACCAAAAATTTTTAAATTGAATTTTGCTGACTTCGATTGTTCATAATCAAGAATGAGGGCTGGAATATTCCAAGGAGCACTGAACCAGTTTCTCGACCTTTGGGATGCCCTTGAATTTTCCCAGTATTGCATATCGGTTTGACCACCGGCTTGTTTGCTCTCATAATTTGATTTCGAGAGCTCCAATGAAATTTTAAGTTTTTCGGTTGCCTGGTATCCCAAGTTCACAAATCCAGTCTGTGTTTTGTATTGAGAATTGTCTCGCCATCCATCTGAACTTCGATTTTGAAAATAAGCAAAATAGGAAAACTGACCGACAGTCCCACTAACACTCGTATAACTGTTGAATGTTGAATAGGATCCTCCCGTATTTTTCATTTCTACTCGAACCGGTTTTGATGGATCGGCTTTTTTCGTAACATAGTTAATCATCCCACCAAATTGTGGTCCATATTGTAAAGCGGCCGCACCTCGTACAATTTGTATTTTTTCGAGTGATTCCATCGGCGGGTTAAAATATGTTTCAGGATAACCAAACATATCTGAGGCGATATCATAACCGTTTTGTCTAGTATTAAATTCCCAATTCCTATTGGGGGAAAGACCTCGCGCTCCGATTCCGGGTTGGATGCCGCTTCCTTCATTTTCCCAGATAGTGATGCCCGGTACTTTTGCATAAACCTGACGCGTATTATTCAAAGCCAAATTGGCATTCGTTCGATTCAATCGAATGACTTCCGACTTTTTTCCCGAATAAATATTGGTTCCCTCAATTTCATTCATCGTTTCACGGTCCGATTCTTTTTTGGCAGAAACTCGAATTCCTTCCTCTTTAGGAGTCTCCTTCGACTCAGTTTTTTCACTCCCCTCGGCAAAACCTGGCTTGTGGATCAAAAAGATGCCAATGACTAGAAGAAACAGAAAATGAGTACTTAATTTTTGGAGTGAAAACATTTCAATTTTGCACGTTTTTATGAGATCCTTCTTTCCTCAATCAATTTAAACTGAAAATCAATCTCATTAAAAAGACTCGCTTAGAATGGGCGCCTTTCGGCAAAGGTTTCCTCTCACTGGCTGCTCATTTTACCGCTTTCGCTGCAAACACAAGGTTTCGAGCCTATGGTAGCTGGCTGCCATGCCCTCTTCCAAATTCCCACTCATTGCTGCATCCCGGATCGCCTTCGACGAGTATCGGACGGAATTACTCATGAATGTTTTTCCCTGTCTCTCCTCTAAAATAAGAGTCGAAATGGTTTCAGTGCTGGTGGGTCCAGCTTCGACTAACTCGGTATTGACGAGTCTTTCGGGAGAAAGAACTTCTTTGTAAACGCCAGAGACACCCATTTTCGTTCCTTCTTTGTTTTGCCAGACAAATCGAAACTTTCCTCTTACACGAAGATCCACTTTGCATTCCTGGAAGTCCCAACCTTCAGGTCCAATCATCCAGGTTTTTAAGAGTTCTGGTTTCGTGAAACAATCAAATACCAATTGCCTCGGAGCATCAAAAGATCGCGTAATTTCAATTTCCAGGTCGTTCAATTTGTTGATATGGATCGGTGTCATGAGGGGTTTCCGTTGAAAGTTATAATGGAAAATGAATTCAGTTCAATCGATAAAAATAATAAATCTTTACCAATCCACGAAAGAGAAATCATTTTGTAAATACGAAGAATGGCTCGGCCTGATTCAACCGACACCGAGATTTGAGATCCCATTTTAAAGATGAACGATTCTAATTACCAAGATATGTATTCCTCTCAGATTTTAAGATATCTTCATGATGCAGTGATTGTAACAGACCTTCAATTTCGAATTACGCGTTGGAACCTATCTGCAGAAAAAATCTATGGCTACTCAGAAGAGGAAGCTCTAGGTCAATCGACAGATTTATTAAGAACTCTTATGTCTCCAGAATCAAAAGAAGAAAGCATCTTAATGCTTCACGAGAAAGGCATTTGGCAGGGTCACGTCAGGCAACAAAATAAAAATGGCGATCACCTCCAAATTGATTCTTCTGTCTCCCTCTTAAAAGATTCCGAGGGAAACACCGTAGGTGTGATAGCCGTTAACAAAGATGTTACGGAAGCTATTCGCATTAAAAATGCACTCCTCGACAGCGAAGAATTATTTCGACTTGGTTTTGAGAATGCAAGAATGGGAATCTGCCTATTGAGCTTAAATGGAAATTTTTTAAAAGTCAATCAGATGTTATGTGACATTCTGGGTTATTCCTCAGAAGAGCTTCTAGGTAAATCACTCGACGAATTTGTATATGACACCTCAGAAATAGAATCAGATGATTTTATTGAATTAGCACTCAAAGGTCAAAAAAATTCGACACAGTATGAGACTAGATTTTTAACAAAGTCACATAAATTTGTTTGGGCTGAAGTTACTTGTACCCTCATCCATAATTATGAATCAAAACCTATCTATTTCATTAAACATATCAATGATATCAGCAAAAGGAAAGAAGCTGAAATATTATTGGTTGAATCGAAAGAAATCGCTGAAAAGGCAAATCGAGCAAAATCTGAATTTATTGCCAACATCAGTCACGAGATCCGAACTCCGTTAAACGGTGTTGTAGGATTCAATGAATTGATTAGCACAACGGAACTAGACGATATCCAGAAGGAATATATCAATAAGGCGATTAGTTCCGCTCATGGGTTGCTCGGGATCATTAATGATGTTCTAGATATTTCCAAAATAGAAGCAGGCAAACTGGAGTTAAATGAAGTTTTTGTTTCCTTAAATCAAATCATAGATGAAACCATAGGTGTTTTAAAATGGAAAGCTACTGAAAAAGGAATTAACCTAAGAGTCAATGTCCACGCGGGTCTGCCTCGCTATATATTTATTGATCCAACTCGACTGCGCCAGATTCTCATCAACCTCCTCGGAAATGCAGTAAAATTTACACAAGAAGGTTTTGTCGAATTAGATGTGAGCTCGACTTCCTCCATTCTTACACCAAATCTGATTCAACTTCAATTCAAAGTGAGCGATACGGGGATAGGTATTCCCCCAGAATACAAAGAACATCTCTTTGAACCTTTCTGGCAAGGAGACATGAGTACGACCCGTCTATTTGGAGGAACAGGACTCGGACTTAGAATCACAAAGTCTCTTTTGGATTTAATGAAGGCTACGATTTCTATTCATTCAGAAGTAGGTGTCGGAAGTACGTTTACATGTATCTTTGAATGTCGTTTCGAAAATAAAGATCTGGAAGATTATAGACTAAAGGATTTATCCGATTTTCAATTGCGTTCGAGTGAACCTCAATTGGAATCTCTGACTCCAAAAATTCTAATTGTCGAAGACAATGAATTGAATCGTTTTCTTCTTCATAAAATCATTCAGAAAACGATTCCTTCCGCAGTTCTCATTGATGCCGTTGATGGGGAAGAGGCTCTTGAAAAATATAAAATCCAGAAACCTGATATCGTTTTTATGGATATTCAAATG
>Ga0209277_10000272_pt1 | contig 26918 bp, 26 predicted proteins | sample JI81AbrownDNA_FD_187503 | JGI IMG/M metagenome (GOLD analysis project Ga0209277, IMG submission 187503) | Wastewater effluent complex algal communities from Wisconsin, to seasonally profile nutrient transformation and Carbon sequestration -... | ecosystem: Engineered > WWTP > Effluent > Algae... | reverse complement strand
TTGGCGAAAATTTCGCCAATTTCGACGATTGGCCGAAGTATCGAAGTCCAAGGGGTTTGCGCGAAACCCTCGAAAATAAGGGTGTTTTACGAGGCGCAGAGAGTGGTTTGAAACAGTGTTGTGGTGGTGCCTGAGCACCTGAAATCCAAATGCTCTCTCATGCCGAATCGTAGTGCAAAGTAACCTATGCGAATAGGCTTTCGCGACATCACGTTTCGACAATGATCGGCAGAGTAACCGGTATCCTCTGTGCAATTGCGTTGTATAGGTCGATCTCAGTCTGCTGTGTGCGAATTGAGACAATCAGGCTATAGCGCGCAGGCAGCTCGTATCGCTTCAGTGCTTGGCGCGTGCGCCACCAGCCAGCCCCTGGGTAGACGGCGATAAATCCCCGGTTGGCCAACTCTGCGGCCGTGCCCGTCCACACGTCCTGATGTAGCGATCCCCGATGCCGCTGATTCTTACCCAAGTACCAGTGCGGGTCTTTCGTATCGATCGGAGTGGCTTCGTCCTCGTTCTGAGCCGCCGCATTGATCCTCGCCACAAAATCATCGGTAGATGCCTCCAGTGGACGCTGGACATCGAACTTCAGACGATGTGATGGGTAGTAGAACTTCGATGTGGAGCCGCGAGCCGATGGATTGGGTTCGATGAAATAGGAGAGCGTCACTCGCAACTCGACCTGCGCATTCTGCAGGGCCTCCAGCTCTTGCCTTGGCCAAGGCAGCGCATGCAGGTTCATGTCCCGAGTAATAACTCCCTTGCCCTTCGGCTTCGCATAGGGATGCACCATGTCTTCAACGACGAGAGTCAGGGAATTGCTCGCGCTCCACAATGCCCTTTCCAGGTCGGGAACTCCCCAGCCACAATGACGGATCAGATGAACGTAATCGTTCTTATTGGGTGCGCCTCCGGCAGGCAGGAATAACGCACGCATGGCTTCGGTCCACTCGGCTGAGTGAACGATAAGCGCACGCACCGTCTCTGGCCTCAAGTTCGGATATGCCGCCATGATCTGAGCGGCCATGCGCGCACATAGCGCGGACGCAGCACTGGTTGCATTTGTGGTCGTGAACAGCCGATCAATGGGATCGTTGTGAGTGGTAAGCAGATTCAGGCTCGACATGCCTACGGCGCCGAAATCGTCCTTGGCTGCGTTTCCACCCTCGAACATCACTTCAGGTTTCAACGGCCATGCTCCATCCCACGTCCTAGACGTCGTTGTGAATGGGCTGGGACCACCATCGGCGGCGATTGGATTAAGCGAGGCATGCCCGTCTGTATAAATCTTGCGGGTGAAGGCACCAACTGTGATGGCGTTCCACGCCTGACCCGGATCATGCACGAGATTGGTGGACAAACTGGCGGGATATGCCGCCCATGCATTCGGGTCGCGGATATTCCCAGCCGACAGCACGAACAGACGCGGGAACTGGCCTGCGTCATCGGCATCAGCCGCCAGCTTGTCCACTGCCGATGACCACGACGAGGGGCGACCACGATCACGGTAATCCGACGCGCTCACCGCTGACGTGAAGACCCGCGCACGATCCGGAGCGGCAACTTCGGGTCGAGCAACGCCCTCGGCAAAGAGATAAGCGTGATGGAGTGCGTCTCCATTGTTCCCACCGTCTTGGGGCACCAGTTTGACAGACTCGAGTCGGTGGGGAATCTCAATCGGCCCGGCTGAAGCCAATGCATTCGTCAATTCGCCATAGCCTGCAAGTCCGGCAAGGCCAGTACCGTGGTTGGCGGTATCGTCAACGCCCCATGCCGGTTCGACAGTATGCAAGTCCTCCGCGTCCATCAAGGACTCCAGCAACGGATGCCCTCGATTGACGCCGGTGTCCAGGAAGCAGATCCGCGGAACTTTCCCTTCGGGGAGTTGAACGCGCTGCAACAGTTCGTCTGCCCACTCCTGTTGCTCGGCGGCTACCATCCCGTCGAAAAACTCGGCGGTTTCCTTGGCGCAGCGAAGTTCAGCGACACAATTCAATGTCATCACCGAGCGGGAGAACTGCTGCTGTGAGCCGTACATCAACAGCACCGTCCGTTCTGGAAAGTCAACCTGCTTATCACTGACGACACATTCGGCCAGTCTCGCCAGCTTCTTGAAGTCCTCCACGACGGCTTGACGCTGGCCGCGCACCGGAAGCCACACTTCCCACCAGAAAGAGAGGGCAACATCTTCTGGCAACAGAGCAGGATCATCAGTCCACAATGCCCGCAACTCGGCTGCGCGGATAGAGGCGATCGTATTCAGCAGCGTCCGATGGTCTCGCGCATTGCCTTTTTTGTCTTTCTTTTCTTCCAGATAATCAGCGACGTATTTCTCAAAATGCGTCAGCTTGCCGTCTGGTACGAACACGTTGGCATACGTGTAGTCGCCCTCTTTACGCACACTGAGCAATTCGATCTGCTGGGTCTCGTTTGCCAAGCTCTGGAATGCCAGTTCGACATTCGGCTGGCTGGCGAACTGGATTTGCAGACCGAGTCCACCTTCCAGCCCATGCTGCGTCTGGGCATGGGCTACTTCGCTGGAGATTGGTTTCAATGCCTCGATCTGTGCACGCAGAGCCTGCCCGTGCTGCTGCCGAGGCAAATCCGGAACAGCGCGCGGACCTCCGCCTCCGGGAGAGTGCGCCGTAAAGCCTACGGCCGTAGAAGTGCCTTGTAGAACCAGGTGTGGCCGCTTATCGGCTATTTGATCCGGCATGATCCAGGGCTGCCTTTTTCTTGTCCGTTCTCAGGCTCAGTTTCCGACGATCTTCCAACGCACGGTTCAATATTTCCCCATTCACCCGCGACTCGTCATGCATGACAGCCTCTTTGATGGCTTCGTCGATCGCACGCCGAATCTCCGCATAGCTCAATCCGCTCGCTTTCGACGCAACCGTCTTAAGAGGGAACGGCTTGGGTACGAACTTCCCCAGTCGCGACTTGATCAACTTCGCCGCTTGGTCTGCAGTAGGCAAATGGTACTCGATGACATCATCGAAACGCCGAAAGAGCGCGTAATCGAGGATCTCCGCGTGATTGGTGGCGGCAACGATCAGGCTGTTCGACTGGTCGTTTTCGATCATCTGCAGAAAGCTGTTCAATACGCGCCCGATCTCGCCGACGTCGTTTGCAAGTCCCCGCTGGGAGCCGATCGCGTCGAACTCGTCGAAAAAGTAAACGCCACGAACCTCGGTGACTGCATCAAAGATCTGGCGCAACTTGGCTGCGGTCTCGCCCATGAACTTGGTGATCAGCGCGTCGAGCCTCACTGTGAACAGCGGTATGCCTAGTTCCGCTGCAAGCACCGATGCGGTCATCGTCTTGCCCGTCCCCGGCGGGCCGACCAGAAGCAACTTGCGTCGAGGCGACAAGCCGTGCTCGCGGATTCGCGAAAGCAGCTGTTGCTCTTTCAGGATGCGTTCAATCTGCATGGACACATGCGAATCGAGCACCATGTCGACTAGCCGGTTCTTCGGATAAGCTACCGTGAGCAGATTGGCCAGCTCGCCGCGAGGACGAGCGAGAGGAACCAGCTTGCCTGACTGCTCGCCAGCTGCGGCCCGCGACTTTGCGGTATCGATCATGTCGCGCAGATCCTCAGCCAGTCTGCCGTGGCCGAGTTTGGCCTCATGCGCCGCGACCTGCATGGCAACAGAGTAGAACTGCCGATCATCCCGGTCGATGTAGGACTTCACCAACGCCTTGAGTTGTTCGGCACTAGCCATGTTGCTCACCCGATTGCATGGTTGCGTTGGTCGGCTTGGCCAAGGATGCCAGGGCGGATTGCATCAGCATGCCGATGGTCTTCTGATCTATCGGCCCGAGATCCTCCTGCTCCGATGCTAGGAAGAATAGCAAGCCGACGGGAACCTGGAGCGCCTGCGCGACCCTGGTAAGCGTCGAGAGCGTCGGATCGCGCTTGTTGTTTTCGAGCATTGAAAGATACGAGACGGAACATCCTGCCTGACGTGCAACGGCGCCTTGCGAGGCTCCCTGCTTAGCACGGCACAGCCGGATTGCCCGCCCGACATTCATGATCTTTCGCTCTCTCACAGACTGCGACGGTTACAGACCGACCTGCGGGAAATTTTACCATGAGTGAAATTTCAATGATGGGACCGCACTTCTGTGCCCGCCTCCGCCTGGTCCGATAGCCGTCGCCATTCAGGATTCCATAGTGTCCAGGCATAGGCGTAGTCGCAAGGCCTTGCTATGCCCTCAGCTTCCGACACGCCTACGACGCGGGCATTCCGCCGAGGTCGGCTCGTTGAGCCTCCCACAGCGCCGGCGGGTTGATCGAGAGGGCATGCAGCCGGACACCGTCCGGCAGCTCCTCGTCGAGGATCGCCGCGACGATGTCCGGCGCCAGCAGGGTCAGGTTGATGTGCCGGGCGACGTAGCTGTGGTCGGTCCCCTCACGGCGGGCGATCTCGCTCATCGAGGCGGCTTCGCCGGCCTCCAGCATACTGAGCCAGCGGTAGCCGCGGGCCAGCGCCAGTTGCAGCGGCGTGGCACTTGTTCGAGTCCTATTTCCGGACTCGAACCCAGAGCCTTGGGACACGACGACCCGTCGTCCGCTGCGCCGCCGGAGAGCGATCGGGATGTTCAGGGTCACGCCGCCGTCGCTGGCGACCACCTCGGCCGCCGGTCCAGACACCTCCAGCGTCGGCCCTTTCATGCCGCCACCCCAGCCGCCGAGCGGGCGCCGGCGGCGAGGGTGCCTATCCCGCCGGGTCGGAGCCGCAGTTCCAGGTTGGTCGGCGAGACGATGACCCGTTCGACCAGCAGCCGGACCAGCCGCTGCTGCTCGGCCGGGAAGAGTTGCTCCCATACCCGGTCGACCTGTGTCATCGCGACCGTCACCTGCGCTTCGTCCAGGGTCGGGTCAAGAGCCACCGCCTGCGGGATCATCGCCTTGATCATCTCAGGCGCTCGCAACACGCGTCGCAGTTGGGCGACGACCGCCCCCTCCAGTTCCCCGGCCGGCAGGCGCGGCAGGCCGGAAGTGCCCGGCCCCTCGTGCGTGTCGCGCGTGCTCAGGTAGTAGCGGTAGGTGCGGCCGTTGGCCTTGGTCGTGTGCCACGGTGACAGGGCGCGGCCGTCCGGGCCGGTCAGCAGGCCCTTCAGGAGGAACTCCACCTTGCCCCGGCGCGAGGCACCTGCCCGGACCCGGCCGTTGACCTGCAGGAGCGCGTGCGCTTCTTCCCACAGGGCGCGCTCGATGATCGCCGCGTGAGTGTTCTCGAAATACTGGTCGCGGTGCTTCATTTCGCCGAGGTAGGTCCGGCAGTGCAGAATCTTGTGGACCGAACTCTTGTCGTGGAGTTGGCCCACAAGCGTCCGCCCGGCTTTGGTCGTCCACGTTTTGTTGCACCAACCGCACGCACGGATCTCCTGCACGACTTTCAGGATTGAGCCCAATTCGACGAAGCGGCGGAAGATCGTGCGGACCTGTTCGGCCTCAGTCTCGTTGATCGCCAGTCGGCGATCCTGCACGTCATAACCCAACGGCGGGATGCCGTGCATCCACAGCCCCTTCTTCTTGCTGGCGACGAATTTGTCGCGGATGCGCTCGGCGGTCAGTTCGCGCTCGAATTGGGCGAAGGTCAGCAGGATATTCAGCAACATCCGCCCCATCGCGTCGGTGGTGTTGAACTGCTGGGTGACCGACACGAAGGTCACGCCGTGCTTGTCGAAGATCTTGACCAGTTCGGCGAAATCGAACAGCGAGCGACTCAGGCGATCGATCTTGTAGGCGACGACGATATCGATCAGGCCGGCTTCGATGTCGGCGATCAACCGTTGCATTGCTGGACGTTCTAACGTGGCGCCCGAAAAGCCGCCGTCGTCGTAATCGTGGGCGACCGGAATCCAGCCTTCGGCGCGGCGACTGGCGATGCAGGCGGCGCCGGCGTCACGCTGCGCATCGATCGAGGTGTACTCCTGATCCAGTCCTTCCTCCGTTGACTTGCGGGTGTAGACCGCGCAGCGAAGGCGCTTGACGATGACCGCGCTCATCGACGGCCCCCCTTGCGCAAACCGAAGAACAGCGGCCCGGACCACTGGGTGCCGGTAATCTTCCGGGCGATCATCGAGAGGCTCCGGTAGCGTGTGCCGGCGTACTCGAACGCACCATCGGCGAGGACCTGCACGCGGTGTTCGACCCCCGCGTAGAGGCGCACCAGTTCGGTGCCGGCGACCGGCACCGCGCCGACGCGATGTCGCGTCAATGTGCCCGTTGCGACCAACTCGTCGATGCGTCGGCGGTTGCGATCGAGGAGGGCGCGATCGGTCTTGGCGAACTCGACTTCCTGCCAGCGATGTGCGATGCGCTTCTCGACGAAGCGACGATTGGACACAGGTGGGTCGGCGCCGAATAGTCGGTGCCATTCCTTCGCGAGGTCGCTCCACGACCAATCGGCCAGTTGAGCGATGCGTGCGGCCATCGATGCGGTTGTCGCCGTGGGTGAAGAATCTTGCGTCATGCCTGTGGACCCCGGTTGGTGGAGTCCGTATGGACGCGCTGTGTCGCGCCAAAGCCAAGACCAACCGGAGAGGCCGCGCCGACGGCTTCGTCGTGCGCGTTGCCGCCGCGTAGGCGGCGAAGGCCCAAGGCCAGGAGTGCGGCGGCCTCCGTGCGCCGCTGTGGCGCCGTCATGCGCGCCGGATCGTGAAGGTTGGAAGGTGTCAAGGTTGTCCCGCTGGAATGTCAAACCAGCGGGCAGTGTCCCAGTGTTGTCGTTTTGTTGTATCGCAGAGCAGCGTAATTCTCTCGCGTTAGAATCCGAGAAACGAGGTGCTTACTCCGGCGTTGGCGACCAGCGAAACTTCGAAATGATCATGCGGTGCGATACGGATGCTATAGGGCGTGCGTCTGGTTCAATTCGGCATTGATGCGCGCCGCAGCGCGTCGGCGATCTCCAGCACGAACTCACAAAGGTATGCAACGCTGCCATTGGCACCCGTTTCGATGCTGGTAGCTAGTACGCACCGCACGGCGTGCTCCAAGTCGCTAGCTTCACGAAGCGCAGTAGCGGTTGACACGCCAGTAGAGACCGACAACAAAGAACGTTGTTCGACCGGGACGTCGCGGAACGGGACTTCACGAGTAGTCTCGCTCATGTTCAGCTCCCGCGGAGACAGGCAGTCGGGGGGTTTGACTGATGTCGGCCAGCCCAATAAAGCTCTGATACAGTATTTAAAGCCATTGTCGTTCTCCATAGGAACGGTGGTGGTCAGGGCGACCGGGGTGTTGACGCACCTCGGCCGTCCGCTTCTTACCGGCTTCCGCCAGCACACCTTTGGTGCATGGCGGCCATCTGATACTCATGGCGCCTATGCGTTGGTGAGTCTCCATACACGCATTGTTTCCGTGTAAAGGCAATAGTGCATGATGCTGCGTAGTGTCCCCGTGTTTGCGGGTTAGAACCCCAGTCCCTTCACTTGATCTTTTTCCGGCCATGAAGATTTTCTTTGGCCTCAGCACATCATGCTAAGTGACGCAGCTAAGTTTCATGAACCATCGAGACGCTAAATAACATTTTATTAACACCACGCTCCTCCGATCCGCTACGCTTTAAAGATGGCTGTTCTTTCCACACTCCTGCGTGTGATGCTGATTCTGATCCTGATATTGAATGGGGTCGGAAGTGCTTATGCGTCCACTGGAATGGAGTTGGAGGCTGCACAATCGCATTCGTTCATGAATGCGAACAAGCAGCAGGCCGTTACGCCACCATGCCCTGATCATCATGGCGCGATGGCGGTGGAACCCGAGACGCCCGAGCGCGAACAGCCTGCAAGCACGCCTTCACCGAGTGATCAGCACGGCACCCCCGACTGCTGTGATCCGTCACAGTGCAAGTGTCCCTGCATGCATGCCTGTGCCGCCCTGCCTGTCTTGGCAGTGAGAATGCCCGTTCCCTTGGGCAATGATGTTGGCGTACGTCGCCTCTCGCTTGGGCATCCTTCCCCGGCGCTTCCTCATCTGATCCGACCTCCGATCGGCTAAGCGTCTTCTCGGCGCCAACGGCGCCGACTGGCGTGCGCGCTTGTCCGTAATCCGCGGCCTAAGCGTCGCACCTTGTCATGTCCGCGCACTGCGGATCTGTTTAGACGTTCGGAGATACTCATGTCATTCAATTCTAACGCCGGCTCTGCCGGCGGCCCGCGGCATGTGTCGCGGCGCCGCTTCGTGCAGGGACTGGCCGCTGGCGGCGCGCTCGCTGGATTGGGCCTTTGGGTCAAACCTTCCTGGGCGTTGAAATCGCCCGGCCAGATCGAAGTGCTGCCCGGCACCGAGTTCCAGCTCAGCATCGGTGAAACGCCCGTCAACTTCACCGGACGCACGCGCCCGGCGATCACGCTCAACGGCAGTTTGCCGGCGCCGATCCTGCGCTGGCGGGAAGGCACCACGGTTAATCTGCGGGTTGGCAATGCGCTGCCGGCCGGATCGATTCATGGCGACATCACGTCGGTCCATTGGCACGGGATTTTGCTGCCGTCCAACATGGACGGCGCCCCGGGTTTCAGCTTCGACGGAATTCGGCGTGGGGAGGCCTATCAATATCGGTTCGATGTCCGCCAGAACGGCACTTACTGGTATCACAGCCACTCCGCGATGCAGGAGCAGGCCGGGCTTTACGGGGCGATCATCATCGACGCCGCCGAGCCCGAGCCGTTCGCCTACGACCGCGACTATGTCGTGCTGCTTTCGGACTGGACCGACCTCTCGCCGAAAGCGTTGATGAATCGCCTGAAGAAAATGTCGATGCACGACAACTACTACCAGCGCACCGTCGGCGACTTCTTCCGCGATCTGCGCGAGGACGGTTTGAAGGCGACTTTGGCCGACCGTCGGATGTGGGGCCAGATGCGAATGACGCCGACCGATCTGTCGGACGTGAACGCCAACACCTACACATATCTGATGAACGGCACCACGTCGCTCGGCAACTGGACTGCCCTGTTCCGCAGCGGCGAAAAAGTACGCCTGCGCTTCATCAACGGCTCGGCGATGACCTATTTCGACGTGCGCATTCCCGGCTTGAAGATGACGGTGGTCGCCGCCGATGGCCAGTTCGTGCATCCGGTGTCGGTGGATGAGTTCCGCATCGCCGTCGCCGAAACTTTCGACGTCATCGTCGAGCCCAGCGGCCAGGATGCGTTCACCATCTTCGCCCAGGACATGGGTCGAACCGGCTACATCAGCGGCACGCTCGCGGTGCGTGAGGGCCTGCGCGCGCCGGTGCCGGCGGTCGATCCGCGCCCCATCCTGACCCTCGACGATATGGAGCATGGCGGGATGGGCGGGCACGGCGGACACGACATGGCGAAGATGCAGCCGAGCGAAGCCGCTCCCATGGCAGGCATGGACCACAGCCAGCACGGCGCGGCCTCGATGCCCGGCATGGACCATGGTGGGCAGGGAATGGCCGGCATGCCCGGGATGGACCACGGCGGGGGCATGCAAACGCACCCCGCGTCCGAGCAGGGGAATCCGCTCGTGGACATGCAAACCATGGCGCCGATGTCCAAGCTCGACGATCCAGGCATCGGCCTTCGCGACAACGGGCGCAAGGTACTGACCTACGCCGCGATGCGAACGTTGTTCGAGGATCCGGATGGGCGCGAACCCGGACGCACGGTGGAGCTGCACCTGACCGGGCACATGGAGAAGTTCGCCTGGTCCTTCGACGGCATTCCGTTCGCGAGCGCGGAGCCGCTGCGCCTGAACTACGGCGAGCGGATGCGGATCGTGCTGGTCAACGACACGATGATGACCCACCCGATCCACCTCCACGGCTTGTGGAGCGACATCGAGGACGACTCGGGCGAGTTCCACCTGCGCAAGCACGTCGTCGACATGCCGCCGGGCAGCAAACGCGGCTTTCGCGTGCGTGCAGATGCGCTTGGCCGCTGGCCGTTCCACTGCCACCTGCTCTACCACATGGAGTCAGGAATGATGCGCGAAGTGCGGGTGGAGGAATGACGCCATGAACGCAACCCATCGAAACCATAGAAACGCCATGCTGGTCATCGCCATCGGACTGGTGCTGACGGCGACGTCCGCCGCAGCCCAGCAGATGGACCACAGCCAGCATCAGATGCCGCCCACGCGCACAGAACCGGCGAAACCGAAGCCAAAACCCGCAATCGCCCGTGACGACAAGACGAACGCCGGAACATCGGCCTCAAGCGGCGATCACGCGACCATGCAACACGATCCAGCCGTTCCACCAGGCACCAAGCAAGACGCTGACGGCATGTCGGGCATGGACCACGGCGCGATGCAAGACGATGCCATGCAGGGAATGGATCACAGTGCGACGCAACCCGAGAACGCATCGCAGGCTCCGCAAAACGACACCAAGCCGATGTCAGACATGGATCATGGCGCCATGCAAGGCATGGACTACGGTGCCATGGGCCGTGCCGGACCCGCGCCGACCGAACCGCGGCAGCCGATCCCCCCTTTGACCGATTCCGAACGCGCTGCGGCCTTTCCCGATCTCGTCGAGCACGAGCATGGGCAAACCATCCATTCGTTCTTCTTGCTCGACAAACTTGAAGCATTCGACGCGGACCCCGGGACCGGTTTGACGTGGGAGGGGTTGGGTTGGATCGGCAGCGACACGAACCGGCTCTGGCTGCGAAGCGAGGGTGAGCGCAGCGATGGCAAGACCGAGTCCGCCGACCTCGAGGTGCTTTACGGCCGCAGCATCTCGCCTTGGTGGGATGTCGTCGCCGGCGTGCGCCACGATTTCAAGCCGGGCGCATCGCAAAGCTTCGCCGCCTTCGGCGTGCAGGGCTTGGCGCCGCAGAAGTTCGAGATCGAAGCCACCGGGTACGTCGGAGAACGCGGGCAGACGGCCGCGCGCTTCGCGGTCGAATACGACCTGCCATTTTCCGGTCGTCTGATTCTGCAGCCGATGGTCGAAGCCAACCTGTATGGCAAGACCGACCCGCTGCGCGGGATCGGCTCGGGGTTGAGCACCGCAGAAGTCGGGCTCCGCCTCCGCTACGAGTTCACGCGCAAATTCGCGCCCTACATCGGGGTGGTGTACGAGCGCGCCTTCGGCAACACCACCGATCTGCGCCGGGACGATTTCGAGCGTGTCGACGACACGCGCATCGTCATCGGTCTTCGTACCTGGTTCTGAGGATCACGGACATGAAAACGAACAAAAAGACATTTCTCGTGGCGAGCGTTCTGATCGGACTGGCCCTCATCGGCGGTGCGGGTGCGATGTATGCGGGCGTCTACAACGTGGCTGCGGACGACCCGCACACCCGTCCGGTTTACGCGATGCTCGAAACCGCTCGGGAGCGCTCCATCGCGGTGCGTGCCGCCAAGCTGCAGGTTCCGGCGGACCTGAACGATCCGGCCCGCATCCGCCAGGGCGCCGGGAACTACAACGCGATGTGTACCGGCTGCCACCTTGCCCCGGGCATGGCACCGACAGAGCTGAGCAAGGGGCTGTATCCCGCGCCTCCGGACCTCACACGTGAGCGGGTGTCCGCTGCCGAGGCCTTCTGGGTCATCAAGCACGGCATCAAGGCCAGCGGCATGCCGGCCTGGGGCAAGAGCATGGGCGACGACTACATCTGGAATATGGCCGCGTTTCTCGAAGAACTGCCGAAGCTCGACGAGGCGCGATATACCGCCCTGGTCGCGAACAGCGGCGGCCACTCGCACGGCGGTGGCGAAACCGAGCCGCACGGGCATGGCGACGGTGAGATGGACGATCACAGCGGTGCCATGTCGCCCGAGCCCGCATCGCATCCGCACCCTCAAGGCACACCTTCGCACGACGACAACCCCGGAGACGGCGTTCACGCCGGGATGGACATGGGGAGCGGCAAAGCCGGTGCCGAAAGCAAGCCGCACGCGCACGGTCCTAATACGCCGGTCGACCACCACGCCACGAAGCCATCCGACACGGCGACCTCAGCCAAGGCAGCGGCGAAGCCCGCTGCGGGTGCTGTTGAGCATCGGCATGCCGATGGCACGGTTGAATCCCGCCCCGCGCCTGCGCCCAACCCGCCTTCCAACGATGGCCACAACGATCACAACCACTGATCGAGGAACCTACTGATGAACACGAAAACGATCACCCGCTCCCTGCTGCTCGTCACCCTTCTTGCCCCGTTCTCGCTACACGTTTTCGCGCAAACCAGACCCGACGCGCACGCGCAGCACGCCAAACCGAGCGCGGCCGCAGCCGCCCTGGATGTCCCAAACGCCGCTCTACCTGCCGTGGAGATCGTCGATCAGTTCGGCAAGGCGCTCGCCTCCGGTGATCTGAAGACTGTCGGCAACCTGCTCGATCCGGCGGTGCTGATTCTGGAGAGTGGTGGCGCCGAACGCTCGCGCGAGGAATACCTCGGACATCACGCGATCGCCGATGCGGCCTTCCTCAAAGCTGCCCATCAGCAGATCAAGCGCCGCACCGCCCGCATCAGCGGCGAGATCGCTTGGGTCGGCACCGAAAGCGAGTTGCATGCGACCAAGGACGGCAAGGCGACGACGACGTTGAGCACGGAAACGATGGTGCTCCAGCGCACCGCGCAGGGCTGGCGGATCGTCCACATCCACTGGTCTTCACGAACCAAGCGCTGAGGAAACGACCCATGCGCACGCACCGCAACCCTTTCGTCTTGGGCGCGTTGGCGGCCAGTCTCGCCCTCAACGCCTGCGCGCGGCCGCCGGAAACGGTGGCGGCGCCATCGGCCGTCCCGCACGCGCACGAATCCACCGCCGCTCCTGCTCCCGCGGCGACTGCGATGCCTCGCATCCTCGTCCACAAAAGCCCGTCTTGCGGCTGCTGCGGATCGTGGGTCGAGCACCTGCGTCGATCCGGTTTCGTCGTCGATGTCCAGAACGAGGAGGACATCGGACCGATCAAGGCACGCGTCGGTGTCCCTTACGGCAAGGGCTCGTGTCATACCGCCGAGATCGGCGGTTATTTCATCGAGGGGCATGTGCCGGCGGAGGACATCAAGCGGCTGCTGGCAGAGCGGCCTGCGGCAAAGGGCTTGACGCTTCCGGGCATGCCAGCGGGTTCCCCCGGCATGGAAATGCCGGACGGTCGGATCGATCCTTACACCGTGGAGTTGGTGAACCCCGACGGGAGCACTCACCCCTTTTCCCGGCACGGCAAGACGGGTTCCTGAAAGAAGAAGCGTCGGGACTTGACTCTGGACCATGGTCCAGAGTCAAGACTGGCGCCAGGTCACGACGAGCAAGCGATCATGATGAAAATCGGCGATCTGGCAAAGCGCGCGGGCGTGGGCATCGACACGGTGCGTTACTACGAGCGCGAGGGCCTGCTGCCCCAGGCACAGCGGCGTTCGTCCGGCTATCGGATGTATGACGCGGACGATATCCAGCGTCTGCGGTTCATTCGTCGCGCCAAGGCGTTGGGATTCACACTGCCGGAAGTTCGCGATCTGCTCGCATTATCGAGCCGCAAGGACGACGACATGGCCGCGATGAAGGCGGCGGCTCGGCAAAAACTGGCGGATGTCGGCGCCAAGATTGCCGAATTGACCCGCATCCGCGACGGGCTTAGCGCTTTGATCGACGCCTGCCCCGGTCAAGGCGCCTTGGCGCGCTGCCCGATCCTGAACGCCATCGCAGAGGAATCCGCATGAAACCGCACGATCACGCTGACCATCCCGGTCATCCATCTGCCACAGCGCACGCATGCTGCGCGAATCGCCCAGCCGCCATGGCCGGCATGGTCACCGACCCGGTATGCGGCATGCAGGTCGATACGGCCGTCACGCCGCATCATGCCGAGTTGGAGGGCGGGGCATACCACTTCTGCTCGGCCCGTTGCCGCGAGAAGTTTCTGGCCGATCCGGAAAGGTATCGGTCGCCGGCACCGGCTGTGGTTGCCGAGACGGCTCCTGCGGTCGAGGGTGCGATCTACACCTGTCCCATGCATCCGGAGGTTCGCCAGCCCGGACCCGGCATCTGCCCGATCTGCGGCATGGCGCTGGAACCCGAGATGCCGAGCCTGGACGAGGACGAGAATCCGGAGCTGCGAGATTTCTCGCGCCGGTTCTGGTGGACGCTGCCGCTGACCGTGATCGTGCTGGCATTGGCCATGCTCAGTCATCGCATTGAGGCGCTGTCGACCGGGACGCGCACGTGGCTGGAACTCGCTCTCAGCGCGCCGGTGGTGCTGTGGGCGGGGTGGCCTTTCTTCGAACGTTGCGTGCAGTCGATCCGAAACCGCAGCCCCAATATGTGGACCTTGATCGGCATCGGCGTGGCCGCGGCTTTCGGTTATAGCGTCGTGGCCGCCATCGCCCCGGGCCTCTTTCCCGAATCGTTCCGCGAGCACGGCCGCGTTGGCGTGTATTTTGAGGCCGCGGCGGTCATCGTGTCGCTGACCTTGCTGGGCCAGTTGCTCGAGCTGAGGGCGCGATCGAAGACCTCGGCTGCGATCAAGGCTCTCCTGGGGCTGGTGCCGAAGACCGCACGTCGAGTCCGCGATGACGGTGCCGAAGAGGACATCCCGCTGGAGCACGTCCACGTTGGTGACCGCCTGCGGGTGCGGCCCGGCGAAAAAGTGCCGGTCGACGGCACGGTGCTGGAGGGGCGCACGAGCATCGACGAGTCGATGCTGACCGGCGAACCGGTTCCGGTGGAAAAGGTGCCGGGCGAGCGCGTCATCGGCGCGACCATCAACGGGACCGGCAGCCTGATCGTTCGCGCCGAGAAGGTCGGATCGGCCACCGTGCTGGCGCAGATCGTGCAACTCGTCGCGCAGGCGCAACGCTCGCGGGCCCCGATGCAGCGGATGGCCGATCGGGTCGCCTATTGGTTTGTCCTCGCAGTGTTCGGCGTCGCCTTCGCGACGTTCTTCGGCTGGGGGCTGTTCGGTCCGGAACCGTCGTGGACCTACGCCGTGCTCAACGCAGTCTCGGTGCTGATCATCGCCTGCCCGTGTGCGCTGGGGTTGGCGACGCCCATGTCGATCATGGTGGCCACCGGCCGCGCCGCCCAAGCGGGCGTGCTGTTCCGCGATGCGCAAGCGATCGAACAACTGTGCACCATCGATACCCTCATCGTCGACAAAACAGGGACGCTGACCGAGGGCAAGCCCGCATTCCGCGACACGATCTCGGCTGATGGTTTCGAGTCCAACGAGTTGCTTCGCCTCGCCGGCAGCCTGGAACAGGGCAGCGAGCACCCTTTGGCCGAGGCGATCCTCGCCGAGGCCAGGCACCGGCAGATGCCGCTTACGACTGCCGCGGATTTCGACTCCATCACGGGTCAAGGTGTCCGCGGCCGCCTTGACGGGCGCGACGTCGCGTTGGGCAACCAGGCGCTCATGGCGTCGATCGGTGTCGACATCACGTTAGTGCTGGTCAGCGCCGAACGTCTTCGTGAGCAGGGTGCCAGCGTGATGTACCTCTCGGTCGATCGTAGATTGGCGGGCGCGATCGCCGTGGCCGATCCGATCAAGCCGACGACCCTGGCAGCCCTGAATGCTCTGCGCGCCGACGGCCTGCGGCTCGTGATGGCATCGGGCGATGCGCAAGCGACCGCCGAGGCCGTCGGGCGCGAACTCGGCATCGAAGATGTCCGTGGCGGCGTGCGCCCCCAGGACAAGGCCGAATTGGTTCAGCAGTTGCGTGCGCATGGGCGCCGCGTGGCGATGGCGGGCGATGGCATCAACGATGCCCCGGCGCTCGCGGCGGCCGATGTCGGTATCGCGATGGGCACGGGCACTGATGTGGCGATGTCCAGCGCCCAAGTCACCCTGGTCAAGGGCGATCTGCGTCGGATCGTACAGGCGCGGGCGATTTCCAGCTCAACCGTGGCCAACATGAAACAGAACCTCACCTTCGCCTTCATCTACAACGCCATCGGCGTTCCGATCGCGGCGGGCGTGCTCTATCCGATCTTCGGCTTGTTGCTCAGTCCCATGATCGCCGCGCTCGCCATGAGCCTGAGTTCGGTCTCCGTGGTCGCCAATGCGCTGCGATTGGCGCGAACGGCAGTGCCCGACCTTCACCCCTCTGACGTCCGCCATTCAGAAATGCGGCATCGCGCTTGATCTCAATCAATGTGTTCAGTTCGAAGATGTACTAGACTTGCACCTATGGTAGCTTCCTGCCGCCCTGACCACAGCATCGCACCGAATGGCTGCATGCCATTTCGGTCGAAGGGGGTCGGATGACGAAAGCACTGCTAGGAATGCGCGTAAATCGCCATCGTACTCGCATGGCGTGTCTCGCATTCTGTGCATTGCTATTGCAACAGATCGCTCTGGCTGCTTATGCCTGCCCTGCTGTCTTTCCCGCTCCCATATCAGAAACGCCCATGATCGGCTGCGAAGACATGCAGATGCCAGATCCGGAAGCCCCGGTGCTGTGCCAGCAGCACTGCCAGCGCGATCAGGTGACCAGTCCGGACCTCAAATCCCCCCAGGTGCCGCCGCTGGCCCTGCCGTCGCCGCATTTCGCACTGACCGTAGCCCTGCTGCCCCCGGTTCGGTCCCAGCATTACAAAGATGTTCCCCTGTGTCGGTCCGATCCTGCACCGGCGCAGCGCTTCTGTAGCCTGCAGATCTAGACCCCGACCACGACCTGTCTCGCGCTGCCGGTTGCCGGCGGCGTGTCTGTCGTCGTCCGTCCGGAGGTCTCATGTACATATTTTCAAGTCTGCGCCTGGTGCGCAGCGCACGCCGTTGGCACGCATGGCTGATGGCGCTTGGCTTTCTTTCCGTTTCGCCCGGGGCCGTTGCTGCCGAGGTGTCGTTCGATGATGCCCTGCGACTGGCGGTCGAGCGCGCGCCCCTGCTTCGTGCCCGTCAGTCGCAGGAGACGGCGGCCCGAGAAGAGTCCGCCCGCGCGGCGGCTTTGCCCGATCCCACGTTGACGTTCGGCCTGAGCAACTGGCCTGTCACTGGTCCAGATGCATTCGATCTGCGGGCCGACGACATGACTATGCAGCAGATCGGCGTGATGCAGACGTTTCCCGCGCGCGCGAAACGGCAAGCGCGCCAATCGGTCGCGAACCGCACGGTCGAACTAACGCAAGCACAGTCGAACGCCGAACGGCTAGCGGTTCGCCAATCGGTCGCGCTGGCATGGCTCGATCAATGGACTGCCCAACGCGAGGTCGATGCACTGCGGGAACTTCGGGAGCCGGCTCTGCTCGCCGTCAGGACCGCAAAGGCGCGGCTCGCGGGCGGGACCGGGAGCGTGACCGATGTGCTGTCAGCGCAAGCTGCTGCGCAGGCGTTGGAGAGCCGGCTCGATGCCGCCGAAGCCGGATTACTGGCCTCACGCGCAGGCTTGGCGCGGTGGCTGGGATCGGGTGCGGAGGATGTGCAGGTGATCGGCGATCCACCGAATGTCAGTGTGCTGTCGATTGATCCCGCCGCGATGCTCGCCTCGGTGGATCGCCATGGCCCGCTGCTGGCATGGCGGGCACGGGAAGCGATGGCTGATGCCTCCATCGATGCCGCCATCGCTGAGAAACGCCCCGACTGGAGTCTCGGCGCGACCTACGGGCGTCGCGAACGGATGCCCAGCGGTGGGCGGCGCAGCGACATGCTGATGATCGAGGTTTCCGTCGATCTTTCCCTGTTCGCGCGGAATCGACAGGATCGCGGTGTCGCCGCGCGCAGGGCCGAGCGGGAAGCCGTTGCGGCCGAGCGCGAGGACGCGCGTCGGGCGCAGACCGAAACGGTTCGCCGCGTGCTGGCCGAGTGGCAGGGTCTGCAACGTCAGGTCGCTCGTCTGGAAACCGACATCCTGCCGCTGGCACGCGACCGTAGCCGGACGGCACTGGCGGCCTATGCCGGGGGCAGTGACCTGCAGCCGTGGCTGGACGCACGGCGCGATGAACTCGAATCACAACTCGAACACGCCCAACGCCTGGGCGACCTCGGCCGCGCCTGGGCGGTGCTGGCCTTCTTGCTGTCCGACGAGGAGACCCGGCCATGAACCGCAATGCGATGCGACTGATCCTTTGCGTGGCCGGTGCCACGCTCTTCGCCATCGGGTTAGCCGGCGGCCTGTGGTGGGCGCGACACAGCGCGGGCGATAGGTCTGGAAGGTCGGGCGCCGCAGCAACGGTCGCGACGGAACGGAAGGTGCTGTACTGGTACGACCCGATGGTGCCGGACCAGCATTTCGATAAGCCGGGCAAATCGCCCTTCATGGACATGCAGTTGGTGCCGAAGTACGCCGATGAGGCAGCCTCGGCCGGCGTGCGCATCTCCTCGGACATGCAGCAGAGCGTGGGCATCCGCACGGTCGTGGTCGACACCGGAACGCTCGCCTCCGCGATCCGCGTGCCGGGCACCTTGACCTGGGACTTGCGCCAGGAAGTGGTGGTCAGCGCCCGCGTCGAGGGGATCGTGACGCGGGTCGAGGTGAAGGCACCGTTCGAGCCGGTCCATCGCGGCCAGACGCTGGCCACCTTGCTGGCCCCCGAGTGGAGCAGCGCGCTAGCCGAAGCGCAGGCACTGGGCGATGCGCGCTCGGCATCCGCACGCGAGTTGCGCAGCGCGGCGCAGCAGCGATTGCGTGTGCTGGGGGTGTCCGGCCGCAGCGGTCGTGATGGCGTGACGCTGACGGCACCGGGCGAGGGCGTGGTGAGCGAGGTGCTGGTCCGCGAAGGCCAGACGGTCATGCCGGGCATGCCGTTGTTCCGCATCAATGGCACCACCACACTATGGCTGGAGGCGGCGATTCCGCAGGCCGGCGTGGCTGGCATCCGGCCCGGCACTCCGGTCGAGGCCACGACCAGCGCAATGCCGGGGCAGACGTTCCGGGGCGAGGTCGAGCGCTTGTTGCCGGTGGTCGATGCCCTCAGCCGCACGCAGCGGGCGCGGATCGTGCTGCGCAATCCGGATGGTGTTCTTGCGCCGGGGATGTTCGCCGAGGTGACCCTGCAACCGGCGGCCGGGGCGCCAGTGCCGCTGATTCCGAGCGAAGCGTTGATAGCGACCGGCGACGACAGCCGGGTGATCGTGCAGACGGCGACGGGCGCCTTCCGCCCGGTTCGCGTGCGCACCGGACGCAGCGGTGGCGGGCGCACCGAGATCCTCGCCGGGCTCAGCGGTGGTGAGCGCGTCGTTGTCTCCGGCCAGTTCTTGATCGACTCCGAGGCCAGCCTGTCCGGCGCGTTGGCGCGCATGGGCGAGGTGCCGGCACCGCCAGCCCAGGCCGCGATGCCAAAGAAGGAAGACACCTTGCAGGCATCCCCGCATCCACTAACCACGTCCGAACCGATGCCGGACATGCGCACCAAGCCAGATGCGCATTCAACGATGCCGAAGCTCCGCAGTGCACAGCCCGCCCCACGCACACCGCCGGCACGTACATGCGCAGTGGCCTACTGGTACGACCCGATGGTGCCGGACCAGCACTTCGACAAGCCCGGCAAGTCGCCCTTCATGGACATGCAACTGGTCCCGAAATTCGCGCCCGGGGCGGCGAGCGATTGCACGATCCGCGATGTGAAAACGGATGGCGGGGAGGCACAGCCATGATCGCCCGCCTCATTCACGCCTGCATCGCCAACCGCGTGCTGGTGCTCATGGCGGCCGTGTTGCTCGCCGTCGCAGGCGTGTGGTCCGTCAGCCGGACGCCATTGGACGCGCTGCCGGACCTGTCCGATACGCAAGTGATCATTCGCACCCAATGGCCTGGACAGACGCCGCGCATCGTCGAGGACCAGGTCACCTACCCGCTCGCCACGACCATGCTGTCGGTACCGGGGGTGAAGGCCGTGCGGGGGTTTTCATTCTTCGGCGATTCCTTCGTCTACATCCTGTTCGACGACGACGTCGATCTGTACTGGGCGCGTTCGCGGGTGCTGGAATATCTCAGTCAGGTCCGCGAGCGGTTGCCGCAGGGCGTCAACCCGGCTCTGGGGCCGGATGCGACCGGTCTGGGCTGGATCTACCAGTACGCGCTGGTCGACCGCACCGGGCAGCACGACATCGGCGAACTGCGTGCGCTACAGGACTGGTTCCTGCGCTACGAGCTGAAAACCATCCCCGACGTCGCCGAAGTCGCCAGCGTCGGCGGCGCGGTGCGCGCATGGCAGATCGTGCCGGACCCGCAGGCGCTCGCCGCCCGCGGCATCACCATCGCACAGATGATCGAAGCCGTCGGTGCCGCCAATGGCGCCACTGGGGGCTCGGTGATCGAACAGGGCGAAGCCGAACTGATGGTACGCAGCGAAGGTTATCTGCGCAGTGCGGAGGACTTCGAGCGGGTGCCGGTCACATCGGCCGATGGCGTGCCGGTGCTGCTGGGCGAGGTCGCGACCATCTCGCGTGGACCCACCTTCCGTCGTGGCATCGCCGAACTCGACGGCGAAGGGGAAGTGGTCGGCGGCGTGATCGTACTGCGCACGGGCAAGGATGCGCTCAGCGCCATCGAGAACGTCAAGGCGCGACTGAACGCGCTGCAGGCCAGCCTGCCCAAAGGCGTGGAAATCGTGCCGGTCTACGACCGCTCCGAGCTGATCCACGACGCCGTACGCAATCTCACGCACAAGCTCGGCGAGGAATTCCTGGTCGTGGCGCTGGTGTGCGTGGTGTTCCTGTGGCACCTGCGCTCGGCGCTGGTGGCGGTGATCACCCTGCCGCTCGGTGTGCTGATCGCCTTCATCGTGATGCACGCGCAGGGCATTACCGCCAACCTGCTGTCGCTCGGCGGCATCGCCATCGCCATCGGCGCGATGGTCGATGCGGCGGTCGTGATGATCGAGAACGCGCACAAGCATCTGGAACACTGGCGCGAGGAACACGGCGAGGATGCTACGGGCGAGGCGCGCTGGCGGTTGATGGCGGACGCGGCCAGCGAAGTCGGCCCGGCGCTGTTCGCCAGCCTGCTGGTGATCACCCTGTCGTTCGTGCCGGTGTTCGCGCTGGAGGCGCAGGAAGGTCGACTGTTTTCGCCGCTGGCTTACACCAAGACCTACGCGATGGCAGCGGCAGCGGGCTTGTCGGTCACGTTGATCCCGGTGCTGATGGGCTACCTGATCCGGGGGCGCATCCGGCCCGAACGCGACAATCCGATCAACCGGGTGCTGATCGCCGGCTATCGGCCGGTCCTGGATGCGGTGTTGCGGCATCCACGCCTCACCCTGGCATTGAGTGGCGCGCTGCTTGCGTTGACTGTCATTCCTTACGTCCGCATCGGCAGCGAATTTATGCCGCCAATGGAAGAAGGTTCGCTGCTGTACATGCCCACGGCGCTGCCGGGTCTCTCGGCAGACAAGGCCCGGCAACTGCTGCAGCTCAGCAACCGGATGATCAAGACCGTGCCCGAAGTCGCACACGTCTTCGGCAAGGCGGGCCGTGCCGAGACTGCGACCGACCCGGCGCCGGTCGAGATGTTCGAGACGACCGTGACCTTCAAGCCGCGCGACCAGTGGCGCGCGGGCATGACCCCTGAAAAACTGCGTGCCGAACTGGACGCCGCGGTGAAGATTCCCGGACTCACGAATCTGTGGGTACCGCCGATCCGCAACCGTATCGACATGCTCGCCACCGGCATCAAGAGCCCGATCGGCATCAAGGTGACAGGGCCGCAGATCGATGTCATCGCGCGATTGAGCGCCGAGGTCGAGCGTGTCGCCAAGACGGTGCCAGGCGTGAATTCCGCGCTGGCCGAACGTGTCGCTGGCGGACGCTACGTGGATGTGCGGATTCGTCCGGAGATGGCGGCACGCTATGGGATGAATCAGGCCGAGTTGCAGAGATTGATCGCGACCGTGATCGGTGGCGATCCCATCGGCGAAACCATCGAGGGCCGCGAACGCTATCCCATCGTGCTGCGCTACCCGCATGGACAACGCGACTCGCTGCCGGCGCTGATGCAGTTGCCGGTGGTCGCTCCGGGCGGGGCGCAATTGACGTTGGGGCAAGTGGCGGATATCTCGCTCAGCCCGGGACCGCCGATCCTCAAAAGCGACAACGGTCGCCTGGTCGGCTATATCTACGTCGACGTAGCAGGTCGCGATCTGGGCTCGGTCGTCGAGGATCTGCAGCGCGCTGTCGCCGCGCAGGTGACACTGCCGCCTGGCTACGGGATCGCTTGGTCCGGACAGTACGAATATCTCCAGCGCGCGCTGGCCCGGCTGCAGTGGGTCATTCCGGCAGCATTGGCGATCATCTTCCTGGTGATCTGGCTGGTATTCCGTCGTTTTGGCGAGGTTGCCATCATCCTGCTGAGCTTGCCACTGGCGCTGGTCGGCGGACTCTGGCTGATCTGGACACTGGGTCATGCCGTGTCGATCGCGACGATGATCGGCTTCATTGCCCTCGGCGGCGTCGCTGCCGAGTTCGGCGTCATCATGCTGTTGTACCTGCGGCACGCCTGGGAGCGCCGGCTGGCCGCAGGGGAGCATGCGAGCATCGCGACACTGGACGCCGCGATCCGCGAAGGCGCGGTGCTGCGCGTGCGGCCGAAGGCGATGACCGTCGCTGTCATCCTCGCTGGTCTCTTTCCGCTGTTCATCGGCGCAGGCGCTGGTTCGGAAGTCATGCAGCGGATCGCTGCGCCGATGCTCGGCGGCATGGTCACCGCACCGTTGCTGTCGATGCTGGTGATTCCCGCGGCGTATCGCTTGCTGCGCGGGCGAGCCTTATCCCGTACTTCGCCCGCCGCATCGCCGGCGGGAACCGCGACGTGAGCGGCGCGTTGGTCCACTCACCTCAACATCACACCACACAGGAGGCTCATCATGGAACCTATCCACATGAAACCGACGCTCATTTCCTCCGTCCTCGTCACGCTGTTGCTGGCGGCCTGTTCGCAAACACCGGGTAACGAGACCGCTGCTGCCAAGAACGCGACCGCTGACAACGACATGGCGATGCCTGCCGCCAAGCATGCGGAGATGACGGCACCGCCTAAAGCGGCTGCGGATGCGATGGCGCAGCCGGCCAAAACCGCGTCCGCAACCGGCATGGTCGAATCCGTCGATGCCGCTGCCGGCAAGATCGTCATCGCGCATGGTCCCGTGGATGCGCTGCAGTGGCCTGCGATGACGATGGGCTTCAAGGCCACGCCCGAGCAGATCGCTGCCGTGAAAGTCAGCCAGAAGGTGCGTTTCGAGTTCCAGGCGCAGGGCATGGACGCCACGATCGCGCAAATCGAACCGGCTGAATGAGGAAAGCGCAGCGTGTGGTACACCTTGGTGCCATGCGCTGCTTTTACGAGAGGGGTGACGACACGCAGATTGCAATCGTCGTGAGGTGATGCGAGTTCAGCCCGCACTACCGCAGCAGGGACTGTGCTGCTGGATGGGAGGACACGGCACCGTGCCGTAGGAGCAGAACACGCAGCAATCACCCGACTTGGGGCGCAGGAGGGTGCGGCAGGCCAGACATTCGTAGAAGAACTGGCAAGCCATCGTCGGCATTGTCTCGGTCGCCTGGTGTCCGCAGAACGGGCACGTGAGCGTGCTTTGCAACTGCACCTCAGCCACCGTTCTTGCTCGTTACCGCGGTCGCGGGAAACCCGGCGTCGGTGATGGCCTTCGCGATGGCCGCCGGATTGGTGCGTTCGGAATCAAAGCTGACGGTCACGGTGGCCCTGCGAGAGTCGACACGCTTGGCGGTGACGCCGGGCATCTTGTCCAACGCTTTTGCGATGGCGATGCTGCACGCCGGACAGGTCAGGTTCTCCACCTGGAGTACGAGTTGCTTGGGAGTGGCCGCTAAAGCGAATCCCATACACGTCGTCAGCAGAAACCCGAGAAGGATCTTGTGCATATTAAACCCCTACAATAACCAGCCGATGTAATACGGAAAAAGCAGCAGAAGGACGATCAGGGCAGTAGCGATCCACAGCCAATAGCGGCGACGCCGCAGCCGGGCCGGACTGGCGCAAGCACCGTCGACGAGACAGCGTGAAGTCGGGCCGTAGAGCACCCAGAATGCCCAACCCAAGCATGCCAATGTGGCTGCGCTGAACCAGGGACGCCATGCGTCCAAGGCAGTGAGGTTGGCGATCCAGGCACCGCTTACCCCCATCAAAACCAGCAGCAGGGGCACGACGCAGCATACGGACGCACCGATGGCGGCTGCGGCGGCGCCCAGAAGGGCAACGAGCGACGTGCGGGAGGCGGGCTGGCTCATATGGAGATGGTATTCTCCGTACCTAAGTACGGAGTCAAGCGATGACTGCCAACGCAATGACAATCAGTCGGCTAGCCGCCGCGGCAGGCGTGCATGTCGAGACCGTTCGCTATTACCAGCGGCGGGGGCTTCTGCGCGAGCCGTCACGCGCACCGGGGAGCGTGCGTCGTTACGGGATCGATGACGTTAGCCGATTGCAGTTCATCCGCCGAGCCCAGGCGATGGGATTCAGTCTCGACGAGATTACAGGGCTGCTGCAGGTCAAAGGCCAGCATGCGTGTGAACAGACGCGGCTGCTGACCGAACGAAAGCTGATCGAAGTGCGGCAGCGGCTTCAGGATCTCAGGCGACTAGAAGTCGAACTGGAGAAGCTGGTGGAGCAGTGCCACCATGTTGCGAAGGGGGCTGCCTGCCCAACGCTGGATTTACTCGCACATGCGAGTGATCTGTCATCAGAATCAAGGGCCTGACGATCTGAAGCAGGTCTGCGTGTGTAGGTCTGTTCGTCACCGCCCGCGCGCTGCGCGCTTGGGGGCGGGCTGATCGAACAGGTCGACCATTCTCCTGAGCCGGTCCTTGTCGGTTTTGCTCATCTGGGTGTACTTGCGGAAAACTGCAGGTCTTCGGGTGAGGCTTTCACTGGCGGGGGTTCACCCAAGAGGATGCCGAGGCGTGCCCGCGCGATGAAGCGGCAGGGATCCTCGTTGTGCTTGAAGGGATGCGGCGTCATGTCGATCACCACACAATGCTGGTGGGGTTGGCGGCGATGCGCGCGAGCAGGTCGCACAGCGGCTCGGCCTGCGCGCCCTCCGCGATGGGCGCGAGCAGCGTGCTGCCGGTGTCGATCAGTTCGATGCGGATGACGTCGATACCGTTGCTGGCGTAGGCGACGTGCTTGCGGCCGTCGATGCGCCGCATGAGCGCATGCGGCGTGCGTGCGCGCAGCACTTCGCGGCGCCATGCGTGCCGGCCGCGCCGGCCGGGGACGCGCACCAGCAGGGAGGCGAGGAAGAATTCCTTGACGCGCTTGGGCTTGCGGGAGGGGGTGGTTTTCATGCGGGTCGATGTCCGTGTCGGGGTGGGCATGAACGCGCTGTGCGCGAGGAAAGCCAAGCGCGCTTTTCCGCCTTCCGGGATGCCTGTTCAGCCACCGGACGCACTGCGTTTTTTGCCCTTGCGGCCCTGCTTGATGCCGGCGCGGTAGGCCGCTTCCAGCGCATCCCGCAGTTCCTGTACCGAGACTTCGTGGAAGTCCAAGCTGTCGCGATGGCGCGATTCCAGCGTTTCGATCCGCAGGTGGCGCTGGGCGATGTCGGTCAGGAGTGTGTCGAGAGGATTCATGTCGTTGCGTCGATGGTGTGGAGGTGCTGCATGAACGCGCTGTTCGGGACAGAAGCCAAGTCGAATTGGCTTCTTTCTTGGGGATTTCGGTTATCCGAGGCGTGCGACGTAGCGGGCGTAATCACCGCCCGAGGGGTCGACATAGAGGTAGGGACGACCGGGCGCGTGAATCTCGACGCAGAGCACGCCGTCGGCGATGTTGCCGCCCTTGCCCCGGAGCCAGTCGCGAGAGAGGTAAAGGTGCTGCGCGAAAGTGTCGAACTCGGCGGGCGTCATTTCGACCGTTTCGGTGACGTAGACGCGCGTGTTGCCGCTGGCGCACATCTCTTCGAGACTCTCGGGCTTGCGGGCGAAGGGCAGGCGCACGCCGAGTTCGACGACGTGCAGCGTTTCGCCGCCGAGTTGCAGGGTGCGGGGCGTGCGTTCGATGGTGAGGGTCATGGTGGGCATGGGCGTTCTCCGTGTGGGCGTCGGCGATTCGACGCGGCCATGAACGCGCTGTTCGCGAGAGAAGCCAAGCGCCGCGAGCGCGCAGATCGTCGCCGTACAGGTGGGTGCGTCGCGCCCCGCGCGCGCGGCACGTGGCGCATGCCGGCATCAGCGGCGGCTCTTTCCCACGATGAGGTCGTAGGCATCGCCCAGTCTCGCCAACTGGTCGAGGCGGACTTGCGGGCAGAGGCGATCTTCGACGGCGACGATGGCGTCGCGCAGGACGTCGCCACGCTCCGCCAGCGATTGCGCCTGTTCAAGGCGCTGCAGTTGACGCTCGATGTCCGCGCGTGTGGCGGCGAGTGCATCGATCAGCGCGCGCAAATGGCGCTCACCTTCATCCTGGGCATCGGGTCTGTTGACGTTCATGGGCATCTCCGTGGTGTGTGGTCGCATGAACGCGCTGTGTGCGACCAAAGCCAAGCGCCGATTGATGTCGCGCTGCGACATCGAGACACCCTTCGTATAGGCTTCAACACGCGCGTTGACTTCGCGCCGGCATTACGCCAAGCGTCGCAGACTGACGCGCTCGATGCGACCGGCGAACGCGGCGTCGGCGGCGATGCGCAGCGCCGTGTGCGCGTGTGCGGTGATCGTTTCGACGAAGCTGCCGTTCGCGTTGCGCACCGCGCCGTCGATGGGCGCCGCGCCCGCGAGGCCGACGCGCACCGTGCCGACGGTGACCTGGGACAACACGAGTTCGACGCGGTACAGCGCGCCGTCGACGAACGCGAACGGTTGCGCGAGATCGGCGGCGATGCCGGCGACCTTGACCGCGGCGCTGCCGGCGATCGACCAGCCGGCGCCGAGCGTCCACGCCGCCTGACTGTCGAAGTCCGCATTCGCGAGCTTCTCGCCGCATTCGCAGGCGATCGTCCGGACGTGCCGCTGGCGGGACACGAGTACGCCGCGGCGACTGTCGACCTCGACGCGGACGGTGGCGTCGTTGACCAG
>Ga0209277_10000271_pt1 | contig 26971 bp, 17 predicted proteins | sample JI81AbrownDNA_FD_187503 | JGI IMG/M metagenome (GOLD analysis project Ga0209277, IMG submission 187503) | Wastewater effluent complex algal communities from Wisconsin, to seasonally profile nutrient transformation and Carbon sequestration -... | ecosystem: Engineered > WWTP > Effluent > Algae... | reverse complement strand
ATTCTAAGTTTTGCGGAAACGTCCAGTTACCAAGATAAAATCATTTATTCAAAACATTCGAAATACCAAAGAATTGTTCTAACCAAAACGGGCAATGATCTCAGATTATTTTTAAACGGAAACTTACAATTTAGTTCCCGAGATGAATACAGATACCATGAATCTTTGGTCCACTTTGGACTCGCAAGCCTAAATCATCCAAAAAGAGTTTTGGTGTTAGGTGGTGGTGACGGACTTGCTGTTCGAGAAATCCTTAAATATTCTAGCATCGAAGAAATTTTTCTAGTTGATTTAGATTCTGAAATCACTGACCTATTTTCGACAAACGAAACCTTAAAAATTCTAAATGAGAATTCTCTAAACTCGGCAAAAGTGAAAATTTTTAACGAAGATGCTTTTCTTTGGTTAAGGGAAAACGAAACCAAGTTTGACTTCATCGTTGTTGATTTTCCAGATCCAGGAAACTTCTCAGTCGGAAAACTCTATACAAATACCTTTTATAAATTACTAAAAAAGAAATTAACCGATGATGGAATCGGGGTCATTCAAAGCACCTCTCCTTACGTAGCGAAAAAATCATTTTGGTGCGTTGAGCATACTTTACGATCAGTGGGATTTATCACACATCCGTATCATGTTTATGTTCCGGCCTTCGGGGATTGGGGTTATATATTAATTTCGAATCAAAATTTTACTCCGCCAACTTCCTTTCCACCTCAGCTAAAATATATAGATGCAGAAGTTTCAAAAACGTTACAAGTATTTCCAGAAGATATGATCGTTAAATCCAATGAAATCAATAAGCTTAACAACCAAATTCTTGTTCGCTTATTCGAAGAAGAATGGGATGAATACGTCCATTGAGGCATATTTTTAGAAGTAACAATCTATGACTCAGGATCGAAAATCTTTTTTAAAGCTTATAGGAATATCCAGCTTATCATTGTTAATTTCATATTTAGGGTTTAAAAAATATCAAAAAACAAAAACGATACAAGTTCCAGGAAAAATCTCCGGTGGAAATTTTAACGCAGGCCATCGTCTATTAAAAGAAATCAATCAAAGTCCGACAAAAGAAGTCTCCATTGATACAGTTATTGTCGGTGGAGGAATCGCAGGTCTTTCCGCTGGTTGGTTTTTTAACAAAAAGAATTATTCAGATTTTATTCTTTTTGAACTGGATTCCGATGTTGGTGGAAATTCTAAATCCGGAGAAAATACAATTAGTAAATATCCTTTTGGTGCACACTATGTACCGTTGCCTGGTACAGAAGCGAAATACGTGAGAGAATTTTTTGAAGACATCGGGATCATCACTGGATATCAAAACAAGCTTCCCGTTTATAACGAATATTATTTATGTGCTGATCCCCATGAAAGATTGTATTTTCAAGGAAATTGGCAAGAGGGTTTAATACCCGTTAGAGGAATACAACCAGAAGAGAAAAAACAGTACAATGAATTTTTTTCTCTCATCGACATGCTAAAAAATAAAAAAGGCAATGATGGAAAATATGCATTTGTCATTCCTATGGAATTCAGTTCTCGTGATCCTGAATTTTTAAAACTAGATCGGATCTCTATGTTCGAGTTTATGAAATCGATGGGTTGGAATTCGACACATTTAAATTGGTATGTCGATTATTGTTGTCGGGATGATTTCGGCACACCGATGAAAGAAGTTTCTGCCTGGGCGGGTTTGCATTATTTTTCTTCCCGTGCCTCAAGAGCTTTCAATGCTGATCCACAAACAGTCCTTACCTGGCCGGAAGGAAATGGTTTTTTAGTAAACAAAATGAAAGAAATCTTAAAAACGAAAATCCAGACTGAGTCCCTAGTCTATCATATAGAGGTGGACAATCAAAAACAATATCAAATCGACATTTTCAATTCAAAATACAATTCATTTGTTCGATACAAAGCCAATCATTTGATTTACGCGGCTCCCCGTTTTACGGCAAAACACATCATCAAAGATTTTAACGAATCACTAACCTTAGATTCCCGCAGGACACCTTGGATGGTCGCAAATATCACTTTGAAACAAAAACCTCGCGGAAATGGTGTAACTCTGGCTTGGGACAATGTTAGTTTTTATAGTCGTTCACTAGGTTATATCGTTGCCAATCATCAAGACTTAACGACACATCGAAATGAGTGTGTGATTACTTATTATCTTCCTCTCGACGAACAGGATCCTCAATCTGCTCGAAAAATGGCACAGGAGCGGACATACGAGGAGTGGCTTTCCATCATACTGCCCGATTTAGAAAATATTCACCCTGGAATCATCCAGGATTTACTCTATATTGATCTTTGGATTTGGGGGCATGGAATGGTAAGTCCAGGAATCAATTTTTTATGGAGTAAGAATCGACGGAAACTACTTCAGAATTTCCAGGGAATCGAATTTGCACATTCGGAGATGAGCGGAATTTCTATCTTCGAAGAAGCACAATATCGCGGTTGCGAAGCGGCTAAAAAAATTTTACGAAAAGTATAGTATTAAAAACCAACTTAGACATAAGGAAAAAATGAAACTAAGAATGGGCAACCAATGGCTTTTGAGTAGAACCTTTGATCTTCTGTTTATCATTTCTCCTTCCTTTTTCGCGGTGATCTTCGTTTTGTGTTTTTCTAATCAATTAACCAATCTAACTGAAATTCCAACCTGGGGTTGGGTGGTTCTGATCCTCGGAATTGACGTTTCTCACGTTTACAGCTCGCTCTTTCGCACCTATTTCCATAAAAAAGAATTTTTCAAAAATAAAACCTTATTTACGTTAGTTCCATCTATAAGTTTTATCTTTGGGATACTAATCTATTCGTTTAACGCTTTGTACTTTTGGAGACTGCTTGCCTACCTGGCAGTATTTCATTTCATTCGACAGCAGTATGGATTTATGCGATTGTATTCTCGAAAGGAATCTCTTTCTCCATGGTCCAGAGGAATCGATAGTCTACTGATTTATATGACTATGGTTTTTCCGATTGCTTATTGGCATACCCATCTTCCCCGAAACTTTCAATGGTTTATTTACGGTGATTTTATTAGAGGAATTCCTCAAATTCTAACCTCTTTGCTTTTATTCTTTTATTGTTTCTGCATCCTCATTTATATAATCAAAGAAATTTTCCACACAATCAAAACTCTATCGTTCAATTTACCAAAAAATTTAATCATTCTAGGTACAGCCTTATCTTGGTATGTCGGGATAGTATTCACGAATGATGATTTGTCTTTTACGATCACAAACGTGATTACACATGGAATTCCTTATATCGCCTTAGTTTGGTTATTTGGATTCCGAGAATCACATAAGGAAGAAAAACTGATAGCCTTTGCCAATATAGATTATAAATATTTTTTTTCTCGCCAGACAATTCCTTTATTCTTTTTCCTTTTGCTTCTTTTAGCTTATTTGGAAGAAGGATTGTGGGCCGGTATCGTCTGGCGTGAGCGCTTAGAATTTTTTAATTTATTCGCATGGTTGCCTGAGATTCAAAACCATGATACTTTGAGTTTGATTGTACCTTTGTTAACACTTCCCCAACTCACACATTATATTTTAGATGGATTTATCTGGAAAATAACTGATTGTGAGCAGAGTCGTAATTCTCTCCTAGGCTGAAAATCGGAATTGCCTCTATTTTGCATTTTATTAGATTCATTGAATCATGAAATCTTTTTTACTTAGCCTTCTTCCCTGGACGAGGAGAGAATGGTCTGATTTTTTTGCAGATCTGGCTCCATTGAGTGGCCTACTTCTGTTTTCAGCCGATCCCAGAAATATCATGTTACCGCTTTATCCAGAGTTATATTTTGTTTTCGGTTATGGTCTTGTTCGCTTAACAGCAACAGCGATTTATACCGCATACCAACAATCAAAAGAAATGGGACTTGCTGATTTGAATGCCCCAGAAAATCCAATCGGAAAAATATTCTATCTACTTTTCATTACATTTTTTGGAGCGATTCTCCTTACTGCCATAATTTGCATCATTCTCATAATCATTGGTTTTAATTTCTTTTTCTATTTGATGATCGAATTATTTTTGAGCGTTGCGAATACAGGTGGTATGGAGGCCAATTTTACTTTTCTAAAACTATATGATTCCTTAAGTGCAAAAGAACAGTATTTCATTTGGGCGATGTTTCTATTTACAATGTATCGTTACCTTCCGAAATTAATTCATTTCTTTCAATATGCGGAATACAAAAATCAAAATAATTCTCTCGCTTGGCTTGCCTTGGGAACGCCCGCGATTATTAAAAACAATCGATTCAAACTGATGGTAAAAGCGTATCAGAATATGACTGGTGGAGACTCAAAGAAAAATGATCTTTCAGATTCTGCTGGTGCCGTTTATTTTCTTTTTCTCGTTTTTTACTTCGGAGCAATCGTCTTAATGATAAAATTTCCGATCGCGGGTCCGATTTTAACACTTTTGATCAAAGCATTTGCAGAGATGTATTTTTTCAGATTGTACAAAGAAGCGCCAGCGATCTGAGCGAAAATCCTTTGCAGAGCAAAGATTGTAGCGGGGAGCGCGGTCGCGTAAGCGAGGCGCCCATTTTTTTACCAGCCACCGCCTCCACCACCTCCAGAGCTACTAGAACCCGAAGACGAAGAACTGGAACTAGGTGTCGTGTAACTAGAAGAAGATGAAAAGCTTTCCATATCTGACCAGCTAGCGCTAGATCCGCCACCTCCGAATTCTCCTCCCGACGCTGCGAAGGAACTAGTGCTACCTAAAGTTCCAGAGGATAAAGTAGAACTTATGGTAACGGGCCCTGTCTGATTTTCTATATCGATTTCGATATTTGTTTGGTAATTTTCAGGAAGCAAATAAGCTGTATCATCAAGATTAAGATTTTCTTTCCGATATCGTAAGGTGAAAGATAAATCTAACGCGGGAATGAGAGGCGAATAGGTAAGAGGTATGTCACATTTCTCATTCGATAATAATTTATGCTCTAAAAAATTCTTTAGAGCCAATGCTTGGAGAGACGATTGTATTTGTTTAATGTGAGTGTGAGGTGCAAGGCGGACAATATGTTGTAAACTGATAAAAGAAAATATACCAAGTAGTAAAAGAAAAAAGTTATCCGAAATTTCCAAACTCCAGACATAAAAAGAAAGTAAAATTATACCAGGGATCAAAGACCTCCCAAACCTAGAATAAAAATATTTCGTCCGATACAATTTTAAATCGTAAAATCCATAATGTACATCTTCTATAAAAGAAATCCCAAAAATGGTAAAAATTACAGAGAGAAAAGAAACTATAAATCTTGCAAAACTAACACCATTTTCATTTAAAGGATCTGATAGAATAAAGAGATAGAAGGCTCCAAAAAGAAAGATAAAGAGGAGTGAAAAGAAAGAATTTGAAAATATTTTGTCCATGACATAACCTGTACACTTCTCAACCAGTGAATTTCGAGGGACAGTAAAACCTAAACGATCCATTTCCATTTCATAATAAAGCTCAATATCCGATTTTAAAGAGTAACTGGTCTTTTTGGATTTGTAATGTTCTTTAATCTGACCGGAATTTACGACTGTATCATTGACAACAAACAAGTATTTGATGATTTTTTGATCGGTTTCGGAAAAAGATTCCGTTGTTACGAGTTTACGTAGTATCATTTTTCCATCGCTAGTTTTTTCACACTGAAGTTTTCGTTCGAAAATAAGTCTGGTCATCCAAGTTTCTGTCACACCGGACTCTGCAAGAATGGCGATAAACTCTGGTTTCGAATCGCCTAATAGCTCCTTAAATTCTTTCCAGGATGTTATTCGTTTTGGTTCATCCATAACGCCTATTTTTTTAGCGTAAAGGTATAGTAAAAAATTAATACCGCCTAATACGACAATTAGAGATACTATGCTTAAGAATCTGAGGAAATAGATCCATTCGATGCCGGGAGTTAATTTTTCCAAACTCTTTCCAGAGAAGTTTAAATCCAGACGCACGACCATTTTTTCCTCGGGTGAAAGTCCGGCAGAGGAGAGGAATGTCAAGTCCGAGTCATCACGTCCTACAACCTTCCATTTTTCATCTAATTTTAGATGAACATCCATCGAACCAATCCTTCCGTTCCGATCAGAGAAACTAAAATCATGTTCCAGACGAAATTGACTTTCCCCCTTTTTTTTTAAAATATTTGCGTATCTTAAGTGAATTCGATATTCCAGAACATCATTGTTAAACGGAGGATCATCTGTCTCACGCGAGCGCCATTTCACTTCATATTTTAAGGGATCATAAAGATAGGAATCCACAAAGATAGTATCTCGGGATTGCAAAGGTATCCATTTCCCATCAGAATTTTTTTTCTCAACTCCAAGAAATTTGATCTTTTGACCCCAACCGACATCGAATCTTCGATACGCACCGTTCCAATCTCCGGTAAACCGTATCTTTTGTGATTCCAAGACATCAAGATTTCCCTCTTCATCGAGAAATGCATCGACAGAGATTTGATCCCAGTCTAATGTTTTAGGTTGAGCACCTAAAAATGAAATCGGAAGAAAAAGAAAGACGCAGATGAAAAGTAATGATCTGAAAAAACGCATGAAAGATTTATATCCAATTCCCTCCATCCAAGCAATAATATATTGCTAAAATTCTGATAAAAATGTTAAAATCTCTTTCTGTCTTTCAGTATGTTGGCAAGGCTTTGAGTCTCCTCTGGTCGACAAGCAAGCCACTTACAGTTACTCTTTGTTTGGTGACAATTGTGAACGGATTGTTTCCTGCGATTATAGCTTATGTCGGAAAAGTGATCGTGGATTTTGTTATCCTAGCTACAAAATCTGGAAACCTTTATGACAAGGAGCAGGCTCTTTTTTTCGTCGGTATTGAAGCTCTCGTGATTATTTTTTACGCCGCTTCTCAAAAAATTACTTTTGTTTGTCAGTCGCTACTTCGTGTCCAACTAGGCCAAAAAGTAAATGTAATTATATTAGAAAAGGCATTAACTCTGGAATTATCTCACTTTGAAGATTCCGAATTTTACGACAAAATGACGCAAGCAAGGACCCAAGCCTCTAGTCGTCCACTTTCTCTTGTTACACGTATTTTTTCGATTACTCAATCTGCATTAACTTTAATTACGTTTACTGGTTTATTGATTCAGTTCTCTGTATGGGCAGTTTTAGTTCTTGTGATTGCCACTCTGCCGTCTTTCCTTGCGGAGACTAGATTTTCAGAACATGCTTTTCGATTATTTAGATGGCGTTCGCCCGAAACAAGACAACAAATTTATTTAGAAACTTTGATAGCAAGAGAAGACCATGCAAAAGAAGTAAAATTGTTCCAATTAGGCGATATGTTATTAAAAAGATATAAGTCTATCTTCGATAAACTGTATGCCGAGGACAGAGATCTCACGATCAAAAAAGGCTTTTGGGGATATGTTCTTGGGCTTTTTGGAAGTTTCGCATTTTATGGTGCGTACGTTTGGATGGTAATCGTAGCTATCGATGGTAGGATCACTTTAGGCGAAATGACAATGTATCTCATATTGTTTCGTCAAGGCCAATCTACTTTTGCTTCCGCTTTATCTTCGATAGGTGGAATGTATGAAGACAATCTCTACTTAGCGAATTTATATGAATTTCTTGGCATCGAAGTAAATAAAAAAACTGGAATTGTTACCGAAGGTAAAATTCAGGATGGAATTCGATTTGAATCAGTGAGTTTTATCTATCCTGGTAGCGAACAACCTGTATTAAAAGATATTTCTATACATATAAAACCTGGCCAAAAATTGGCTATCGTAGGTGAAAATGGATCTGGAAAAACCACACTCATCAAACTTCTAACTCGACTTTATGAACCCACTTCGGGAAGAATTCTATTGGATGGTGTTGATTTAAAAGACTGGGATGTAGATACTTTAAGAAAGAGAACAGGAGTTATTTTTCAAAATTTCGTTCAATATCAATTTACCGTTGGTGAGAATGTGGGTGTCGGTGATGTGGAAAACATGTTAGATGAAAAGAAATGGGAAGAAGCCTCTGAGAAGGGAATGGCGAAACCATTCATCCTGCTAATGAAGGATGCATTCAAAACCCAATTAGGTAAGTGGTTTAAAGGCGGTCAGGAATTATCTGGAGGCCAATGGCAAAAAATAGCTCTCTCTCGTGCCTTTATGAGAACAGGTGCAGACATTCTTGTGCTTGATGAACCTACTTCTGCGATGGATGCAGAGGCCGAAATGAATGTTTTTAATCATTTTCGTGAATTAACAGAGAACCAGATGGTGGTTCTAATTTCTCATCGATTTTCAACTGTTCGCATGGCCGATCAGATCATCGTCATTGCCGGTGGTAAGATTTTGGAAAACGGCACACATGCGGAATTAATTCAATTGAATGGCAGATACGCTCACTTATTTTCTTTACAGGCAGCTGGATATAGATAAAAAATAACCATGAAAATCTATGGAGATCGTTCCTCTGGAAACTGTTATAAAATAACTCTTGTATGTTCTATATTAAATATTACTCATGAATGGGTTCCTATGGATATTATGAAAGGAGATACTAAGTCAGTCTCCTTTTTAGAAAAAAATCCAAATGGAAAGATTCCTCTTTTGGAACTTGACGACGGACGCGTGCTTTCGGAGTCGAATGCTATTTTAAATTATTTGGCTCATGACTCGGATCTCATTCCAAAGAATCAATTTAATTATTATAAAGTACTACAATGGCAATTTTTTGAACAATACAGTCATGAACCATATATTGCTGTGGCTCGATTTATCAATAAATACCTTGGTCTTCCACCGGAAAGAATGGATGAATACAAGGCAAAACAAATTGGAGGAGTGAAAGCATTAAAAGTTATGGAAGAGCAATTGTCAAAAACTGACTACCTAGTCGGGGATCGATTCAGCGTGGCTGATATTTCGCTTTTCGCCTATACTCACGTCGCTAACGAAGGTGGTTTTAGTTTGGATCCCTTTCCGTATTTAAAAGAATGGATTCTTCGAATTCGATCTGAAAAGGGATTTTGTGAGATGGTTTAAGTCAGTGCGTCATTGCCAGGAATTTGGATATATAAGAATACGCTTCAGAATTTGCAATCAGTCCTATATGCGTTGCATCTATTTCCTGATTGATCACATTCGGTGAGTATAGATCGATACAAGCCTGCCAACTAACAACATTGTCATTTTTGGAATAAATTGAAAATATTGGCATCTTAAGTGGATTATTGAATCTTTCGTCAATCTCTTTCTCCAATTGGTCTATATTAACATTGTGGCGTTTACTGTAAATATCGGCAATGGATGTATATTTAGGTCCTCCTATGATCGGAGAACCTAACGTGATGACTTGTTTCACAATATCCTGGTTATCTCGTGCAGTCTCCCTAGCTAAATATCCTCCTAAACTCCAACCGATCAGAATGATTTTTTCTTGGTTTTCCTTTACCATTTCTCTTATCTTCTGATTCATTAAATCAAGTAAAACCGGCACATCACCATGGTTATTGCCAAGACCCCATCCTTCTGGCTTGTAACCGATATTTTCTAAAAATTTTCTTAGGGGAAATGTAAAAATATCGTCCGTCGCAAAACCAGGCAATACAATGATTCTGGTACCATCACCCTTCTGGCATTTTAACAGATTGGGCATATCGAATACCAACTTACCTGCCTCTAAAATACCCAAAACTTCTTTTACCATCTGAAATTTTGAAGGGATATAATACTTTGTTCTATCGATCGCATCCATTACTTTAGCCATTAGACAGTTTAAAATTGCAGATAAAGGAAGGGGGATATAAAAAATGTCCCTTGGATTAAAGAAACAGAATGATAAAAGAATTACAATTACGTGTTCTTCCTGAAATCGCAGGACAATCAGAAGAACTACAAAAATTTTTAGCGAAAGAGTTAAAGATTAAATCTACTTCTATTCGGTACATTCAAATTTTACATAAGTCCATCGACGCAAGACAAAAAATTATCTATTATAATCTGACAGTCAATGTCTTCATTGATGAAGATTTTATACCCAAAACTTATTCATCTTTGCCCATTAAAAATGTTCGAGACAAAACGGAAGTGTTTGTAATCGGCGCAGGTCCTGCTGGGTTATTTGCTTCATTAGAGCTCATAAATCAAGGATTGAAGCCTATCGTCTTAGAAAGAGGAAAGGATGTTAAGGAAAGAGTCCAAGATTTACGAGGTATTAATGTCCATCATATTGTAAATGAAGACTCTAACTACTGTTTTGGGGAAGGGGGTGCAGGGACCTACTCCGATGGAAAATTATATACGAGATCGAAAAAGAGAGGGAATGTTTCCGAAATTCTCGAGATATTAGTAAAATTCGGCGCTACGGAAGAAATCTTAATCGATGCTCATCCGCACATAGGCACAAACAAATTGCCAGACATTATACGCAAAATTCGTGAATACATAATATCCTCTGGCGGTGAAGTTCACTTCAATACTCGAGTCATCGATTTTATACTCACAGGAAATCAAATCACTGGCTTAAAAACCAACAATGGACTAAGTTTGCACTGTAAACAAGTAATACTTGCCACAGGTCATTCAGCTCGCGATGTCTTTGAACTATTAGTAGACAAGAAAATTAAAATCGAAATGAAACCGATTGCGGTTGGAGTTCGAGTGGAACATGCACAAAGTTTGATTGATCGGATCCAATACAAATGTGATATACGCAGTCCATATTTACCGCCTTCTCCCTATAATGTGGTGAAACAAATTGGAGATCGTGGTGTTTATTCTTTTTGTATGTGTCCCGGCGGTGTCATTGCACCATGTGCGACAAAACCAGGTGAGATTGTCACGAATGGCTGGTCCTCCTCTGCCCGTGCCAGACCGACTGCCAATTCGGGAATCGTTGTCGAATTGAAATCAGATGACTTTGTACCTTTCCAGTCTTTTGGTCCACTCGCTGCGATGGAATTTCAAAAATCAATTGAAACGAAAGCCTGGGAATTAGGCGGAAAAACTCAAACTGCACCTGCCCAACGACTCAAAGATTTTGTAGACGGAAAGTTATCGACGGATTTGCCAAAAACTTCCTATTCACCTGGTATTGTTTCCGTCCCTTTAAAAGATTTACTTCCAAAACTAATTCATGATTCTCTCATCCGAGGGTTTAAAGAATTTGATAAGTCGATGAAAGGATATCTTACAAACGATGCGGTTGTTCATGCGCCAGAAACTAGAACTTCGTCGCCAGTGAAAATTCCTAGAGACGTTGATACATACGAACATGTACAGATAAAAGGTCTATATCCATGTGGTGAAGGCGCAGGGTATGCTGGTGGGATTGTATCCGCTGCAATAGACGGAACAAAAGTGGCGAGAGCAATTGCCCGTAGCTTAAATTAAAATATCAAAATGAAGCGGTTCCTCTTGGTTACCAAGAGATCGATAGAATTGTATAGCTGGTTCATCCTCACGATCGGCCTGGACAAAAATTACATACGATCCAATCTCTAAGGCAATTTTTTTTAAAGAAAGTATCAATGATCGGGCGATTCCTTGTCTTCGATACTTTTCAGAAACTGCCAAATCATAAAGATAAACTTCCGATCTTTCCTGTTCATATTTTTCGAGGACGTAAGCAACCAGACCACCAACTACTTCCTCCTCAATTATCGCGATCAGTGCAATGAAATTTGATTTCTTCAAAAGAGAACGGAGGTAGGTATCACTAGAGGGTTTACCTAAATGAGTATCCATATCCTCAAACGCAAACGCAAAAACTTCATTCAATTTCCGCATCTTTTTAACATCTGATTTCTTCAGTCTCTGTATCTCAAAACCTCTTTCTTCTTTCTTACGATCGGAGACCATAAATCTACCTTAAAAACTTCATCGTATCACCTAACAAATAGCCAATCTCAAGCCTAAGTTGGATTAAATCATAACGGTTCTGAATGGCATTACGATTGACATCTCTCTGTCTTCTATCGACTGTTTGTAATTCTACAATGGATGCAGATCCTGTCTTATAAGCTCTCTCCATAATCGAATAGTTTTCCTCAGCTGTTTTCCGACTCTCTACCGATATGTTATATAATTCTACTAAATTGTTATGTTGTTGGATCAATTCATATAAATAGAGGGCAGTATTTTCTTTTAAAAATTCTGATTGAGATTTCGCTAATTTCACATCAATTTTTGATTTATCTAATTCATTTTTCGAAATCCATCGATTAAACAATGGAATCCTCACCCCAAAATTCGCACCATTAGAAGTAAAAGGATCTGGATTGTTCGCATAAAGCGAAAAATCTCCCCGTGAATAGTCATATAAATAATTTGATTGTGTTGTACTTCCGTTGATCCCGTAAATTGTTTGTCTACTATTGTTATTATAAATATTTACAAAAAAATCAGGTACCCACATTTCATTGAATCTAACCTGTTTCTCAACTTCTAAAATTTTTACTTGGTTTATAGATAAAACAATATCAAAGTTAAGCGAAGATAAGTTTTTCTCATAGGCTGCCATTGTATCTTCCATCGGAAGCAGATTAAATTCTTGTTCCGGAATATCCTTTAACGAGACATCACGAAGCAAAAACTTTCGGCGAAAGGTCGATTGGCTCTTCTGTTGATCAAGTCTAGATTTGATCACGTTGTACTTATAAAAAAAATAATCTACCTTCGAATTTTGAGTTACTAAATATGATTCTATTCCTTGTTTATAAAGTTTTTGAATCGTTTGTAATTGTTTTTCTGCATCAATTTCGTTAGAGAAATCATAATCATAAAAAGCTAATAATTTTAAAGTTTCCGCATATTGGAAGGCTTGGTCGTAAAGCTCTTTTTGATATAAGGCTCTATACTCTAAAAGTAATCTTTCATACTCCAATTGCATGATTAGATTTGTTAAAAATACATTACCCTGTTCTTGAAAATTCCAATTAAGATTGAGAGAAGACTGAAATCCTTTCCGATCAAATCCGTCTGATGGAACTTTTTCAAAAAAAGGTGCATGTTCAAAATTGAGAGTAGGTAAATAACGGATATTGCGCGTATCCATATCTACCTTTTTCTTTTGAATTTCGATTTCTTTTAGTTTAAGTTGATAGGATTTATCCGTAACAATTTTAGGAAGTTCATAAAAATCAACTAACTCAGCAGAAAGTAGTACCTCATATCTGCAGAGTATAAAGAGAGAGAGAAATATTGAAAATAGCAACTTCACTCATTCTATTATCGGATCGCTTCCTGCTTGGAATGAAGTAAATGGTAGATTCCCTGTTTACGAATAAGCTCTTTGTGAGTCCCAGATTCGACCAGATGACCTCTTTCCAAGACAAATATTTTGTCGTATTTGCGAATGGTTTCTAATCGATGCGCCACGACAACGATCGTTCGATCACTAAAAATGCGATATAAATTGGCTAGGATTTTTTCCTCATTTTCTCGATCCATTGAGGCAGTTGGTTCATCCAAAATAAGCAGTGTTGGGTTCTGCAAGAACAAACGAGCGAATGCAAGTTTCTGCCTTTGCCCTCCCGATAAGAGGGCTCCCTTTTCACTTAACTCTGTGTCATAACCTAATGGAAGATTTAAAATTTGATCATGGAGATGAGCAAGTTTTGCTGCCTCAACGATTTCCGCTAAGGTTGAATCTGGTTTTGACAATGCTATATTTTCTCTGACGGTTCCGAGAAGGATCGGATTTTCCTGATACACCACACCGATTCTCATTCGATACGAGGGCATCCAAATATCATCTAACGTGACACCATCGATACTTATCTCACCCTCAGTTCTAGCATATAAACCTAAAATTAATTTAAGAATCGTCGATTTTCCACTTCCACTACGACCCACGAAAGCGTATTTTTTTCCAGGTTCCAATTCAAAATTGATCTTCTCTAAGCCAAATTCTCTTTTGCCAATTTTATACTCAAAGGATACATCTTTAAATACTAAAGATCCTTGGATATCGGGAATTTCCACTCGGGAGATCCTAGAGTCTGGCGAAGACTCTGATTCAACATTCTCCCAGTCAGTAAGTCTCCTCCATGCAATTTTAGCTTTTTGATAGGAGACACCATCTTGAACTAGAGAGACCATGGGAGAGCGAACGTAACCGATTAAACCTATGATGGCAAACAATGTTCCGAGAGTAATTTCATCAGAAAAAATTTGGTAGGTACCGAGTAGAATTACGAAAACGTTCGTTAGCATACGAAATGTAAGAGAGCTAGATTCGAGGATACTAGAGTAAAACATTCGTCTACTCTCAGCATTTAACTGAGAAGTTAATCTTTTTTCAAAATCCCATCTCTGAACAGATACTGCTCCTAAGTTTTTGATCGTTTCATTGCCATTGATTGTCTCGATAAAATAACTTAACGTATCTGCAGTACGTAGAGATTCCTTTTTTGTTTCCCTTTCAATCAAAGGACTAATGCGAGCGACAATAATTAATTCTGGAATAATAAATAATAGGATGACGCCCAATAATAAAGGTGATAAAAAAAGAAAAAGCGTAAATATAGCAATACCAAAAAACCAATCCAAAAACTTTATAGTACCGTGCTCTGAAAAAAATTGAGTGACCCCTTCAATTTCCTCCCACCTTTGTAATATTTCTCCCTTCTTATGGTTCTCGAAAAAAGAAATAGGCAATGATAAAAGCTTTTCCAAAAATCGTATAATTATTGTTTGGTTAACCTTACTGGTCGTAAAAAATAATACATTATTCCTCAAATAAGAGAATAAAATCTGGGAAATACTTAATATACTAACACCTATGATAACTGGCAAAAAGAATTCTTTATTCTCCCTTAGCAGCACATTATCAATCAGATAAAGATTGATTAAAGGAAGAGAAATCTCTAATACTTTGATTAAAAAGGTGGCAAGAATTCCTGAAAGTAAGAATGATAAATTCGGTCGAAAGTATGAAAAGAGACCAGGAAAATAATTTATCTTCGGAAAAAAAGAATTTACCGGTTTAATTTTAGGTATAAATACAATAGCGTGTTTGCCAGATTTGTTGTCCCATTCGATTTGACTAATATCTCTAATACCAAAGGCTGGATCAACTATGCGAATATCTTTATCCCTTGCCGATAGCACTATTACGAATTTATTCGTCTCCCATCTAACAATATAAATATGTCCTAAAAGTTCTTTCCTATAGCGAATCCTATCTAATATAAATGTTTGCCCAATATCTGAAAAGGTATCCTTCCAAGACTCCATAGTTACATCACTATCGGATTTAGGAAATAATGATTCACCAGATTCTAATTTATCTAAATAACCCCAATAGGTTAAAAGCATTCTTCTGCAAGCAGATGCCGTTTCATCAGAGGATTCTTCTAATAAAACCGGAAAAGATCTAAACCATCTTTTACTTGGAAAGAAATTAATTTTTGGAAGAAAATGAATCGAGTCCTCAGAGAGGTCATCATCTGTATGAAATAGAAATTGTTCTTCAGGAACATCTTCTTGTTTGTATTTTCTTGTTTCTAAAACAGACCGTAATGTTGTGTATAAACTTTCGGACTTCTTAAAAAATGCCTCTGCATCTTTTGCAGCTAATTCATATACTATACTATCCTGCGCGGCTGTGACAGTAGCATTTCTTACCTTTTTTTCAAGGACTCCCATTTCACCCAAAACAGAACCTGACTCGACAAAAGAAGAATAGTCAGCTGACCAGGCAGTTTTTGTTACTTTAAATCTACCCGATTGAATAAAATATAAGGAGGATGATTTTGATCCTTCCTTGATTAAAACTTTTCCCTTAGATATTTTTTCTTTCCGGAGCAATTGAGATAATTCAATGATTTCAGATTTTCCTAATTTACGAAAATAAGGATGAACTCTCAATTCATCACGTAAAGTAATTTGTTGACAAAAACTTTCCCAGAGTTGAATCCGCTTCGGAGAATCGGTAAAAAAATCTAAAAAATGATTCTGTTCTAAATAGAATATCTCTGAACCTTCATCTGTGAAATAAGAATTTTTATTCAAAACACGTAAGGCCAATTCTGATATACCATAATGTTGGCCTTCTGTCAGGGACCGAACTAAGAGTTCATTCTCCTGAATTTTAACTTTAACCTGTATTCTACCACTGTTTACAAAAATTAAAGGAATTCTATTATTTGAATGTTCTATAATAGTTTGGTTAGCAGCAATCGATCTTCTTGACCAAAGTTTTAAAAATAGTTTCTTATCAGCTTCCGATAGGTTACGAATCGGCTCCTCAAATAAAATAGACTCGAGACCAACTTTTTCTACTAACATATATTAGTTTAAATCTTGATTCCTTTTAAAAAGAACTTCAAAAAGTCGATTTCTGCTGGTAATAATATCAGCTTCTACTTTTAGTCCTGGCAATAGAGCGAACTCTTTGTCATCTTTTTTTAAGCTTTGTTCTTTGATTGATAAAACTACGGAAAAAGTATCTTTCTCTTTGACGTTAGGGACGATCTGTTCGACAACGGCATCTATGACACCAAAATCATTTTGATGAAATGCTCGAATTTTAATAATGGCGTTCATTCCGACCGAGATACCGCCAATATCCTTGTTCTTAATCTCCACAAAAGCTTCTAGAGGTTGAGTTTCTTCTACTAACTCTGCAACTGTCTGTCCCCTAGTTACATTTTGTCCGATGTTATTCACTAGAAGAGCCCCCACGTAACCAGAGAAAGGCATCCGAAGAATGGCGTTTTCTACCCGCTCTTTTTTGAGTTTTGTATCCCCTCTTAAACTAGAAATGATATTTTGTTCTTTTTGGATTTCATCCTTTAAATTCGCATATTCCTCGTTAAATTCGAGTAAACTTTGATCATATAAAAATTTAGCTCCGATTCCATTTTTGAAATCTATGAAGGCCTTTTTTAAAGAAACGAATTTATTTAAGAGTACGCCAGAAAGCTCGGATCCTGAATTGGTTTCTAAATTCGATTCTAAATTTCTGATGATTTTTTCTGCTTCTTTCCGATTACCAATCAACCTTTGTAGTCTTTTTTCCTCGTAATGCAAATTGTTTGAATCTTTTGAAAGCTCAATTTGTTGTTCTGAGAACTCAAGCTCTAACAGTGGATCCCCTTTTTTTAGAAAATCCCCTGGCTTTGCATAAATGCTAGTTACTATACCGGTTTCTAATGCTTCCGTCACAAAATAATTTCCCTTCGGACGGAGAATGCCCTCTGCTGGAATGATCACATCTACTTTGCCAAAAAAAAGATAAATGAGCATACAAAGAAAAAAGAATGTCAAAAGTATTATTCCTTTCTTATCCCAGTTAGGTGCTGGATGTTTGAGAAGCTCATCGTAAAACGATGAAGAATGCATGGACTCCCAATTTGAATCTGATTCTTTAAGAGATTTAAATTTCCGAAGATTCATTCGTGCTTTCCTCACTGGATGGAAATAGATGATAATAATAACCTTTTTCAGAAATTAACTCTGAATGATTTCCCATTTCCACAATTCTTCCTTTATCCATTACAATAATTTTATCTGCTCCAACAGTTGAGTGCAATCTATGGGATATTTGTACGACTGTTCGATCCATAAACATTTGTTCCCATTGACTTTGAACATACGCTTCAGACTCGGCATCTAACGCAGAAGTAGGTTCATCTAAAAATAAGATACTGGGATTGGTTACCAGTGCCCGAGCGATGGCAACTCTTTGTTTCTGACCACCAGAAAGACCGATTCCACCTTCCCCTAGTTTGGTTTCATAACCAAACGGCAATCTATCAACAAACCGATCTACGGCCGCTAGTTTTGCTCCGGCAAACATAGCTTCTCTCGTTAGAGACGGATTTTTTTTACACAAATTTTCCGCAATGCTACCGGAGAACAAAACAGGTTGCTGTTCTACTATTCCAAACTGAATTCGAACTTCTTCTGGATCTAACGTCGATAAGTCGAAAGAATCGAAAAAGACCCTACCCATAGTTGGAGTTAAGGTCCCCATCATCAACCGGAGCAGAGTTGACTTTCCGCTTCCGCTTCTACCTACAATAGCCACTTTTTCCCCAGAAGCTATTTCTAAGTTTATATTCGAGACTATTTCCGGGCCATCATCATGATACCGGAATGTAACATTGTCTAGGCGAATCTTACCAGTCAGGCGGGGTAATTCTCCGAATGGTCTCTGGCTTCCCATTTCGCCAGGCAAAGAATAAATTTCCATCAATCTCTTTCGAGACTCACTCATTTGCAAGACGTCTTCATAAATGCGACAAATTCTTATGATCGGTTCGATCAGTAGGCTAAATAAAACCTGAAAACCCAGGAAGGTTCCTAAAGTAATTTTCTCCTCCAACACCGAATTGATTCCAAAGGCTATGACAACGAGCATTCCTGTTTGCTCAAAGAACTTCCCCATAAACTCAAGGAAATTTGTTCTTTTTGCTACTCGCAAATCTGTCAGGATTGTACGAGATATTTCGTTCATTCCTTTTTGTAGATAAGCATTCTCCTGTGTTGAAGCTTTTATGATTGAAATTCCGCTTACTAACGATAAGATAAAAGATACCGTCTTTCTCTTCGATTCAAATGTATGTTCAGACATCTTACGAATTTTTGATGAAACCCTAACAACTATTAATGCATATAGAATTAAAAACGTAAGCCCCAGAAGTGTAAGCTTAAAATCAGAAACAAGAAGAACGGTTAAAAAAATCGGAAGGATGATCAAATCAAGTAACAAAGCAACTCCCGATCTAGAAGCGATTTCCAATATTTTTTGATTTTCCTTCAACCTTTGTGTATAATCGCTGGGCTCAAATTTCCTAAATTCAGGGAGCGAAAGTCTGAGTATGTGCTGAAAAAAGCGAACAAGAAAAGTATATTCTAAATTCTGCATGACTCCCATCATTAGCAGATTGCGAAATAGTGTAAAAAAACCTTGGAAAATAATTGATAAACCTACTCCCGCAAAGAGTGTCAAAAGAAAAGTTTGATCTGAAAATACGAGTACTCGATCCACTACTTCTCGCAGAAAATAAGGAAATGACAATGCCAGAATCGCGGACAAAAAAGTGGTAGTAAAGATCCACCTAAGTTCCGATTGATGAGGACTGAACAAAGCTCGTATTTCTTTCACGAAACTAAAAAGGCCTGTGTCAGCAGTCATAGCCACTGGGGCAGGTTGAAAATTTAGGATCACCCCATCCCAAGAATGAAGAAATGTTTTTAATTCAAGTTCCAGTACACCTTTGATCGGATGAGATAAAAGAACTCCCTTCGTGAATTGATCAATGGCATAAACGGCGCATGGAATGTTTTCTTCATCTGTAACAAAAAAAGGAAAATTGACCTCTTCGAGTTGGCTTGGTTTGATTCTCAATTGTTTCGTCAGAAAACCTATTTTTTCCAGCTCGATGGCTAACTCGAATAATCCAGGCATCCGATTCCTAGAGAGCTCATTTTTAATTCGAATTTTCCAGTTTGATGGCAACGGTTTTTCGTAGGTGCGTAATGCGATTTCCGTGCATACAAGACCAACTAGTACAAGTTGTTCGGTGGTAACTTGGTCGACAGATATTCTCGAGACTCCCTGCCTTAATTCAAATCTTTTGGATTCAAAAGGTTTAACGGCTTCCTCTTCTTTTTCTTTCGCCTTGTAAGTAGAATATCTTAATAAACGAGACTGTACTATTTCTTCTAGTTTTCCGCCCTTGTCCTTTCCAAGAACAGCTCGTATGGCGTCGCCAGGAATTTTATAGACTATTGATTGTTCGGCGGAAATCGCACTAGCCAATCGTTTTTGTTTTTTGAAAATCGCAATTTCTCCTAAGATATCTCCGGGTTTTAATATCGAAATTAATTTCTTAGGATTTTCTGTCCGAATATGAATTCTACCTGATTTAATTATGTATGCAGCATTTCCATCATCGCCTTCGAGAAATAAAGAATCTCCAACCTCATATTGAATCGTCTCTATACTTTTTAATATTGTTCTAATCTCAACTGGATTTAGTTCAGAGAAAAAACTAAGTTTTCTCACTGAATGGAATTTCTCTTGTTCCTCCTCTCGATGTTTTGCTCTTTCTTCAATATCTGGATATTTCTGAATTAATTTTCGAAACGTAACAACTGGCAAAAGAACAATAATCAATGGCTCTAGCGCGTAGTAGTCGTGACCGGAAGTTTGTCCTGTGATGGACATTCGTTCGCCTATAGACTCTCCTTTTTCGAGAAAACCGATTTGTGCCTGTTTGTTATTCTTGTTATTCGTACCAATCCCGATTCGTCCACTTAACACAAAATGTACGAACTTAGTACTTTGACCTGATTTGATGAGTGTCTGTCCGGTTCTATAAAATTTTATATCTAGATCTGGGTATAAATCCTCTAACTCTCCGGATTGCAGATCTGCAAAGAGATAGTTGTTTTTAAATACCTTTCTAATGTTCTCAGCATGTCTAGAAATTTCTGGGTTCAACCCTGTCTCACCCCAATGAGGAGCATATTCGTAACCGGATATGTCATAAGTAAAAGATCGGCAGATTGATGGGGTAGATTTGACTCTGAGGTATAAATTTCTGCTTTAGAGACATATCTATTATTTATGATCCATGGGTTGGTATACGCGTGGCTTCCACCGAGGATCTGAAAACCAACGTTTTTCAGAATTTGTTTCCATTCCGAGTAGGAAAAAAAACAAAATGTCTCATTCATCTCGCTGTCCCAGTTGTCTGTGTAATCCTTTTTGGAGAGAAACTCACATGCATTTTTAAGTGACATTCTAAGAAATTTTCGCTTCTCTATTTCGATGAGCGAAAATGCAAACGAATCATGAAATTTCTTTCGAAATTCACGTTGGAAAACAAAAAACCTTGCAAAAGTCGAAAGAGAGTCTAGATATAATTTTTTATCTTTTTTACTTTCGAAAATTTTTGATTCAATGTTGTTCAGCCCATCAGATTCGTTTAACCATAAATAAACGATTTGATCTTTATTTTCAGGTCCTACGACATCTCGATTAATCCAAATACCATCATTTACGAGTTCATCGTATCTATTTTTAACAAAAGAAAGAAGGCTCTCTCTGTCCCCAAACGATTCAATTTCGTGTGTAAGTGACGAAGTATGAATCGTTTTCATGCTTCCTTCGGGAAACACTAAACCTGTTACTGCATTCTTTCGAAGAAAAAAGACATTCGTATTGAGAAAATCACCATTCTCTTTCCTTTGTTGGCAAATATCATATAGTTTTCTAGCGATCTCTATACCATAAAAATCACTCTCGAATAAAACAGGTTCGGCAGTCGCAAGTTTAATCCATGAGCCGACAGCACAGCCGATATCACCGATCCTACCTGGTCGAATAAAATCACGCGTTTCATAAAACTTCAGTTCTGCGATCTCATCCATTTCACGGACATAGGTATTGTAATCTCGAGACTCAGTTAAATCCCCGTCGTCACCAATTACTTTATCATTAAAGAGCATTCTCACCCGAGACAAGATACCATATTCTTTCCATAATCTTTTACAGGCTGGATGAATATAATTGACATAATCGTCCATTTCATTCGATGGGAGATTTGACTTTGCAACGGACTCAAGGATTTGCCAAGGTTGTTTAGATAAAAATTTCTCTGATTCACCTGGCAATCGTTCGACGGGAAGAATCCGAAACCCAAGGTTCTCATATAGTTTAAAGACAGGAGAGGAACAGAGAACAATAGTATTTTCAGGATTTAATTGAAGCCTTCCATCTGATTCAGCTTCTATTTTTTTCAAAGTGTATTCAGCAAAATCTTCGGAATGACCAATGTCTTCTATCGGTATCAAATTGGAAGGGAATGGAAAATCGGATGAAAAATCTTGTATCATCATCGCACGTTGGTAAAGTGGTAGTGGATTACGGCGAGTTTGGTGATGATTCGCTGAAGTGACCGCAAAAATTAGGCACTTAATGGTTGCTTGTGTATCAAGTGCCTTTCCATGGATATCGATTGCTCCCCAGAGACCTTCACTCCCTAACATACTCAAGTATTCATGCTGAAACCGTGTAAGGAGGTGATGTCTTCCAGGGAATAATAAATACATTTTTTAAGCTTTCGGGTTTTCTAGAACGATCGCTATCCCTTGGCCACCACCAATACAAAGTGATGCGACCCCATATTTAACACCTCGTCTTTTCATTTCATTTGCAAGAGTTAATGTTACACGATTTCCCGAAGCACCAAGCGGATGTCCAATCGCAATCGCCCCACCATTGACATTCGTAATTTCTGGATTCAATCCGAGCTCTTTTTGAACAGCAAGATATTGAGCAGCAAAAGCCTCGTTTACTTCAAACAGACCTACATCTTTAAGGGAAATTCCAGCCTTTTGTAAAGCAATTGGAATCGCAATCGCTGGTCCTATTCCCATCTTCGCCGGTTCACAACCTGCGTGTCCCCATCCCCGAACAATGGCTAAAGGTTCCTTTCCTAATTTTTTCGCCTGACTTTCTGAAGCGATTATAAGTGCCGAGGCGCCATCATTGATTCCAGATGCGTTCCCTGCTGTAACGGTTCCGTCCTTTTTAAAAGCTGGTTTTAATCCGCCAAGCTTACTAACGCTAGCCTTCCCTTTTACAAATTCATCTTTATCAAAAACGACAGGATTTTTTCCACCTAGCGTAATGGCGTGGATTTCTTCTTTCAAATTTCCATTCAGTGTTGCTGATTCTGCTCGTTCTTGGGAAATGGCTGCCCAGGAGTCTTGTTCTTCTCTAGAAATTTTATATTGGTCAGAAAGATTTTCTGCTGTCATCCCCATCGGCAATTCTACGTAGATATCAGTTAACCCCTGAGCTAAAGAGTCCTCAAATTCCGTAGTACCATATTTTACACCAAATCTTGCGTTTCTAACCACGTAAGGAGCATTGCTCATCGACTCCACTCCACCTGCTAACACAGTATGAGCTTCACCTAACATAATTTTTTTAGCAGCTTGAATGACGGATTCCATACCTGAGCCACAAAGTCTATTAAGAGTTAGCGCCGGTGAAGCGATGGGCACTCCAGCCTTAAGTCCGATATGTCTTGCTAAATATATTCCTTCTTTTCCCGTTGGGATCACATTGCCAAAAATAGATTCCTCAATGATACTAGGATCAATGCCTACTTTTGCAAATGCTGCTTTCGAAACTTCAACTCCTAAATCGACCGCACTAAAATCTTTCAGTGAGCCACCGAAACTACCAAAAGCGGATCGTACTCCGCCGAGAATAAATACTTGTTCCATGAAACCAGGAAGGCAGAAATTTATCCATCTGTCAGCTAAGAATTCAAATTTAACTTGAAACGTAGCAAGTTCCCTTATATCGTTTTTGCATGAATCGGGAACCCCTATTTGGCCTCAATGCTGGCTATCTATCTAAACAATCCGCCAATTTGACTCGGATTTTCCTTCAAAAAAAATACAATATTTTACCAGATCAGCCGGTATCCCTGGGTTCGGTCGCATCAGCACTTTATCCGGGTTTAGGACATATAAAAAATGATCTTTCTACACCGGTCGGACGTGGATTAATTGTTGGATCAATCAGAATGGGTTATGGTCACCATAGAATGGCACTTTCCGTTTATTCCCATGCCTTAAGTAAAAAAATTCCGACTTATTTGCATGATCTTCTCGCCATAGAATCAAACGAATCTAAGGCGATCCTCGATATAGATCAGGGTTACAGCTTCCTAAGCCGGTTATCTGCGGAAATGGGGGGCCCTGTTGAATGGATGTGGGGACAGCTGATGTCACAAGGAAACCTAACTTCATTGGAACTTTCTTGTCAGTTAGCAGATCTTTATAAAAATCTTATGATCTCTCTTCCCAAAGAAAATCCGGTCATCACGACTTATCCTTTAAATGGCCAAATTGCCGTCGCATCCAGTTTCCAAAAGGTCATCCACCTTATCTGCGATAATTTTCCACAGTATTATCTTCTGGTTCCAGGAGCAATGAATCTTGTCCAAAGTCCATCTTCGTATACAAAATTTTTGGAGATGGGTGTCCCAAAAGAAAATCTAAGCGTCGCAGGTCATTGGGTTTCAGAAGACATCGCCAAAAATGCGGCGGCAGACAGCGAAAATCGGATTCGAAGGATCGATGAAAAAAAGAAACGCCGCTTTCTTCTTCCGATTGGTGGCGCAGGAGCACAAAGAAGTTATATTCAAGATTTGATCCAATTATCCAAAAAAGCTCTTCTGGATAGAGACTATCACTTTTGGATCAATACGGGTGACCATACGAAAGTATTGAACGGTATTGAGGATTTTCTTCACACCCAAAAGATCCCTTTCAAAACATTTTTAACCTGGGATGATCTGTTAGAATTTATTTCGGATCATCCGCTCAAAGAAGATGAGCGAGACAAAACACCATCTGTTGTACTCTTTAATTTTCCTACTCATACAGAAGCTTTTTCTGCTACGGATAAATTGATTCGCATAGCAGATGTTTTGGTAACAAAACCTTCTGAACTCGCCTTTTTTCCAATTCCTAAATTATTCATACGCAGAGTTGGTGATCATGAAGCGGCTTCTGTCTTAAGGGCTCTCGAACTCGGAGAAGGGACGGTAGAATGTCGCGAGGTAAAACATGCATTTGAGTTGGTGGAAATCTTTGCTTACTCTTCCGATTTATTGCAAAGAATGAATGAAAGAGTGATCAAAAATACGGAAGAAGGAATTTACAACGGAAGTAAGAAGGCAGTCGAAATGGCGGAGAGTTATTTGAAAGGCTAATGTATTAAACTGTCCATGAATCGGAATCTCCCTCGGGGTAAATTTCTTTACCTCTCTGTTTTTTTATTCCTTCTATTTGTCCTAGGTGTTAGCCTCTTTTGGCTAAATGTATCTTTAGTAAACGAAGGTTTTCAGACTAGTAGATCCGAAAAACAAGCTTTTGAAATCGTATATGACCAAAAATTATGGGGAGAGGGCTCTGGCATAGGATCCCATGCTGAAAATGCGAGACCGTATTTAAATTTACTTCAATCCTATTTGAATGATCCTCGCTTCATTTCCATCGTTGATTTAGGTTGTGGCGATTGGAATTTGATGTCTAATTTATCCATTCCGAACAACAAACTTTATATAGGTTATGATTTGATCGACGGATTGATTAAAAAAAATAGAAACAAGTATGGTAAAAAAAATATACAATTCGTAACAATTGATCGTTTGTCTGATTTTAAGGATGTAAAAGGAGATCTTTTGATCGTGAAAGATGTATTACATCATTGGCCTAATGAGCAAATAAATTATTTCCTAGCGAATATCCTGCCAAATTTTCGGTTCGCTTTAATTACAAATGATTTTAACTTATATTCTACAAATCCTGATATCCATTTTGCTGAGTTTAGAGCGATCAATTTACAAAGTAAACCTTTTCTGACGATTCGTGAACTCCGTGTACTACTAGACTATCCCTCGCATGGGATAAAAAAAAGAGTTTATACCTACCAAAATCCAAATCAAAAATAGTATAACATCCGCTCGGGAAAGAGTTAACTTACCGAAATATATCTATTTTGAATCGTTTAGGTTGGAGGTTAACTCCTTTAATATTCCAATTTCATTTGAAACAAGATTGGTTTGTGTTTCAATTTCTGATGTAAGATCGTTCAAATCATTGATTAAGTCTATAACACCTTGGCTAAATATGAGTTGGGACTTGGAAGCATTCGCAGTCTCAGAAGAAAACAAACTCAACTGATTTACTTCTTCCAAAAAATCAATTCCGATGGTAAATTGATTTTGGTTTATTTCCTTAAGGCGTTGGATGATTTCGAAAAATTTATTTAGCTCTTCCTCTTGGTAAATTGTAAGATCAATAGAATTTTCGACAGCTCTCGATACATTCAAAATGGTCTCTTGAGAATGGCGTATAATCTTATTCACCTTACCGACATTCTGTTTTGAAAAGTTGGCAAGATTTTTAACCTCATTTGCCACAACTGAAAATCCTAAGCCTTGATCACCCGCACGAGCAGCTTCAATAGAAGCATTAACAGATAAAAGATTTGTCTTTGAAGCGATTTCCGACATCACATTGATAATGTCATTTACACTCTTAAAAGATTCGTAAATTAAATTCACGGAACCATCAATGTTTTGGGAGGAAAGAGCTACTTTTTCACTCTGATCCTTAACAATTGTTCCGCGAGAATCCAATTCCATGATAAAATTTACCATCTCATTTAATGTTTCTTTTAGTGAATTACTTCGAAATTTTAAATTCTGAATCGAAATATCTTGGCTAATTATGTTTTCTGTAGAGTTCATATTTTCATTTGAAAAACTTGTTAGATTCTCGTTTAAAATATTTACTTTTGCTAAAATTCCAGAAATATGTTTTCTGAAAATTTCATATGAATTTTGAATGAATATTACCTTTCGATTTAATTGTTTCAGTTTTTTTAAATTTTCGTTTTTAAAGTGTTCATAAGTAAGTTCAATTTCGAGTAATGCTTTTCTTTTTTCTTCACTTTGATAGAGATTAGAATGCAGATGAAAAGTAAGCAGAAAAAAAATAACCTGAATGAATAGGCATCCAGATAAATAGAAAATGGGAATAAAAAGTGACGGTAAAGCTAGATAAACGAGAATTCCTATGGATAAATATAAAACCAACAAGAAGAGAAAAAAAGAGAATCGCCTCCGAATGAGAATCACAGTCGCGTGAATCATGACCATTAGAAAAAAAACTAAAATCCAAGGATGGTCTTTTTCAAAATTCCGAATTCCAATTAAATCGGCATAATGAAAACATAAACTGATAATCAGCATCGGATAATATAAAAATCTAAATCTTCTACTGGTATTTGATAAAAAATATTCCAAAATGACTATGGAAAGACCAACAAAACTAATATTTCTGATCGACTCGAGCATCACTCGATTCGAATCCACTTGGGGAAAAGAAGTCAAAATATAATCGAGGATTGAGCCGATAAATAAA
>Ga0209277_10000270_pt1 | contig 27200 bp, 22 predicted proteins | sample JI81AbrownDNA_FD_187503 | JGI IMG/M metagenome (GOLD analysis project Ga0209277, IMG submission 187503) | Wastewater effluent complex algal communities from Wisconsin, to seasonally profile nutrient transformation and Carbon sequestration -... | ecosystem: Engineered > WWTP > Effluent > Algae... | reverse complement strand
CGCGGCGGTCAAAGCGACCAGGGCGCATGAGTGCCGGATCCAGAATGTCGGGGCGGTTGGTGGCGGCAATGATGATGACATTGGTATCTGTGTCAAAACCATCCATTTCAACGAGCATTTGGTTGAGGGTCTGCTCGCGTTCATCGTGTGAACCGCCGAGACCCGCGCCGCGCTGACGGCCCACGGCATCAATTTCATCTACGAAAATAATGCAGGGAGAATGTCTCTTGGCTTGATCGAAAAGATCACGCACGCGGCTTGCGCCCACGCCCACGAACATTTCCACAAATTCAGAGCCAGAGATCGAGAAGAACGGCACGCCTGCTTCACCAGAAACAGCCTTTGCCAAAAGAGTCTTACCTGTGCCGGGAGGGCCTACCAATAAAACACCCTTCGGAATGCGCGCGCCGAGCTGAATGAACTTCTGCGGCTCCTTGAGGAACTCGACCACTTCGGCCAATTCCTGCTTGGATTCCTCAGCGCCAGCCACATCTGCAAAGGTCACTGTGGGGTGCTCGCCGCTGAACATGCGCGCACGGCTCTTTCCGAAAGACATGGCGGCGTTATTGCTGCCCTGCGCCTGACGGAAGATAAACCAAAGCAAACCACCCATGAACAGGATCGGCAGAAGATAGACCGCACCGCTCAACACCGCTCCCCACGGAGATGGCGCGCTGACTTCCACGTCCACCTTGGCAAGCTGCTCAGTCGTCACTCCAAAGCTTAAGAGCTGTTCCACAAAAGTCGTTCCCGACTCAATACGAGATTCAACGGCCTCTTCTTCAGTGCCATTGACTCCCACCACACGAATGGTATCGTCGCCTGAAATAATGATACGGGCGATTTCTCCATTTTGTACTTGTTGCGCCACATTACTAATAGTAAGCGGTTCTGTAGCATTGGCATTCTGGTTAAAACCCATATAAAGCATTGCGCCAATGGCAACAAGTAGAAGGAAATACACAAAAAACGATTGACTACGGGAATTCACGGAATCCTCCAAATTTGACTTACGAACTGGATTATACCAAGTCCACTCCATAGACGACGCGTGCCGGCAAAATTTTATATGATATTCTAATATGGCCCAAATTGGTGATTTAAAGGAATGCGCGCCTCTTTTTACCCGAAACCTGCCAGCAAAAACAATCATGACATTCTCCCCTTGACTCTCCCCCACCTCGCTCATAAAATGGAACCACAACTTAACGGACTACAGGGAAGAGACTCGAATGCAGTAGCGACTTTAGTCGCTTGTACTTGCAACGCGAGCGCCGAAGGTGCAAATCTGGACGAGAGGCGAAACCAGATGAAACTCTCAGGCAAAAGGACCCTGTATCCGCACAAGCTCTGGAAAGTCTCATTCCCTTGAGACACCGACGGTGTAAAGTTAGTTAGTTTGATAGTTGAACAGTTTTTTAGTTCGGTAGTCAATTGACTGCTAATCTACGAAACCACCAAACCACCAAACTACCAAACTAATCTCTCAGGTTCCATTACAGAGGACGCAGGTTTATAAAACCTTGCGTCCTCTTTTGATTCGCCAATATCATATTTCGCTCAGGAGACAAAACAATGAATACCCCTTCCAATCTAAAGTATGCAAAGTCTGATGAATGGTTCGACCCCACCAGCGGCGCAATTGGCATTTCTGATTACGCCCAAAACCAGTTGTCTGATATCGTCTTCGTAGAACTGCTTGTAGATGAAGGCGAAGAAGTAGCCGTTGGTAAAGCCATCGCTTCCGTTGAATCCGTCAAGGCTTCTTCTGAAATCTACGCCCCCGCCGCTGGAAAAGTCAGCGCTGTGAACAAGGGACTCTCCGACAAACCCGAAACCCTCAACTCCGATCCCTACGGCGAAGGCTGGATGATCAAGATCGAAGGCGGCACGGCTGATGATGTGATGGACGCCGCTGCCTATGAAACCTATTGTGCCGGACGCGAGCATTAGTAAATCGTAATTGGAGATTGGTAATTACCATTTACCGAATCTCCATTCGGAGTACACATGACCTATATCCCAATCTCCCCCGCAGAACGGGATGCGATGCTCAAAACCGTCGGAGTCAAATCGCTTGACGATCTCTTCGACGCCATTCCAAAAAAACATCGCTTCCCTGAATTAGACCTCCCGCCCGCCCTCACTGAAATGGAAGCCGCCGCGCATCTTGGCGAAATGGCATCCAGCAACGAGAACGTGCGCGACCATCTTGTATCCTTCCTTGGCGCAGGCGCATATCATCATTATGTTCCTTCCGTCGTCGATCACATGCTGCGCCGCGGCGAGTTCTACACAGCCTACACGCCCTATCAGCCTGAAATTTCGCAAGGCACATTGCAAGCCATCTTTGAATATCAATCGCTGATGACCAACCTCACGGGTATGGATGTCTCCAACGCGTCCCACTACGATGGCGCAACAGCCACAGCCGAAGCCGTGAACCTTGCCTATGCCCAGTATCGCGGCAAACGCAAGAAAGTCGTCATGTCGCCCACCGTCCACCCGCAGTACCGCGAAGTGATTCGCACCTACTCACAGGGTATGGGAATTGAAGAAGCGGGAGACGACCCAAACGTCGATCTTGAGGCGGGACCCGAAGGGTTGATGGCGCTTGTAGATGACAAGACCATGCTGGTCGTGGTGCAATATCCCGATTTCTTCGGTCGTATCTACGATTACACCAAACTCATCGAAGATGCCCATGCCAAGGGTGCGCTTGTTTGCGTGGTGGCAAATCCCACCGCACTGCTCATGCTCAAGACCCCAGGCTCAATGGGTGCGGATATTGTTGTGGGCGAAGCGCAGCCGTTCGGCATTCCGCTTTGGTATGGCGGACCCTACCTCGGATTCTTCACCACCAAGAAATCCTACGTTCATAAAATGGCGGGTCGCCTTATCGGTGAAACCGTGGACGTGCGCGGCAACCGCTCATACGTGTTGACCCTCACCGCGCGCGAACAACACATCAAACGCGAACGCGCCACCTCCAACATCTGCTCCAATCAAGGTCTGCTCGCGCTTGCCGCCTCTGTGTATATGTCTGTGCTTGGCAAACAAGGCTTGCAGGAAGTTTCCAACCTTTGCTACCAAAAAGCGCATTACGCCGCCAGCGAACTCAGCAAGATCGACGGTTTCGGTCTGTGCTTCACCGATCCGTTCTTCCATGAATTTGTGTTGTGCTGCCCCAAGCCCGCAAGCGAAGTCAACCAATACCTGCTTGATAACGGCATCCTCGGCGGCTACGATCTCAGCAAAGATTATCCATCGCTGCAAAATCACATCCTCGTTGCTGTCACTGAAATGAACAGCAAAGATGAGATCGACACCCTCGTTGAAATTTTACAGGAGATGAAATAATGGCTACCGTGATCGAACCTACCATTTTTGAACTCTCCTCCCCCGGGCGACGCGGCGTGAAGATGCCCGCCTCAGACGTGCCGGTAACTGCTCTGCCTCCCAATCATTTACTGCGCTCAGACCTGCCCCTGCCCGAGCTCGCCGAGGTGGACGTGGTACGCCACTACATGAAACTTTCCACCTTCAACTACTCGGTAGATAGCGGCTTCTATCCTTTGGGTTCCTGCACCATGAAATACAACCCGAAGATCAACGAAGACACCTGCCGCCTGCCCGGCTTCCTTTACACCCATCCATTGCAGCCTATTGAAACCGTGCAAGGCAACCTCGCGTTGATGTTTGAAATGCAGGAATGGCTCAAAGAGATCAGCGGTTTTGCTGGCGTGACCTTGCAGCCTGCTGCCGGTGCGCATGGCGAATTTACCGGCGTGTTGATGATGGCTGCCTATCACAAAGCACGCAACGATTCAAAACGCACCAAAATGCTTATCCCAGATGCAGCACATGGCACGAATCCTGCTTCTGTCGGTATGCTCGGCATGCAAGTCGTGACCATCCCTTCGGATGCTCGCGGCAATGTAGATTTGGAAAAACTAAAAGCCGCCTGTGACGACACCGTGGTCGGCATGATGCTCACCAACCCTAACACCCTCGGCATGTTCGATGAACATATCGAAGAAGTCGTGAAGATGGTCAAGGATTGCGGCGGTTTGATGTACGGCGATGGTGCGAACCTAAACGCCCTGCTCGGCATCGTCCGTCCTGGCGACCTCGGCTTTGACGTGATGCACTTCAACCTGCATAAGACCTTCGCTGTCCCGCACGGCGGCGGCGGCCCAGGCTCTGGCCCTGTTGGTGTCAGCCAACGTCTTGTAGATTATCTCCCCGCTCCCCTCGTCGGCATTGTGGAAGAAGGCGATCACGAAACTGCTCCATTGTATGGCTTCGTCACCCCGAAAAATTCCATCGGACGCATGAAAGCATTCCACGGTCACTTCGGCGGCGGGCTTGTCCGCTCGTACACTTACATCGCCATGCACGGACCGGATGGCTTGAAAGATATCTCGCAGTACGCAGTGCTCAACGCTAACTACCTGCAAGCACGTTTGCGCAGCACCTACAAGATTCCGTACGACCGCATCTGCATGCACGAGTTCGTGATGGAAGGCCAGTTTGAAGGCTCAGACATCCGCGCCCTGGATATCTCCAAACGTCTGATGGATTACAACTTCCACCCACCCACAAACTACTTCCCACTCATCGTCCACGAAGCATTGATGATCGAGCCCACCGAAACCGAGAACAAGGATACTCTTGATCGTTTCGCCGATGTGCTCATCAAGATCGCGGAAGAAGCCAAGACCCAGCCTGAATTGCTCCACAATGCGCCTAGCACCACCGTCTTTGGCCGCATGGATGAGGTCAAAGCAGCGAGAGAGTTAGTCCTCTGCTGCTGGCTGCCCGAGAATTACGAACAGATGACTTAGAAGTCTTTCTTAAGAAATGCACCCACCAAATATCCCCTGTTTGGTGGGTGTTGCTTTTTAAGCCGCAAAACTATAATCCGCGAATTCATAATGAGGCCAAAGGAGAAAGCATGAAAATCTTCAAGCATTGGACGGCAGAAAAACAGCGGGTTCGTATTCAGGGAAGTGAAACAGAGCTCACCACCTATGGCGGATCGAATGTATCCATTGACGAGGCTGCGCTCCGAGCGAAGGAAAAGATGGAGAAGGTCATCCGCAAGATCAACGGGGAATCGGATGTCTTTGAAGATTACGAAGTCGAAATTCGCGAAGAGATTTTACAAACGGTGGACGACAAAACCATCATCACCCGCAACCGCTACGGCGCACAGGTGATGAATGCGGAAAACTTGATGTTCCTCGACATTGATAAACCCAAAGCCAGCCTTGGCGGGTTTTTCAAGAAAAGCTCGCCCGAGCAGGATAAAGAAAAAATATTCGAGATGGTGAGAAAACTGGCTGCCAGCCCAAAATATAATGGGCTCGCCTTCCGCATTTACGAAACCTTTCAAGGCGCGAGAGTAATTGTCCTTGGAAAAGAGTTCAATCCGACCGACCGCGCCACACTGGACATGATGAACGAATTCAATTGCGACACACTCTACACGACCATCTGCCGCAAACAAGGATGTTTCCGCGCAAGGCTTACTCCAAAACCCTATCGCATGAAGATGAATGCATACAAAGTTAAATATCCATGTGAAACAGCAGATGGCGCATTTGAAAGTTGGCTGCAATCGTATGAAAGCGAGAGCCGCAATTACAGTGTCTGTAGGCTCGTCGAACAGATCGGGGTAAGTACATTCGGGGCGACGGAAGCTGTCCGTATTCACGACGAAGTTACAGGTGTTACTTTCCGTCAGCCATTGGCATAAGCATGAAAAAAATTTTCTTTATTGGTCTGGTAATCCTTGCGCTCGCGATTCTGATTCTTGCGATCATAATCGGTCCGTACGCCCTACGAGTTCAGCATTTCAGGGCAGACCCTGCCAATGGGTATCACGCTGATTTTTATTTGTACGTTTCACCCAAAGCGCAGCAATCTGCAAAGGCTGGAGAGATCGTCACCATTCTTGTGCAGCCAAATAATTCAGGCATCAATTCGGATGACCCGCGCGAGCATCAACAGGATGCATGGATCACAGGCTATGAACGCCAAAAAATTGCCAACGAGCTCGGCGTCGTGCTACTCGTCCCCGCCTTTATTCGCCCCGGCGAGGATTGGTTCATCTACACCCACGCCCTGGATCGGGACTCACTGACAACCACCCGCCCTGACCTTGAAAGGATCGATTTGCAACTGATCGCCATGATCGACAACGCCCGCCTCACGCTAGCCGGTAGTGGAATCAACACCGATGAGAGAATCTTCATTCATGGTTTTTCTGCCAGCGGTATGTTTGCAAATCGATTTACGATCCTGCATCCTGAGCTTGTCAAAGCGGCGGCGATCGGTTCACCGGGCGGCTGGCCCATTGCGCCGATCTCCGATTTCAATGGACAGGCTTTGCCTTATCCCGCCGGTATTGCAGACTTGGAAGAATTAACTGGCACGCCCTTCAACGTTGAGGCCTACAACGCCATCCCACAATTGATCTACATGGGCAGTCTCGACAATAACGATTCATTAGACTTCGAGGATGGATGGGAGCAGGGAACTGCTCAAGTGGTGGATTCTGTGTTTGGGGCAGACCCGCTGTCCCGTTGGAAGGATGCGGAAGCAATTTATCAGGAAGCAGGCACAAATGCCCAATTCCTGTTGGTGGAGGGGTTTGGTCATGATCGCAAGGGCTTGCAAGGATATGCGCTGGAGTTCTTCAAGAATCTTTTGAGTCAATAAACGCCCTTGTTCCATTAGTCACAGAGACCTTACGAAAATGTAGCTAACTCCTTCAAGGTGGCAGGGTTATAATGCGTAACAATTCCAACCGACCTAGAGGAGCAAAAATGCTGAACAAGCTATTATTCCACCGTTTTCCAAACATCAAAAGCTGGCTCACACGCGTACAGTATGAAATGATCTCCTCTTTTGACAAGGATAAAAATGCCATCTTTATGAACTTTGGGTATACAGCCCAGCATCAAGGCGCTGAATCCATTTCTCTTGAGCAGGATGAAGAGATTCATCGTTACCCAATGCAGCTTTATCATCATGTAGCAAAACATATAGATTGGCAAAATGCCGATGCTTTGGAGGTCAGCTCCGGGCGGGGTGGAGGCGCGAGTTTCATCATGCGGCACTTCAAGCCAAAGTCCTACACCGGCGTGGACTTCTCCACCCGAGCCATCGAATTCTGTCGCAGTCATTACAATCTGGAAGGCCTTAATTTTCATCACGGCAATGCAGAAGAACTAACCTTCCCTGATAATTCTTTTGATGTGGTGGTGAATGTAGAAGCGTCTTTGTATTACCCGAACATCACAAAGTTCTTTGACCATGTTCGACGGGTACTCAAACCAAATGGTTATTTCCTTTACACCGATCTGCGTTATGAGGAAAAGGTTGCGATCTGGCACGCGCAATTAAAAAACATGGGATTGAAGCTCGTGCATGAAGAAGACATCACAGACAATGTGTTGAAGGCAATGGAACTAGACCGCGAACGCCGTGTGGCGCTGGTGAATAAATATGTACCAGCCATTTTGCGCAAACAGTTCTATCACTTTGCCGGGCTTACGCCCAACTCACCGAATGCCCTGCCGCATTTGGATAACCGCAGATATTGGTATTTCGTTTTGCAAAAAGCATAACAGTAAAAGCACTTTTCAATGCTTGTGAAAACACTCGGCATGAAACTATGGCGAGTGTTTTGTTTACAAAATTCATCAATCCATTCAATAGAGGTCATGTGAAGAAACACCCGTTTTTTGTTCTGTTCTCAATAGTAATACTGTTCAGTTTGGTTCTATCTGCCTGCGGTGCGGACGATGCAATCGACGACACCTATACGGAAGAAGCAATGACCGAAGAAGCTTTTACAGAAGAAGCGGCCACAGAAGCGCCTGCGCAACAATCCAGCGCGCCCGGGGATGTAGTCTTTGATTTCGGCTTCAACCCTGCCGATAACGGATTCAGCTTCGAGAATTACGGCGATGATATTCCTGCCACCAACCTGACCGCAGATGAACTGCGCCGCATGTTTGGTGATGACGTTTGCGCCCAGATCAATGGCGATGAGTGCGTGCTAACCCCGCCCGCCGAACAGTGGATGGAGCAGGTTAACGGCGACATGGCTGGCGGCCATTGTGAAGGAATGGCCGTACTCAGCTTGATGATGTACACCGGTCAGATTTCCCCGTCTGATTTTGGCGGCAACCTTGCCAGCGAGTTGGACATCAACGATGAAGCGCTGCAAAAAGAGATCGCCTATTGGTGGGCAACACAAGCTGTTGACCCAACTGCTTCCAGCGTCATCCGCGGTACGCCTATGGAAATTTTGGAAACCATCGAACAGATGGATGTGAACGGCGAAACGTACACCATCGGCATTTACAATGACCGCGGTGAGGGACATGCCATCACACCATTTGGTGTGGAAGACAAGGGCGATGGATTGTTCGCCATCCTCGTCTACGACAATAACTACCCGGGCGAAGTCCGCGAGCTGTTCGTGGACTCACGCGATAACTCATGGACGTATGAAACCTCCATCAACCCTGAAGTTGAAACGGATGTCTGGTCTGGCAACGCAGAGACAGGAACCCTTGACCTCACCCCCACTTCGGCGCGGCTTGAAGTTCAAACTTGTCCTTTCTGTGAGGGCGCTTATTCGAGCATCAGCGGAAAGTTAGCGGCTCCCGCGCAGGCGGTGAATCAGATATTCCTTGACGGAGAAGGTCACATTCTCATCACGGATGACAGCGGCAACCGCCTCGGCTATGTGGACGGCAAGATCATCAACGAGATCGAAGGTGCTTCCTACAGCAAGTATCGAATGGCAGCCAGCGGAAACACCCCAGAACCCATCTATTCAATTCCAGCAAATTTGGACGTGACCATCACCATCGACGGCACAGAACTGACTGAAGAAACTCTCACCGACCTGATGATGATCGGCGCAGGGTTCAGCATTGGCGTGGAAGGCATTTATCTCGAACCCGGCCAGGTGGATACAGCCTACTTCTACCCCGCCGATGAAACGATCGCCTACGAAACCACATCAGACGAATCACCCAGCATCGTTTTTGCGATTGAGAATCCCAATGCCGAAGCCGATTACTATTTTGAATTGTACGGCACAGACATGGTAGGCGGCGGCACCATCACCGCATGGCTTGATAGCAAAGCAGGCGACCTGCTCATCAACACCGAAAAGTTGAACGGCGAAGGCTTCTTCAATTTTTACCTCACCCGCATCACCGATACTCTTGAGGAGGAATTCACAGCCGAGGAGATCGCGCTCAAAGAAGGCGCGCTGGTTTACATCAACTACGCCGAGTGGAATGATGCCAACCCCGAAGGCATGTACTTCGGCGTTGACTTGAACGGTGATGGTGAGATCGACGACGAGTACGTCGTAGACGACTCACAATAATACAAAGCCAAGAAAAGTAAATCAAAAGGCGCTCTTTCGGGGGCGTCTTTTGATTTACAATATCGCCAGCATTTTTCAGTTAATTCTTCAAGGAGCAAAACATGCAAACCATCAGCGAAGACATTCGCAAAAAGATCCTCCTCTTTCAAGAGACAGAGATCACCGAGTATCACATCTACAAGCGCCTTGCAAAGCGCATCAATTCTGTTGAGAACGCAAAGATCCTCGACCAGATCGCCGAAGATGAACTGCGGCATTACAACGGCTGGAAGAAATACACCAACGAAGAAGTACAACCGCGTTGGCTCTTCGTCTGGTTTTATTATCTCGTCAGTATTCTTTTTGGATTCACATTTGGCGTCAAGCTCATGGAAATGGGTGAAGAAAAAGCCCAGGTAAATTACGAAGCAGTCTCCAAAGTGATTCCGCAAGCCACCCAATATCAGGATGAAGAAGACAAGCACGAACACCAACTCATTGAAATGCTGGATGAAGAACGGCTGCAATATGCGGGCTCCGTTGTGCTTGGCTTGAATGATGCTCTCGTGGAACTCACAGGCGCTCTGGCTGGACTGACGCTTGCTCTGCAAAACGTAAAGTTGATCGCCCTTTCAGGTCTCATCACCGGCATTGCCGCGTCGCTTTCAATGGCCGCCAGTGAGTATCTTTCCACCCGCTCCGAAGACACAAAGAAACATCCTGTGCGCGCGGCAATTTACACAGGCATCGCCTATATCACCACGGTGACCTTGCTCATTCTCCCGTACCTTCTTTTTGAAAACTATTATCTCGACCTCGGCATTGCGCTTACAACGGCGGTCATCATCATTGCCGTTTTCAACTACTACATTTCGGTCGCCAAAGGCGAATCCTTCCGCGAACGGTTTGTGGAAATGGCTGGCTTAAGTTTAAGCGTGGCGGCGTTCTCATTCGTCATTGGTTATTTCATCCGCCTATGGCTTGGAATAGAAGTGTAGTAACGACTTAAGTCGTTACTACGATGTACCATGAAAATATTAACCATAGACATCGGCACCGGCACGCAGGACATATTTCTTTATGATTCGAATCTCGACATCGAGAACGGATTCAAACTCGTGCTGCCATCCCCCACCATGATGATTCATCGGCGGCTGAAGCAAGCGCTTCACGCTTCGCGCCGCGACCCGATCCTGCTGACTGGATATCAAATGGGGGGCGGCCCCTCAGCATGGGCAATCGAAGAAGTTGCGCGCGCGGGAGTACCCGTGTACATGACTCCCTCGGCGGCGACAACGCTGAATGATGAGTTGGACAAGGTGGAGGCGTTGGGGATTAAAATAGTTGGAGAAGACGAAGTAAAAAGTCTAACGTCAAAGGTCGAAAGTCTGGAGCTAAAAGATTTCGATTTTAAGTTGATCGCCAAAACCTTCGCAGATTATGGTGTTTCACTCAATGATTTGGCGGCTGTCGCTGTGGCGGTGTTTGACCACGGGAATGCACCTGCGGGGGTTTCGGATCGGCAATTTCGTTTTGATTATCTGGATGAGCGTATCCGCACTAAAAACTCTCTTTCTTCTTTCATCTTTCCTTCCACAGAAATTCCAAAAATCATGACGCGACTTCAAGCTGTTGCAGACTCAGCGCACGGACTCGACTGCCCGCTGATGGTGATGGACACGGCTCCCGCCGCAGTCCTCGGCGCAGGCTTTGACCCTGTGGTGGCTGCCCGCAAGGAAAAGATCATTTGCAACGTAGGCAACTTTCACACGCTGGCGTTTCGGTTGAGTGAAAAGGGAATCGAAGGAGTTTTTGAACATCATACCGGCGAGATCGACCTGCCAAAGCTCGAGTCTTTGATACGAAGATTGGCTGATGGTTCTTTGAAGCACGAAGATGTATTTGATGACATGGGGCACGGCGCGTTGATGTATTCAAAGGATATGTTTGAATTTGGGAAAGATGAGTTTGACGTGGTGGTGACGGGACCAAGAAGAAACCTGTTCCAGACGATAGACGACAGACCACAGACCACTACCAGCCGTCCATCGTCCGTTGTCGATGGTCATCTTCGCCCATATTTTGCAACTCCCTTCGGCGATATGATGATCGCGGGCTGTTTCGGGTTGCTGGCGGCTACAGCGGAGATTCTGCCAAACGTGACCGAATCAGTTATCGGGTCGTTAAGAGGCGTGCGCGGGCGTGGAGTCGCTCCGTGGGATGGATAAATCGAACCTGCGAAGAATCCGAATCCTGACAAAAATCCAAAATAAAAAGGACAGAGAAGTCTGTCCTTTTTATTTTACAAGTTGTACAATAAAAACGCGTACAGTCTATAGTTCCAGAAAGGAGAGCAAATGACTGAACAAATGCAAGGATGCGCGCGGGTCACTGGAACCGTTACAAGCGATAAGCCAGTTGACCAAACGACATCTGATCCCGTTGAAAAAAAGGAGACAATCATGACAGCACGAGTTGGGCAAAAAGCCCCCGATTTTACAGCACCCGCCTACTACAAGGGCGGCTTCACACCTGTTAAACTTTCTGACTATGCAGGGAAATGGGTTTTGTTATGCTTTTACCCGGGTGATTTTACCTTTGTCTGAGCGACTGAAGTATCGGCGGTCGCCGATCAATATAGCAAGTTGCAGGAACTGGGTGTGGAAGTTATCTCTGTGAGTGTTGACAGTCATTTCGTTCACAAGATGTGGAACGATTACGAATTAACAAAAATGGTGGATGGCGGTATCCCCTTCCACATGGCATCTGACCAGGCTGGGAATGTGGGGCGTGCCTACGGCGTTTGGGATGAGGGACAGGGCATCGAGCTGCGCGGACGGTTTATCATTGACCCCGATGGAGTTATTCAGGCTATGGAAGTGATGACCCCGCCCGTGGGTCGCAAATTGGCGGAAACTATTCGTCAGGTGCAGGCGTTCCAACACGTGCGCGCGAGCAAAGGCACAGAAGCTACTCCCGCTGGTTGGGAACCTGGTCAATTGGTGTTGAAGCCGGGGCCAGCTTTGGTGGGCAAGGTTTGGGAAGTGTGGAATCCCAAAATGGAAAAGTAGTACGACGATAAAAATAAAGGAGTGTCTACTTTTGTGGGCAACCACAAAGACAAGGCAGCCACAAAGGCGCAGAGGCTCTGAGAAGAACAAAATAATTTCTCTGTGGTCTCTGTGACTCTGTGGCAAAAGTTGTAGTGAGGTCTTCTAAAAAACTATTTTGAGCCATTGAGACACATAGGCTCGGAGTTTTCGATCGGTATTCTCGGTGTCTTCGTGCCTCAGTGGCTAGATACGTATCCCTTTGCAAGAAGTCTATTTATGCAGGATATTCCTCGCGCACGATCTCGATAAATTTTTTGGCGAGGAATGATTGAGTCCGCTCGATGTGTGTTGCGGCGGCGATCTTCCTTTGTGGAATGGCATCGCTTAATTCACGATACGCAACCTGTTTGGATCTATCGCCCAGAGCCAGCGCTTTGGGGACGAGAGAGACGCCCAACCCCGTGGCAACACAATTTTGAACCGTGGTCAGTTGCGAGGTGTGGCAGACGATCTTTAATTCCAAATGTTGCTGGTAACAAAATGATTGCACCTGCTCGCCAAAACAATGCATTTCGCTCAATGCGATAAATGGAAAGTTATCCAACTCTTTGACGTGGATATCAGCGCGGGTAATGATGTCATTCGTCTTGGGGGAAGCCACCAGAAATGGTTCGCTCAATAATTCCTGGGTTCGGATCAGTTTATTATGAATGGGACTGCTGGTAATGCCAACGTCCAATTTCCCATCCACCAGATCACGGACGAGAGCTTCGGTGAGGTCTTCGTGGACAAATAGACGAGCTTGGGGAAATTCCTGGCTGAAGCGTTTGATAACTCGCGGCAGGACAAAAGGTGCAATGGTGGGAATGAAGCCCACGGTCAGCCTACCGCTTCTAGAATCTGCCTCTTGATTCATCGAGTGTTTAATATCCTGCAATTCAGCGAGGATACTGGCGGCGCGTGGGAGCAGGTTGCGACCGGCATCGGTCAGCACCACACGACGGGTCAGGCGGTCAAAGAGCGGCTCGCCCAACTCCTGCTCCAGTTTTTGAATCTGCTGGCTGAGGGAAGGTTGAGCGATATTGCATCGTTCGGCAGCACGGCTGAAACTTCCCGTCTCAGCAACGGCTACAAAATAGGTCAGTTGGTGAATTTCCATGTTGGCTCTCTTTCGGTTGATTTTGTAGGGGCGGATCGCGATCCGCCCCTACGGGCGGAAACTATCTATAGCTTTTACCTATAAATAGCATAGGCAATTTATATTTTACATCTATGCACACAAACCGTACAATGTATTCATAGAAAATGAATATCTACCAATAAAGGAGAACAAAATGAGCGAAGAAGACAAATGCCCTGTAGTCGGCCATGCCGGTATGACATCTGCCAATCGGGGAACATCCAACCGCGATTGGTGGCCCAATCAACTTAACCTGAACATCCTTCACCAACATGCACCCGCCTCAAACCCGATGGGTCTTGATTTTGATTACGCAGAAGAATTCAAGAAACTCAATCTGGCTGCGGTCAAGAAAGACTTGAGTGACCTGATGACCAGCTCACAGGAATGGTGGCCCGCAGACTGGGGTCACTACGGCGGTTTGATGATTCGCATGGCCTGGCACAGCGCGGGGACGTACCGCACTGCCGATGGACGCGGCGGCGGCGGCACGGGTAATCAGCGTTTTGCACCTGTCAACAGTTGGCCTGACAATGGCAACCTTGATAAAGCGCGCCGCATTCTGTGGCCCATCAAAAAGAAATATGGCAATAAACTCTCCTGGGCGGACTTGATGATTCTGGCGGGCAATGTGGCGCTGGAGTCGATGGGCTTCAAGACCTTCGGCTTTGGCGGCGGGCGCGCTGACATTTGGCAGCCCGAAGAAGATATCTACTGGGGCAACGAAGAAACCTGGCTGGGTGATAAACGCTACAGCGGCGAACGCGATCTTGAGAATCCGCTGGCGGCTGTGCAGATGGGTTTGATCTACGTCAACCCTGAAGGACCCAACGGCAACCCCGACCCTGTGGCATCAGGCCGTGATGTGCGCGAGACCTTTGCCCGCATGGCGATGAACGATGAAGAGACCGTGGCACTCGTGGCTGGCGGACATACCTTCGGCAAGGCACATGGCGCAGGTGACCCGACATTGGTCGGGCGCGAACCCGAAGCGGCTCCAATCGAAGAAATGGGGCTAGGCTGGAAGAACAGCCTCGGCAGCGGCGTAGGCGTCCACACCACCACCAGCGGCATCGAAGGCGCATGGAAGCCCAACCCCACCCAATGGGATATGGGCTATTTTGATATGCTCTTCGGCTACGAATGGGAGCTGGTCAAAAGCCCCGCAGGCGCACATCAATGGCGGGCAAAAGATTGCAAGCCTGAGCACATGATTCCCGATGCGCACGACCCTTCGAAAAAACATGCGCCGATGATGACCACCGCCGATCTCTCGCTGCGATTTGACCCGATCTACGAACCCATTGCCCGCCGCTTCCACCAGAACCCCGAAGCCTTTGCAGATGCCTTCGCCCGCGCCTGGTTCAAACTGACCCATCGTGACATGGGTCCCAAAGTTCGCTACCTCGGCACGGAAGTGCCCACCGAAGATTTGATCTGGCAGGACCCGATCCCCGCTGTGGATCATCCGCTGATTAACGCGAAGGATATCGCGAGTCTGAAAGCCAAGATTTTGGCTTCGGGTCTTTCCGCGCCTGAGCTTGTTTCTACAGCCTGGGCATCTGCCTCCACCTTTAGAGGATCAGACAAACGTGGCGGCGCGAACGGCGCTCGTATTCGCCTGGCTCCGCAAAAAGACTGGGAAGTGAATCAGCCTGCGCAACTGGCAAAAGTTTTGACCACGCTCGAAAGCATCCAACAGGATTTCAACAGCGCACAGAAGAAAGGCAAGAAAGTCTCGCTGGCTGACCTGATCGTGTTGGGCGGCTGCGCGGCAGTTGAAGCGGCGGCGAAAGCGGCTGGCTACGAAGTGGACGTTCCCTTCACCCCGGGACGCACCGACGCCTCGCAAGACCAAACAGACGTCGAATCATTTGCCGTGCTCGAACCCGAAGCGGACGGCTTCCGTAATTACCAGAAGACGACCTTCACCATCTCGGCTGAAGAATTGCTGGTGGACAAGGCACAGTTGCTAACATTGAGCGCCCCCGAAATGACCGTGCTCGTTGGCGGCTTGCGCGTGCTTGGCGCAAATGCTGGCGGCTCACAGCTTGGCGTGTTCACCAAACAAGCTGGCAAGCTGACCAACGACTTCTTCGTCCACCTGACGGATATGGGCATTGCCTGGCACCCCACTTCGGAAGCTGCCGATACATTCAACGCCCACGACCGCAAGACAGGTGACGTGAAATGGAGCGGCAGCCGTGTAGATCTGGTGTTCGGCTCCAACTCGCAGTTGCGCGCCCTTGCCGAAGTCTATGCTCAGGATGATGCAAAAGAAAAATTTGTGCATGACTTCGTTGCCGCATGGAACAAGGTCATGAACCTCGACCGTTTCGACCTCGCCTAATCACATTCCTACCTAATAGAAATAGACCTCGCGCGTTTGCGCGAGGTCTATTGATTTAACACACTTCAATTCATGCTCCATTAAGATAAACGTAACCTACGTTGCTACCTATTCAAGTATGCCGAAAACTCAAAACCGTTCGCCGCGAAATCCGTGGCAAAGAACTTATAATTCGCTCTCTTTGGGGCCCCAAGGTGGAAACTTGAGTTAAACTATTATTCTGTCAAAATGAACATGAAAACTTGAAATTGGATTAACAAACCACTTACGAGCGTGTTGCGCGGGTTCGACCCTGATTTCCCAAGAAATTTGTCCAAGACGCTGACGGTGGATTACCCAACCCGTACAAAACGACATTTATCAATTTCGACACCCAGTATGGTCTATTGACAACGTACAAAGATGGAGTATTCTGAGTAGTAATCAAGGACGAATGGCAAAACAGCAGTCTGGCACCGTTGAGTTAATGAATAGAAAAAAGCAGAATGGAGAATAAACAAAAATGATCCGGAGGATTCACCCACTTGCCCTTTTGATGGTCATTGGCCTAATTCTTGTCTCATGCAGTCTCACAACCCCTGCAACAGAAGAATCTGCCAATGCATCTGTCCTGCCTTTGGGCACGCCCAATACCCAGCTCGTAATCATCCAACTGACAACACAGGCAGATGCATCGGTTTCATATAACACAGTTGGGCAGATCATCAATTTCAAACACGAGGTCAAGAATACCGGCACCGCGGGAGTCACGGGGGCAGTCACCGTCACAGGCGCAGCGGCAACCTGCCCGGGTATCAACACCGCTGGCAATCTGGATGCCTCTCTCGACCCAAACGAGTCTCTCACCTGTACCTCGGCATATACCATCACCCAAGCCGATCTTGATAAAGGCTCCGTCTCTTTTATTACCACAGCCAATATTAATGGGATCAACTCCGCACCCGTCAATACCACTGTCCCAGTTCTAAAACCACAGCTTCTATCATTGACCACCACGGCAAACCCAACCACGTACGATCAAGCAGATCGGAAAATTGTCTTTACTTATGTCGTTAAGAATATCGGCAGTGCAAACCTCGGCCCCGCTCAATTCACCATAAGCGACAGCCTCATTAGCACCGCCCCATTTAATTGTGGAGATGTAAACACGTCTCTCGCTCCAGCCGCAACTGTCACCTGTACTGCAACATATACCGTATCCCAGGCAGATGCCGCTGCCGCGTCCATCACCAGCGTTGCAACGGCTTCCGGCGCAGGTTCGAGTCCCTCACAAGCCACAAACACCACGATCACAAAAAGCGCTGTTGCTCAACCCAACCCTACAAACCTGGTCGCTGGCACTACCATCTCACACACCGTCATTGATGGAGACTGGCTATGGCAGATCGCCCGTTGTTACGGCGCAGATCCTACCAAGGTGGTTGAAGTCAATACACAGTTAGCCAACCCCGCCCAGATCAAACCGGGCATGACCATCACCGTTCCCAACATTGGCAGCAAGGGCACCATGTATGGCACGCCTTGTGTGGTGAAACATACGGTCAAAGCCGGAGACACTTGGAGTTCCGTTGCACAACAATACAACGCAGACCCCACCATCCTGCAAATTGCCAACTCAAACACCCTCACCGTAGGCGACGAGATCAACATTCCGCGCAACTCGGCGGGCACACTTGGCACTGCCACAAAAACGCTCACCCTTACCATATCGGCAAGCCCAACTTCCTATGAACAAGTCGGCCAGCAGATCACGTACACATATGTCATCAAGAACAGCGGGAACACGACCCTCACCCCCGATCAATTCAAAGTGACCGACAGCCTGATCAGCACAACTCCATTCAACTGTGGTGATGCGGGAACCACCCTCGCTTCAAACGCGACTGTGACCTGTACCGCCGCCCATGCCATTACCGAAGCTGAATTAAATGCCTCCACCATTACAAACCTTGCCACTGCATCAGGCGGCGGAGCGGGGTCATCTTCCCAGGCGAGCTTCACCATCAACAAAGGCATCAAAGCATTGACGTTGACCACAACAGCAAACCCCTCAACCTACAATCAAGTAGGCCAGCAAATCATCTTCACATACGTCATCAAGAATGGCGGAACGGGTAATCTAGGACCCGCTCAGTTCACGATCAATGACAACCTTATTAGCCCGACGGCTTTTAATTGTGGTGATGCCAATGTCAGCCTGACTCCAAATGCAACGTTCACTTGCAGCGCCGCATACACCATCAAGCAGGAAGACTTGGGCGTTGCATCCCTCACGAATGCCGCCACAGTTTCAGGCGCTGGAGCTAGTCCATCAGCCCCTGCCAGCGCTACAGTCACCAAGCAATAAATTAATCGTACAAACAGCTATCATTTTGCAATCAGCAGCCGATGAAATCATCGGCTGCTGATCTATTAATTGCCAGAGATGTATAATTTCATTCACGAGACAAGAGAAACCTGTAAGCCATGTCACAATGGGTCGAAAGCTGGAAACAAAAAGCACGGGAACTTAAGATCGAGGTGTATGCGCTCTATCTGGCATACAAAGACCCGCGTGTTCCGCTCGCTGCCAGAATTTTTGCAGCCTGCGTGGTGGGTTATGCATTCAGCCCAATAGATCTGATTCCCGACCCCATTCCAATTTTGGGATATTTGGACGACCTTGTGTTAATTCCGTTGGGTGTGATGCTCGCAAGAAAAATGATTCCGCCAGATGTTCTGGCAGAGTGCCAAGCTCAAGCGCGGGAGGTGATGAAGCGCGGCAAGCCTGTCAATTGGGCTGCGGCTGTGGTCATCGTTGTGATTTGGGTTTCGCTGGCGCTCGTGGCGATCCGCTTTATTAAACGATTCATCGGGGGGTGAAATTATTTAGGTGGGCTGCCAAGCCACAGATTAGGAAAGAAGCGTTCAACTGCAAAGGCGAGGATATGACTGGGAGACATCCTTGCAAAACCAAAGTAACCTTGCCCAAGTTGTAATCAAAAGGGTAATATTGTATAGTAATCGTAGCCTTCCTGATTTTTGCAGGAATTGCTCTTAACCTCGTTTCTGTGAACAAAGAGAGGATGTCATGATAATAAAAAGATCGCTTCAGTCGTTGGTGATGATCGCCATTCTGGTTGCTTCGTTCGCTTCCACCGGCGGCGCGTTGGCTTGGTCTGGCTGCCCAAGTCAGGTGGTTGTGCAATGGGGCGACACCATGAGCAGCATTGCCTCGGCTTGCGGAACCACTGTGGAAGCTATTCTCGCAGCTAACCCGGGTATTGATTGGTGGGTGTATGCTGGCGAAGTGCTGAATATTCCTGCGGGTGTGTCTGTGCAGTCCGCCCCCTATTACCCAGTCACTTCTTACAAAACATATGTGATCCAATGGGGTGATACGCTCGGGAAAATAGCAGCAAGCCTGGGATTAAGTGTGAACGATATTCTGGCGGTCAATCCGCAGATATGGAATGCGAATTTTATTTATACGGGACAGGTGATCAATCTACCTGCTGCTGCCAGCGTTCCGCCGCCTGTAATTAATTATCCTCCTCCCCCAGTCAATTATCCGCCGCCGGTTAATTATTCTCAATATTCAACTCTGAAAGTTTCATACACACACGGCATGGTGGTGCGCAGCGGACCCGGCAACGAATATAAAATGATCAACTCAGCGCTTTATAAAACAGAATGGCAGTATTCGATCTCTACACGTACTGTGGATGCAAAAGGCCAGCTTTGGGTGCAGGTCTATTTCCCTCAAACTGCAAAGGGATATTCCTCCGGTTGGATGCTCGTCAAAGATCGGCTGGGAAATTACTTTACCAGCCCGCAAATAGATTAGTTCATTGATTCACGTTTTTCATCAAAAGGACTTCGGGAAATTCCGGAGTTCTTTTGATTCGGGGGAAGGCGTATAATTTAATACGAGTTCACGATCAAAATGAAAAATCCATAAAGTTGCATGACCACCTAAAAGGATTACACAACCATGTCCACTTCCCTTGTTCGTTCCAAAGCCAAAAAGAATCAAACCTGGAATTCTGAAAGCGTCTTTGCCACGCCAAATGATTTTGATGAAGCTGTGACAAAGCTCATCGAGAGCCTTCCCTCCATCCAACAATTCAAGGGGCGGCTCAGCGAAGGTTCTGCTACATTCATCGAAGCCATGAATGTTTTAGATGAAATTTCAAAGCACGCCGCCAAGGTGCAAGTGTATGCCACCATGTCCAGCGCGGTGGATACGTCCGATCAACTTGGCGCTTCAATGAACGGAAAAGCGATGAGCGCTCTGGCACAAGTTGGCGCAGCAACTTCCTTCATTGACCCGGAACTGCTTGCCATTGGCGAAGCGGCCTTGCGGCAGTGGATCAATGATGACTCTCGCATGAAGAAGTTTGAAGCCTATTTCAATGATCTCTTTCGTAAGCAGGCTCACGTCCGCAATGCGGAAGTGGAGGAATTGCTTGGCGCATTGCGCGACCCGTTCATGGCAGTCCGCACCACCACAAATATGCTTGCCAATGCTGATTTTCAATTCAAGCCTGCCAAAGATAGCAAAGGCAAAAAGGTTGCGCTCACCCAAAGCACCTTCGATGCCATTCTCAACACGTCTGACCGAAAAGCGCGCCAGACCGCGTGGGAAAACTACAACGATAAATATCTTGAGTTCAAAAATACATTGGCGGGGAATCTGGCTGCTTCCATCAAGCAGAACGTGTTCAACATGAAAGCGCGCAAGTTCAACTCGTCACTTGAGTCCACGCTTTTCAATGGCAATGTGCCTGTGGAAATGTTCCACAATCTGCTCGAAATATTCAAAAAGAACCTCCCCCTCTGGCACAAATACTGGCGCATTCGCCGCAAGGCATTGGGCGTGAAAACTCTGCATCCTTACGATGTGTGGGCGCCGCTTACCACCAAGAAGCACAAAGTCCCATTTGAGAAAGCCGTGGAGTGGATATGCGAAGGTCTCGCGCCGATGGGCGATGAATATGTGGAAACCATGCGCAAAGGATGCCTGCAAGACCGCTGGGTAGATTGGGCTCCCAATGCAGGCAAACGCCAGGGCGCCTTCTCCACCCGTGTCCCCAGTGATACACATCCCTTCATTTTGATGAGCTACACCGATGACATCGGCAGCATGAGCACGCTCTCGCATGAGCTGGGACATTCCATGCACGCGTACTATGCCAGCCGCGCACAGCCGATGTACTACTATTTATATCCATCCATCATTGCAGAAACCGCCTCGAACTTTAATCAGGCAATGGCTCGCGCTCACATGCTCAAGACCAACCCTGACAAATATTTCCAGATCGCCCTGCTCGAAGAAGCCATGGATAATTTTCACCGCTACTTCTTCATCATGCCAACCCTGGCACGCTTTGAACTGGAAACCCATCAGCGCATTGAAAAGGGACAAGCCCTCACCGCCGATTCCATGATCGAACTGATGGCTGACCTTTTCAGCGAAGGCTACGGCGGCGAAATGAATCTGGATCGGGAGCGCGTTGGTATCACCTGGGCAACCTTCACCACGCATCTTTACATCGACTATTACACCTTCCAATACGCCATCGGCATCTCTGCCGCGAATGCCATTGCCAAACGAATTCTGGATGGCACGCCGAACGCCGCGCAGGATCACATCAACTTCCTCAAGGCGGGTTCATCTATACCGCCGATGGATGTGTACAAAACCGCAGGCATAGACATGACCAGCACCAAACCTATCGAAGATGCATTTGAAGTGCTCGGAGATTATATTGACCGTCTGGGAACTCTGACAAGTAAATAGCCCCCGCATGACGAAATAGCTCTTTGCAACTTTTCCTTTCAACGACCTGTATAAAAAATACAGGTCGTTTTATTTTCCAATTCCATCTTTGGCGGCACGTACAATGAAAAATTTTTACCTCTCCCTCTTTATTCTCGCTCTCGCCACTTTAGCCTGCAATGGCGGCGCCACCCCGAACATCCCACCCACCCCGCAAAACTCTGCTTTCAAGTCAAATGAAACAGCGTATGGCTTCTACCCATCGCCACCTGAGATCACTCTCGAAAGTGTCTTTGCCACATTCAAAGGCATTAGTGAACATGGCGATTTTGTTCTCATTCAACAAAATACAGATTGGGAAAGTTTTGCAAAAGGTATAGACGGTGAATCAAAAACTCGCACCGATATCATCAATCAACTCACGCTTGCCAGCCAGAACAATCTCGATCATGTTTTTGTCATCGATGCCTTGAACGGACTCAATCGCCGTGAGTTCGCCAACCTGCCCACAGGTTGGGATGCAAATTTTGCAAACCCCGAAATTCGTACTGCTCATAAAAATTTTGCCGTATGGGTCGTGCGTAATTTTCATCCACGCTATCTCGGTCTCGCCTCCGAGATCAACACCTATATGGATGCCCACCCCGAGGATGCGCAAAATTTCATCAGCCTGTACAACGAAATTTATGCGCTCGTCAAAGCAGAAGCGCCCGAAACACAGGTCTTCGTCACCTTTCAATGGGACGACCTCAACAACATGTTTCCTCAGCCTGAAGAAGGCAACCGCCAAAAGTTCGATATCAATTGGGAACAGATCGAATCCTTTGAACCCAATTTGGATATTTGGGCGATCTCGACCTATCCCTACTTTGTCTTTCCCTCTGGCGAAGAAATTCCCGTGGATTATTACACCCCGCTTCTCTCACATACCTCGAAACTGGTTGCGGTTGCTGAGGGCGGATTCTCCTCTGAGGCATTCGCCCAGTTCACGAATACTCCCAAAGATCAAGTTGCATATCTGAATGCAATCCACACGCAACTAGGCCCGCGGCTCACGTTCTGGGTCAACACCCTGCTCAGCGATTTGAACATTGCTTCGTATGCAAAAGAAATAGGCAACCCAGAAGACTCATCCATGCTCGGCAACTTTGCCTACATTGGTTTTCAAAATTTTGATGATTCCCCCAAACCAGCGCTGGAATTATGGGATTCGTTTCAAGAAAAATAAATATCAATGATCGCGAACAGGCAGATTCCCAAAAATATCCTGCGCTTTGAAAACATCCTTGCCGATCACGAAAACGCGAAAGCGTGGGTCTTCCCAGCCGTGATAGGGAATGTCATTCCGATACGATTCAATGCCATGCTCTTTTAGCGTTGCCGCCAGAGCTTCTGCTTTTTCTCGTGAAACAAAATACCCCGCCAAATGATCATGGCGGATGCGGGTGGTCATGTAAGTGAAAAAGAATTCACAGGCTTCCTCTTCGCTTTGGCTCTCGAAGAGTGGAGCCTGATCCAATCCGCGCTCTGTGTAGAACATACGCCATGTCCCATTTTGGTTTTCGAGGCAGAACACATCCGAGTCTCTGACACCAATGGAATAATGCGTGCGGCTGCATGCTTCTTCTTCCAGTCTCTTTTCCAGTTCGTGAATATTCATCAGCACTCCTATGGGCAGGCGTTGGCGATCTGCTCTTCCAACGTCACAGAATAGACATGGTACCCTGAGCCGTCACACGCGGCACGAAAATAATAAAATGGAGATAGTGCGGGAAACGCCACAGAATTCAATGCTTCAATACTCGGGTTGGATATCGGGGCTGGAGGCAAGCCAACAGTTTGATACGTGTTGAATGGTGAAGGTACTATAAGATCATCCAGGGAAAGCGGATTCTTCCACCAGGTGCCGGTATCTGCCTGATAGCCGAGAGCGTATTGGATTGTCGGGTCAGCGTCTAATTTCATACCGATGGCAAGGCGGTTGAGATAAACAGAAGCGATCTGTGGAGCTTCTTCAATATGTATCGCTTCCCGCTCCACTACAGATGCAAGTGTGACTGCTTGAAAAATACTCAGTCCCTGATTTGCAAAGGCATTCTGCATATCGGTGGTGATGTGGGCGCTGAAATTGCGGGCGATGACATCAAGCGCCTGATCGACTGTAGTTTCACGTGGAAGAACATAGGTATCTGGGTAGAAAAATCCTTCCATTGTGGAAGGAGATTCCAATGCAAGGACTTGGGGAGGATTGGCAGCAGCGGAGAGAAATGCTTCAGGGGTGATCTCCAGACCCGAGGTTGAGAGAGAGGCGGCGATCTCTTCCATCCGCCAGCCTGGCAGTACCACGAGAGTCGCATCAGCGGGAGAAAATTTTCGCAAAGCCTGCGCGATGTCGATGATGGATTGAGAAGGACTGATGGTGAACTCGCCTGATTGAATGGTGGTATCGATGCCGGTATACACCGCGTAATCATAAAATGCCTGTGCGTTGGAAATGAAGCCAGAGACTTCAAGCCTGTTCGCGATGGAGTTGACCGACTCACCCTGCTCGATTCGAAATTGTTGTTCCATACCGCTTGTGTTAAATGGCGACTTGAGTTCGTTGCCATACGACAACAAACGCGTGGAATATTCAATGCGATCAGAAATGGAAAGTTGACTCGCGGGCGGGCCATATAACAACGAGGCGCGAGCGGGAAGATAATAAAGGGATATAAAAATACAGGCAAAGGCTGCGATGACGATGAAGGCAAGAATGAAGTGGAGTTGATAGCGGCGGAAATTCATTGTAGTTTTTGATTTAAGCTTTTTGATTTTGATTGATGATCTACGCAATGCGTTTTGACTCAAGATACGATTGCAAAATGACGACCGCTGCAAAGACATCCTGATGACCTGCACGCTTTTTGCGCGAGACCCCCAGTTCGATGCGCGCGGTGCGGGCAATTTGCGTGCTGAAAGATTCATCCCACATTTCAATGGGGATATTCGTTTGATTTTTCAATTCATCGGCAAAGCGCCCAGCGCGGCGGCCCGCAGGATTTGGCTTGCCATCTTCATCATACGATTGTCCAACAACGATCAACCCGGCATTGTTCTGCGCGGCAATATCCGCAACCTGTGCAGCATCAATGGTACGGGAAATATGTTCCACCACTTTAACAGGGCTGGCGATTGTGGCGGTTTCATCGCTGATGGCAACCCCTATTCTTTTTTCACCGTGATCTACGGCAAGAATTCTCATTTATTCTCCATGTAAAAATGTAAACAAGCAGACGGGTACATGCGAAACTTGTTTACCTGCTTATCCGGTCACTTTACTTCGACAGAAATATTAAATGGGATGAGCGGCAGCCAGGGCCACCAAGAAGGAGCAAGCGTGACCTGTGGCTTATCACGCAGCTCAAAAGCATTTGTTAATTCATTTACCGCACGCACTGGGTCATGCCCGCGAACGATGGAAAAGACTCTGGATCGATCAACTTCACGCAACGCAATCTGGGTCGCTTCCAATTCAAAATGTGTGCTGCCAGTGGAATCGGTGGCAGGCTCCGCAAGCGGCTTGAAGGTCATCTCACCGAATGGAGAAAATCCTTGCGGAATGGCTGCGCTTAAAGTAGAAACAGCCAATTGATTCAGATCTTCGTGCGCAATGTAATTGGCAGAAAATTTGATTTGCATTTTTAATGTCAGCGTATTGCCTGCCTGCCCTTCAAGCGGAGAAAATTCTTCTTGCAGGGTTTCTGTTATTTCCAACGTGCCGAGCAATAAAAGATCATCGGCTTGTATCTGCGAGCGCAGTTGTGTTTCAGCAGAGCGGCGCAAATTTTCCATCACCACATCACGCAACTCGGTGCGGTCTTCTTCTGATGCGCCAACGGCTTTCGTGTCTGTCCCGCCTGAGATCAATTCCGGGTTGGTCACTGTTACCGAAAGCCCAAGCAAACCTTCCACGACAGAAATAGTATCTGGCACGGCATTGCCTTGCGAACCCGCATCCAAGGCTTCGATCTGCGCTTCCACAAAATTATCCACACCGCCAGCGAGGAGCGTATCGTTCAAGGTGATGTATCGAATCAGATCCACAGTAGTGATGACCGTGCCCGCAGGGATTCTCACATCGCTCTCGCCCAAGTTTGTAAAACGCGCAATACCTTTTGCCTTTGAGTTCGGCAATGCAATTTCATTTGTGATCGCGAGGGATTGCTCCGCATTCACCGTCACAGAAACGGGGTGCGCTGGAATCTCACCTGTCAGCGAAATTGATTCGGTAGATGGGCTGGCGCTCACTGGGATGATGATGGATTGAGTCTGCGATTCGGGATACAAAGTCACCGCCGCACGCGGGACAAAGGTAGCTGCCACTGTCAAAACGGCAATTACCCCCGCTGTGAAAGTGAGCACCCGCCCGAGAAGAGACGTTCGCCAGGCGGGCTCTTTCTCGTGAATGGAGTCTTGCATCTCGCGCAAGTCGCGGCGTGGAGTCCGGGGGATGCGTTGTGTCCTCGGAGCAGAATCAGGCCAGAGGTCCTTTTGAGCCGCCGAAGTGGATTTGAAAACAGGGATGCCAAGCGCTTCTGCATCCCGTCTCACGTTTGCACGACGAGTGACCAATCCTAAGTGTGCGCCGAGCGAATCCGCATGACGCTGCAGGACTTTCAAGTCCAACAGGCGCAGGGTTACTTTCTCGTACTTGGGCCAGACGAGCAAAATGCGCGGCGTCTTCGCCCACGATAATTTATCGCGGACAGAGATGAGGTCATCGTGAGATTCGAGGGTGATGATTTTTGTTTTCAAGTGAAAGTAATCAGTAGACGGGTAAATAGGTATACAGGTTAGTGATGTAGTTTTCTTGCTTTTCCTATTAGCTCAGGCAGGGTCTTCAAAAATGAATCGACATGCTCAGGTGTGGAGTCAACACCCAAGGTGATTCGTAGTGAGCCCAAAGCCCAATCGCGAGAATAACCCAATGATGTAATTACCTCGCTCGGTTCGGGGTTACCTGTTTTGCAGGCGGAACCTGACGAGCAAGCAAAGCCAGCGGAATCCAGCATTTGCAAAAGCAGGTTGCCGTCTACATCCTTGAAGACGAAGGACGCATGATTCGGCAGGCGGTTTTCAGGATGACCTGTTAATTTTGAATCAGAAATTTCTTCCAGCACGCGCCCGATGATTTGGTCGCGCAATGGCTTGACATGCGCAGTGCGTGCTTCGCGCTCTTCCGCCGCGAGATGTAACGCCTCAGCAAAGCCAACAATATACGGCACGTTCTGCGTCCCCGCCCGCTGACTATTCTCCTGTCCCCCGCCCGTCATGTGCGGAAGGAGCTTCGTCCCCTTACGAACGTACAATGCGCCAACGCCTTTCGGCCCGTAGAATTTATGTCCACCGAGAGACATCAAGTCCACGCCGAGTTTCTCCACGTTCACATCCAAATACGCTGCGGCTTGCACTGC
>Ga0209277_10000269_pt1 | contig 27289 bp, 20 predicted proteins | sample JI81AbrownDNA_FD_187503 | JGI IMG/M metagenome (GOLD analysis project Ga0209277, IMG submission 187503) | Wastewater effluent complex algal communities from Wisconsin, to seasonally profile nutrient transformation and Carbon sequestration -... | ecosystem: Engineered > WWTP > Effluent > Algae... | reverse complement strand
CATCACCGCAGATCAGCCGATGCTTGCCGATCATCCAAACATCACCGACACGGGACACCGGATCGGCGAGCGATGCGGAATCGCTGTGCCCGTCGTTGGCGTCATCGCCTTCGTTATCCTCGTCCTCGTCGGCGTCGGACGCATCGGATGCGTTGGCCGAGTCTGTCGTTTCGACGGCATCGAGCAAGTGTTCGATTTCGTTCGCCGAGAAGCCGGTCAGATCCAGCTCGAACCCGATGTCCGCAAGCTCCGCCAGTTCCAGCACCAGCATCGCCTCGTCCCAGCCGGCGTCGAGCGCGAGGCGGTTGTCGGCGATGACCAGCGCGCGCTTCTGCGCCGACGTGAGGTGCGCCAATTCGATCACCGGCACCTCGGTCATGCCGAGCTTGCGTGCGGCGAGCAGCCGACCGTGGCCAGCGATCACGCCGTTCTCGCCATCGACCAGGATCGGATTGGTCCAGCCGAACTCCGCGATGCTCGCCGCGAGTTGCGCAATCTGCGCGTCGCTGTGCGTTCTTGGATTCCTCGCGTAAGGAATCAGCGCCTCGACCCGGCGGGTCTCGACGGTGAGGGCGTTGGGCATCGTGGACTCGAAAAGAAGCCCGCCGACCATCGCGCCCGGGAACAGGGGGGGACGCGAACGTGATGGCCGATGGGCTAGAGAAAGGTGGTATTCAAATTGCGCGGTGCAGACCGCGAAGTGCAAACCGGCGGGTGCAAACCGCAAACCGTGCAAACCCTGCAAACCTCAATTCGTGTGCTGACACTAGCGAGGTTCTGCGGCGCTGCCCCCCGCTCAGGCAGGGTCGCAGGAAGGACCCGTAGACCTTGTGGGGCTACATCTGTCCTCGTGGGTCAGCGATGTGATGGTGCAAAGACTACATCGGTGGCGATGCGAAAACAGCCTGCAAATCCGCATCGAAACGCGCTGCAGTGCGGCTGGTTTCGCCACGTCGCGTCACGTTACGACGCGCTACGATTTCGTGCGATGCATCCGTTCTCGCAGCAAGCACCATCAGCAAGCGTTGATGGGTGCCTGAGGGTCGTCGCGTCAGCATGCGGGATAAATTACTCCGATCACGGGGGTGTTGTTGCATACGTCTTGCAGGGATTTTGCGATCCAGCCCCTTCACTTGCGACCGCTTGCGTTACGTTGCGCGACGCTGCGGTTTCGTCTGCGATGCGTGGTGGTTGCCCGTTGAGTTCGACCACGATCAACGTCAGCGCATGTCGCCAACGACGCCACGCCGTGGGCCGCGCGCAGCCGAGTTGCTTGCAGATCACTTTCCACGGCACGTAGCGGGCGCGTGCCCACACCAGACGACGCTGCGACTCGTCGAGCCACAGCAGCCAGCGTGTGGTTTCGATCAGGCGGTCGATGGCCACAGGCGTCGCTGGGATGCGCAGGATCGTCAGCTCGTCTGCGTAGCCTTCCCATGACTGGCGGGCGATCTCGGGCCACATCGTGACGTAGCCGGCGACACGGGCCGGCGGAAGGCGGTGCGAGGTCACGGCCGCCTCGTGGAAGCGGTACTCGACTTCATCGAACGTCCACACGCTCATGCTGCAAGCTCTTGCGCGATGGCCCAGTGCAGAAGCGCCAGCGCGTCCGCTTCGTTGTCGTCGACGGGCGTATAGCCCCAGCCACGAACGGCGGCGAGCATTGCGTCCTTGGGTGCGTTGCCCTTGCCGGTCGCGTGCTTCTTGATCGTGCCGACGGGTACGCCCTGATACGGAGTCGCATGCCGCTCGCACCAGGCGGAGAGCAGGCCTAGGAAGCCGCCATAGGCGTGCGCCGCGTCCGTGGATGCGTGTCTGCGCACTTCCTCGAACGCCAGCTGGTGCAGTCCGCCTGAGAGCGTCTGCACTTCGTCGAGCCAGCGGACGAAGCGCAGGAAACGCATGCCGCCGCCCTCGAAGCGTTGCGATTTGAAGGATTGGCTGCCGCTCACGATGCGGCGATCGGGGGTGCGCAATGCCCAGCCGGTGGTGGTGCCGAGGTCGAGCGCGAGGAGTGTTCTGGTCATTCCTGAGTCCTGTTGGAGGTCGGGTCTGACGCAGTCGTCACAGTTGATGGTTAATCCCTTACGCGTGCGCGCGCTCACACGTAAAGAGAACAATCATAGACTGTGACGACTGCGTCAGATGGAGTGCGTTGAAGCGGTCACTTGTCGGCGTAAGGCATGCGCTCGGCCTTGGGTTCCGCTTTGAGGCCGATACCCTGAAAGCCGCGCACGCCCATGCCGTTGCGCCACTTCTCGATGCCGCGTGCGATCAGCAGATCGGAAAAACGGCGCTGCGTTCCGACGAATTCGCCGGCCGCTTCCGCCCATATCTTCCAGTCGTTGAACAGTTCGGCGGTTAGTGATTTGGCGCGCTCAACGCGCACGCAGCGTTCGTCGATCCACCGTCCGAGCGCGTCCTCGGCCTCGAAATACTCTTCGGTCGCCGAGATCACGATCGCGGGCGGCTGCAGGCCCATGCGTTGCCACTGCAGGCACCCGGCCAGTGCCCAGGCGAGCACGCCATCGCGCTCGGCCAGCAGCTTCTCGGTCAGTTTGCCGTCGCGGCGTTCGGGCGGGATCGTCACCGTGAACGGGATCAAGTGCATGCGCCGCTTCATCGCCTCGTCCACGTTGCGGATCGCAGGCTTGTGATTGCCGGCGATCACCAATTTGAACTGAGGCATGTACTCGAAGAAGTCCTGGCGCATGAAACGGGCCGAGACCTTGTCTCCGCCGGTGATCGCTTTGACCTTGGACTCGTTCCAGCGCCGGCCCTGCTCGGTCTCGACCGACGCGACGAAGCGCGCGCCACGTAACCCGGCGAGATCGGTGGGATGCCGATCGCCGCGCGCCTCCATGAACGTGTCCATCGGCGCGTTGGTCGCGTAGTCGCCGAGGATCGTCGCCAGCACGTTGACGAACACCGACTTGCCATTGGCGCCGGTGCCGTACAGGAAGAACAGCGCGTGCGCGCTGGTCGCGCCAGTGAGGCAGTAACCGGCCATGCGCTGCAGGTACGCCTGCAAGTCAGCGTCTCCACCGGTGACATCGCCGAGGAACGCGCGCCACCGTATGCAGTCGCCTCGGGCTGTGGCCGTGGCCAGGCGGGTGTGGTGCTCGCCGCGGTCGTGTGGCCTGAGTCGGCCGCTGCGCAGATCGACGACGCCGTTCGGCGTATTCAACGCATAGGGATTCGCATCCCACACCTCGGCTGTCGCCGCGTGCCGGCGGTCGGTGCGCGCCAGTCGCTCCACCCCTCCGACCGTGCCGCTGGCGGCGAGTTTTGCGGCGAGCCGATGCGAGTCCGCCTTCAACGCGGCTTCGCGGCACACCGCGCGCACGAAGTGCTGCACCAGCAGCGTGTCGTCTGCCTGCCAGCGCCGACCGTCCCACAGCAGCCACTTGCCCCAGGCAGCGCAGTAGCGCCAGTCCTCGGCGTAGCGGGTGGTGAACGACAGCGCGAGCGCGTCGTCGGTCGCCCAGACCGAGGCCTCCTGCATTGGTGTCGCGGTCGCGGGCTTGACGCACATGCGCGGGCCGCTGGCAATGAAACTGGCGACATCGAACCCGTCCGCCAGCGCGTCGGCTGCGTCCCAACCTTCGGGCTTGTCCTCCGGCGGCAGCAGCACGTCGCAGGCCGTCGCGCCGATGGCCAACGCTGCCTGCGCCACCGCCATCGCGTACTCCCAACCCGGGCGATCGCGATCGGGCCAGATCAACAGCACCTTGCCGGCCAGCGGCGTCCAGTCGGTCTTTTCGACCGGCGCATTGGCGCCGTGCATCGCCGTGGTGGCGACGAAACCCGCCTCGATCAGCGCTTGCGCGCACTTCTCGCCTTCGACCAGCAAGATGGTGTCCGTGGTCGCGATGCCCGCCTGGTGATACAGCGGCCGCGGCACCGGCGCGGCCCACTTGCGGCGCATCGCATCCCACGGCCGGAACTGTTTCTTGCCGCCGGACGGGTCGTATCGATACACCACGGCGAGCAGGTGGCCGGCGATGTCGCGGTACTCCCACTGCGCAGTCGCTGGACCGAGGGGTTCCGTCGGCGGTCGCTTGTGCGACTTGCTCTTCGGCAGCGGCGAAGACGGCGCGCGCCCCAGCAGGCGGCGGGCCTCATCCAACACGCGTGGGAATTCGGACCGCGCATCAAGCCGGTGGTGCGCGGCGATCAGATCGAACACGTCACCGCCGTTGCCCTCGGCGCGATCGATCCACAGACCTGCTTTCTCGCCCGTGAGCACAACCTCAAGACTGTCGCCAGCACTTCCCAATGCATCGCCGATCACGAACGTGCCGCGACGCATCTTGCCGGCCGGAAACAGCGTCGTCAGGACCGCCTCCAAGCGCTCGAGCAACGCGAGGCGGAGCGCGTTTGTCGTGTCGTCGCTTCTGGGGGTCGTGATCGACGCAGCGGATGCGTGGCGATCACCCCTGTCAGACGCGGCCATCGTCCGCCTCCGGAGGCTGCGTCTGCCCAGGCGCGATCACGGTGGCGGTGCGATCGCGCCATCGTTCCAGCTGACTCAGCCGAAATCGGATCAGATGGCCGATCCGGTACGCCGGGATTCCGCGCGCCCGGCGCTGGGCTTTGTCGTTGAGCCACTGCAGCGGAATGCACAGCGCCTGATGCGCGGTGCGTGCATCGACCATTGGCTCGGCAGGTATATCCACGGGGTCTTGAGACATGAGTATCTCAATCGCCGGTGCTGTCAGCAGCACCAGTCGTCGAGCAGATGGGGAAAGTTGCGACGGAGCGAAAAGCCGACCGGATCGGCGAACTCGCACACGCGCGTCAGACGGGATCGCGTGGACTCAGTCGATACGTCGACGGGCCGGGCGTCGCGAGGCGCGCGCGTGCGAACGACGCGCGCAGCGTGGGCGGCCAGTGCGACCAACGCGTCTCGGGGATGTGGTAGGTGATGTCGAGATACGCCTTGACGCACTCGCCGCCTTTCGCGATGCGCGCGGCGATCGCGGCCAGCTGCGTCTGATCCCACGCCACCTCTTCGGCGATCTCGACGCGAAGGCGCACCTCGCCCGCATCGATGTGGACAAGGCCCACGTCCTGGCCCGCCTCAGCGCATGCGCGGCGAACACGTTCGCCGTAAGTCGCGTCGAGCGCCTCGTCGAGTTTGCGACGAAGGGCATCCAGCCCAGTATTCGCCGCCTCAAGGTCTTCCACGGCGTGGAGTGTCTGCAGAGGCGTCAGCGTCGTCAGCTCAGCGACGGAAAGATCCACCAACGCCGACAACGCGCGTATCGATTCGCTCATCGACGTTGCGCTCATGTGAACGCGCGTTCGCCGGTGCCGCGACGCAGCGCCTGACGCTCGTACTGCTCGATGTCCTCGCGGCGGTAACTGACCCGATTACCGAGCTTCAGGTAGATCGGGCCGATGCCCATCCGCCGCCACTGCTGCAGGGTGCGGACGGAGATGCGCCAGCGTCGGGCGAGTTGGGTCTCATCGAAGGCGCGCGGCTCGTCGGCGACGGCCTGCGCTGTGTTGCGCTCTTGCATGGTGTGTTCCTCGACAGGCTGCAATGGCAGCGGGCGAGACACACACTATTCATCGGACGGCTGGAAAGCAGGTGGAAAGGTGGCTGGAAAATGGACTTTTTTCTTTCCAGCTACCTGATGGCGGCTTGACATGGCCACTTCGGGACATCGGATCAATCCTATTTGGACGCGGTCCATCGTATTTGCAGCCCTTTGATTCGTTCGAGATCCAGGCTAGGGACATTTTCCGCATCGGGACGTCGCAGATGCTGACGGCGAGCGTGCTCGATGATAGAGTCCCACTCAACGCAATACCTGAGGGGTGCTCAACATGTCGACGACGCACGAAGTCTTCGAACGTTGGCGGGACGCAATGGGCCACACCAGTGATCGCCAGACGGCGCTAGCCTTGGGCTTGGATCCATCGACAATCACTCTCTGGAAGCGGGGCCGAAACGGCTCACCTGCGGTAATCGCTCGCATGGCGCGCGACTTGGGGATGGACGTGCCAACGACGGTGATTCGTGCGCACATGGAGACGGTTTCTGACCGAGCGGATCGTGCTGTGTGGACCGAAATCGCCAGTCGAGCGCAGTGTGAAGGGCAATCTTTGCTTGTCGTGTCGAAGTCGGCGCGCCGCCGATCGATTGTCAAATCGGCCTTGCGAAAGGCGACAAAGCCAAGTGCCCGATAGGATCGGATGAATGAAAGCCGCTTACCTTAGCCGTTGCCAAGTAGAAACTCCGCCCGACGTGGTTGAGTTACTTTGGCAGTTGGCCAGCAACTTCCGTCCGGGTTCTCGATTTGCATCGGTATTAGACTTGGGCGCAGGCGATGGGCGCTTCGGGCGACATCCGGAGCGCTACACTTCATACACTGGGGTGGAGCGAGATCCCACGAAGGTTGCCGGCGCGCGTCTGCCTCGCGGATCGAAGCTATTCGTAGGTGATGCCTTGTCGTGGCCGCAGGACGGATACAGGTTGGCGATTGGCAATCCGCCTTATATTCGGCACCACGGCCTGGACCCGAAGTGGCGCGATGCCTCTCTCAAACAAATCGTGGAAGCTGGCGGCCCGACGCTTAAAAAGACTGCGAATGCGTTTGTCATTTTCCTTACTCAGGCGCTGCTCAAGACGCACGACACGGGCTTGGTCGTGCAACTGGTGCCATATGAGTGGGTGACGCGACCCAGCGCGGCGGAATTGCGCGAGTTCATCACTGAACAAGGTTGGAATGTCTACGTCTACCGCTTTGACGCCGATATCTTCCCGACAGTCCTGACCACCGCCTCGGTGACCGTGATTGATAAGGCTACGCGGGACGGGCAGTGGCTGTACGGACAGATAGGTCGCACAGGGGAAACACGCAATGTATCCCAGCCCACAGGGTCGACCTCCAAGATAATCGCGTACTCTGCAGGCTCAAAGGACTTATATGCCATTCGAGGTCTAAGTCCCGGCGGTCAAGAAATCTTTGTCCTCACCGAAGAAGAGCGGCTGTTCTACGGACTGCACCGGAGAAAAGATGTTGTCCCATGTGTAACAAGTCTTCGCCATATAGCTGAGCTCAGTGGGGATCTGAACAAGGATCGGTTCGAATCCGATTATGTGTCGCAGGGTCATCGCTGCTGGCTAATCCGGAGCGATCGCGAGACAGTATCCTTGGCTCTTCGCGACTATCTCGTCAGCGTCGGTGTCCGCTGGAAAAAATATTCCACCTGTACTAATCGAAAGTGTTGGTGGCAATACAAGCCACACCCAGTTCCGTCCTTGTTGGTCTCCTCAGGCTTTACAGGAAAGGCTCCAAAGGTCATGCTCAATTCCGTCAATGCGATTGCAGTGGGGTCAGTCTATGGCGTTGTTTCTCAAGGCAGCGGTCCACCAGCCAGAAGGATTCTGCAGGGGCTGAGTAGCTTTGATTTTCGTCGGCGTGTTGTGCATCACTCAAATAATCTCAAGAAGCTCGAAGTTCGGCAGCTCAACACGGTATTGAATGACCTTTTCGGTCAATAGGAATGAACGTATGAAGGGCAGGTCGACTACGACGGCAGCCGAGGAAGGCGTGCGAGAGGCGCACTTCCAGATCGACGCTGCGTTATTTGAGGAGCTCGGCGAGCGTCTGGTTAGCCGCCCCGAGATTGCGTTGGCTGAATTAGTCAAGAATGCCTATGACGCCGATGCCAAGCGTTGTCGTATTAGCATCAGTTCGGAACGGATCATCGTGGCCGACTCCGGTCACGGCCTGACAGAGACGGAGTTTCTTCGCAATTGGATGGTGGTCAGCACTCAAGACAAAGGTCAACAGCGCTTTTCACGAAGATTTAGGCGATCGATGGCTGGCTCCAAAGGTGTTGGCCGTTTCTCTGCACGCTTTCTTGGGAGCCACCTTGAGTTAGACACTGTAGCTGTCGACCCTGAGACTAATGGTAAGAAAAGACTCGTTGCAAAGTTTGATTGGAAGCACATATCCAAATATAAGACGATCCAAGAGATAGTCGTACCTTATACAGTTGGAGTGGCAGAAGAGTCCGCGCGCTTGGGCACCACTTTGCGGATCACCAATCTGCGCGAGCACGTCCGAGAGCTCGCCAGCGACCGAGTAAAGACGGACATCCTGCGACTGATTGACCCGTCTGGGGGCCTGGAGTCTCCACACTTTCACCAAAACGTGCGTCGCGGCAAGAATGCCAAAGCGGACCCAGGGTTCCAAGTGGTATTCCGAGAGGCGGAAGATGGCGAAGAATCTGCGACCGAGTCGGTTGATGTCGCTCAAGCTATTCTTAATGCTTATGTCGGTCGGGTGCGGATTGCCGTCGACGAAGAAGGTCATGTAGATTTCAAAGTGTTTTGGCGCGGGAACCAATCTCCGATTGAGCACCGCACTTTTGCGCTGCGCCGCATGGCGACGCCGCTCACGTCAACGCGTTTGGCTAAGGAGCTGGGAGAAAAGGACCATCGTGGTGTACCTAAGACACTGGAGGACATTCAGCACCTTCCTCTGGCTGCGCAATTGAACACACCAGTATTCATTGACCTGCGTTTCTTCCCGAAGCGTAAGGGCACTTTTACCAATTTGCCAGTCAACGGAACGCAGGCGCAAGCTTGGCTGAAGGAGAACGGTAGCTTCGCTGTAGTGGATAATAAATTCGTGATGCCGGCATATGCGGATCAAGACAGCGACTGGTTAGCAATTGAAGCAAGCAAGGCGCGCAATGAGCGCTCGTGGCAGTCTGTGCTCACGCCGGCTCTTTATCCGATGTCGGCGGCGGACAAGGCAGACCCAAAACGCAACCCGATGCTGGCACTTCCCCGAATGACTCAGATATTCGGTCGTGTACATATCTCTACGCAAAAGCGTCTGGACGACATCGACGACGACAGTTGGTTGCAACCGAACATGGACCGCGAGTCGCTGCGAGCTAACGGGGCATTTAACCTCTTGTGGCACTTGTGCCGATTTGCAGCTGAAGCGATCGCACATTTTGATCGCAAGCAGCGCCTCGCCGAACAAGAGGCCGAAGAGCGTAAGGCCCAACGAGCAGCCAAGACCGCGTTATCGGCCGCCATCTCTGACATCAAGAGCTCGAAGGATATCGAGCCGGCGTACCGTGCCAAGATTCTTGAGCAACTCAAGGCCGCAGAGAGCAGAATTCTGGAAACAGAGGCTTATCAGAATGATGCACGCATATCCTTGGAGCTGATGTCTCTAATGGGGGTCATGGCCGGCTTCATGACCCACGAGTTCGAGAAGGCCCTGGCCAATATGCAGCGGGTCGCGCGCGGCATTGCTGCGCTAGGTCGAGCCAAACCGGAGTTTAAAGACACTGCTGATAGGATCAAGAAGAATGAGAAATCACTGGCCAACTACTTGGAGTACATGCGCCTATTCATTGAGAAGGCTCGCGAGCCCGTGCCCGAGGCCTTCAAGGCCAGAGCTCAACTGGTAACTGCTACGCACGCGCTCGATTCGCTGGCAGCGGATCACGGCGTGACGATCGTGATCGACGCCGATGCCAAGATGGCCGGTCCATATGTGCCTGTTGCGGCCTACCACGGCATTGTTGTGAACTTGGTCTCTAATGCGATGAAGGCTATTGTTCCTCGTGTGGGAAATGGCCCGCGCAAGATTCGCGTTTTTGCGACCAATGAAGGCAACCGACACATTTTGGTATGCGCTGACACTGGAATCGGGATTCCCGAATATTTGCGTGATCGCATCTGGGATCCTCTGTTTACAACTACAGCTAAGAGCGATGAAAATCCGCTAGGATCAGGTCTGGGCTTGGGCTTGAGTGTCGTCCAGCGTGTCGTCACGAAGTTCGGGGGGCGCATAGAACTGCTCAAGGACGCACCGCCGGGTTACACCACGGCGTTCCGGGTTTCGCTACCACTGGAAGACAACTAGGACTGCGCATGAATTTCTTGCTGATAGAGGACGAGGAAGACTTCGTCGGCGATGTGAAAGCAACTGCTGAGGGTCGCGCCACCATATTCGCGCCAATGGACGTGGGCTTGCTGCGAGATTTCGCATTTCCGCCTGATGGCCCGGCAGAAGACCAGTTGGCAGTAATTTTGTCAGCGCTGATTCGTGAGCACGAGATAGATCTCGTAGTTCTCGATACGGACCTGTCGCATGCGCAAGGGAAGCTGGAAGCCCAGTCGGGCTACCGGATCGCCTTGCAGAAATTGGGAATGCCTGTTTGCCGTTACAGGAAGGGCGCATCGGAGACGCAATTTACTTGGTGGCAACGTCTTCAGCGCGCGATGCAAGAGGGTGCGGATGCCATTTGGATCCCTCGCTCGATGGTTAGCGATGACGTCGATAAGTTGGTGCCATGGCTAAGTGATATCGCCACAGGCTTCAAGACGCTCGCAACACGGCTGCAGGCGCGGCCGGAGTTGTTGTCAAGTGCAGGGGAATTCGGGCCCGCAGACGTGTTGGCGATCGTTCTTGAAAAACCCGAGGCCAAGGTCGACTTCCTTGGTTATACCTCACAAAGCCTGTTCTACTTCGCCGCTGCAAATGTCACGCATCCATCCGCGCTTCGCAACGATTGCGAGCGCTTTGCGACTAGACTCGGCTATTGGCTTTTCAACTACATCATGACATTTCCTGGCCCAATTCTTCCAGCCGGCGCTGCGGCAGCTTTCCTTAATCTGACTGTTGATTCATTCGCCGACCCGGCCGTGCAGGAAGTGGTGCAGAGCAGTCTTTACACGGGCCCTTTCGCGAGTACCGGCACGTACTATTGGCGCTCGGACTTGGCACAACTGCTTGATGGCGTTGCTGGAGATATTGCCCAAGCTCCCGGGTTGACAGGGAAGAACCTTGCCCGCCTGGATTCAGCAGATCACGGTGCAGAGGCCTTTTGGTGTGTGCTATCACAAGAGCCCGTCCTCTCAGCCGATACGGCACCAAACCCTGAATGGATTCCGAGTGGTGCATCTCAGTCGCGTGTGACTCAATCGCGGCTGGACGAACTCGGTCCGTTACTGAGTATCTAGCGCCATGAGCAATATTGCGTTGTTCCAGCGCTTTTGGCGCCTCGTCGGAAATAAGATCGGCTATATCGTCAGGGAACAGAATGGTCGTCTACTGTTCTCCGATGATTTGCGGATCGAATTATTGGCGTCGGGAGATCACATGATCTCAATCCTTGAACCAATCATGTTTTATAGCGCACCCTACAAAAGTGGTAGTAGGAAGCAGAATGCACGCCGGGCGATCTTTGTAGACGGCTCATTTCACTTGCGTGCGAACGACGGTACATTTGATCTCGTCAAGGCTACTTGCAACTTAGTTGTTTATGACACCGAGGAAGTGGCTGGGCAGTCATATACTCTGAAGCTTGTGGACTCGATGCACTTCGACATGGAGGACTCACAGTTACAAAGCGAATTCCACCCTATGTTCCATGCCCAGCGCGGCTACTCGACCATGATCACGCATGACAAGGTGGTTGCGCGTGCAAAAACGGCAACACGCATGACCGAAGAACAGATCACAGTGATCCCTGGTGATCAGTCGTTAGAGTTTATGCGCCTGCCAACTCCTCAGATGGACATGCTTAGTGTATTGGCCACGGTTGTTGCAGATTTTTTCTGTCATAAGAAGTCAAGTCGACCGGAAAAGGATGCATTCCACGAGCTGCTTAAGAATTTGTTGACACATAATAATTTGGCCCGCAGTGGCCTATCATCTCAAGTTCTGGCGCGGCGTTGGAATGATCGACCGCCCTTCTCGGCCGCGCACTGGTACAAGGAAGTGAGCGGGCTTGGAATGCCCGTTGAGCCGCAGAGGCCCGCTCAGGCTGCCAAGGTTGTGTAGGCGTCGTTACTAGTGGGACGTTTGATCTCGGAAGGCCGCGAGGTGACCGGCTCCTCTGAGCCGTACCAGAAGACGCTGTTAAGTGCGCACTATATGCAGGCCGGTCGCTATGCCGCCATGCTGTGTTCGTAGTACGGTCGCTCCCGATCGTCGAACATGGCATACAAGTCGTCGAGTCTGCCCGAGTCCGGGTTGAGCCAAGCATTGATGTTGTCCTCCTTGATTGGAATGATGCAGCGATCGTGTCCCGCAGCCGCGACTTCCGGCGGCGGCTCGTCGGTAATTGCCGCGAATGACCACAACTCCTCGCTATCACTCTGCCAGTGCGAGTAGAGGCACGCAACCAGCATGTCCTGCCGCAGCTGCGGCCTGAACTCCAGCACGACGTTCTCCTCGGCCTCACCCACGGCGAGCTCGCGGCCTTCCACCTTATGCCGACTGACGTTCTCGTAGAACGCATCGCAGACGATGACGCCATGGGTGTGGCCGAACTGGCCTTTCCAGAACCCAACGAGGTTGTCGCGACGCGCGTTGTAGGTGCCGGGATACTTGGTGTCGTAGAAGGCGGGTTTGCCGGCGGGGCGACATTGATACCGCATTGGTTTGATTACGCGCCTGCCGTGCTCCATCACCATCACCGGTGCATAGACGCCGGGGAATATTCTGCGATCACGATCCTCGGGTGTGGTGCGTCGTAGGTCGGCGAGTTTGCTTTTGGTCCAATCGATCTTGTTCGTGGCAATGCGCTGGTCGTCGAGCGCCTTTTTCGTCGATTTCGTCTGCAGCGTGCGTTCGGCGTCGGCGAGGCGTTTGCGTTGTCGGAATAGAAGCTGTTCCAGCTCTGTCGCCTGTCGCGTGTTCCAGGCCTCGATGCGGTCGGCGATCGCGCGGGTTTCGGGCGTGCTTGCGCGCAGGAAGGCATCGTCCATCGCCTTCGTCGTCTTCACCTTCGCGCCCTTGTCGCGACTTGCGTACAGCTCCACGAACTCGCGGATGCTCAGCTCGGCGCCGAACTTGCGCACGTAGTCCTGGTAGGCCTGCCAAACCTGAGCCGAATAGCACATCGACGTCTGCCCCTGTCGAATCCGTTAGTCATTGTGCATCGCTGGCGCGAGGTTGTTGCGGCAAGTCCCGGCCAGGACTGGTGTTTTAGTAATTCTACTAATTCCGGGTAGCATGGCCTGTCTCACGACGTGATACGTCCTGCCCCGAGACTCCGATCCATGCCTGCCTGTTCATCTTCCCAAACCCAGTGTTGCGCTCAGGGAGGAGCGGGCTGATGGGGGCCGTGCTGGCCCTCGATGGCTTGCTGGCAACCCGCCGGGTTTGGCGTGGCCAGTCAGTTGGCCGGCCTGCGTCTGCGCCCGAGCCGACCGGCCATGCTGCGCTGGATCTGGCGCTGCCCACGGGTGGCTGGCCCGAGCACGCCCTCAGCGAGGTGCTGTTGCCGGCCGACGGCATGGGCGAACTGGCCCTGGTCTGGCCAACGCTGAGCCGCCTCACCCGGGCCGGGCTGCGAGTGGCCCTGATCGCGCCTCCCTACCGTCCGCACGCGCCGGCCTGGCACTGCGCGGGGCTGGAGCTGCGGCATCTGCAGGTGGTGGAGACGGCTGCGCGCGATGCGATGTGGGCCGCCGAACAGTGCCTGCGCTCCGGCGCCTGCAGTGCGGTGCTGTGCTGGCCACAGAAGGTCGACGACCGCACCCTGCGTCGTCTGTCGACCGCTGCTGGCGACGGGCAGTGCCTCGGCATCGCGTTCCGTCCCCTGCGCGAAGCGGCGAATCCGTCTCCTGCAGCACTGCGGCTGGCGATCGAGCCAAGCGACAGGTCGGTGCGGGTGCTGAAGTGCCGGGGCGGCACACCGCCTGCGCGATCGATAGCACTCACCGCCACCGCGCGCTGAGGTGGGGGGGCGTATGCGCTGGGTCTGTCTGCTGCTGCCGTACTTGGCGATGGACGCTGTCTTGCGGACGCATGCGGATCCGACCTGCCCCTTGGTTTTGATCACGGGGCCAGCCCAGCGCCGCGCGCTGCACTCGGTCAGCCCGGCGGCGGCCGCACTCGGACTGCGTCGCGGCATGTTGGTTTCGGCGGCACAGGCGCTGACCGGCGCCTTCGTTCCCCACGAGTTCGACGCGAAGCTCGAAGCACAGGCCCGCGATCTGCTCGCGACGTGGGCCTACAGCTTCAGCTCGCAAGTCAGTCTGGATTTCGCCCACGCGCTGGTGCTGGAGATCGGCGCGAGCCGCTCGCTGTTTGGCGATTGGCCGGCACTGTCCCGACGCCTGCGGGCCGAGATGACCGACCTCGGTTTCAGGCACCGGATCGTGGCCGCACCCAACCCGCACGCCGCGCGCGTGCTGGCCAATGCGCACGAGGAGATCGGTATCGATGAGCCGCACCTGTTGCAGGCGCTGGGCCAGATGCCGATTGAGCGCAGCGGTCTGCCGGGTGAGGTCGCCACTGCGTTCTCCCGCATGGGCATGCGCCAGCTGCGGCCCGTGTTCGAACTGCCGCGCGAGACCATCACGCGTCGCTTTCCGAAGTCGGTGCTCCCGCACCTGGATGCCATCCGTGGGCGCGAAGCACCGCCGCTGCGCTACTTCCAGCCGCCCGATCGTTTCGAGGCATTGATCGAGTTCGACCACGAGGTCGAGACCAGCCAGGGCCTGTTGTTTCCGCTGCGTCGGCTCACATCGGATCTGTCCGCATTCCTGTCCAGCCGCGACGGTGGCGTCCAGCGGTTCGCGCTGCACTTCGTCCACGAGTTCCACCCGACGACGGTCATTGCGATCGGGCTGCTGTCCGCCGAGCGCGACGCCCGTGTGCTGTTCGAGATCGCACGCAGTCGGCTCGATCAGATCCGGTTGCCGGCGGCAACGCGCGCGCTGCGCCTCGTCGCGGACGATCTGCCGTCGTTTGTGCCGGCCGGACGCGATCTTTTCGACACCCGGCCGGAGCATGCAATTCCTTGGGAACAGCTTCGCGAACGGCTACGCGCCCGGCTCGGCGACGATGCAGTCCACGGGATCGGCCTACACGCCGATCATCGTCCCGAACGCGCCACAGGGCGTGACATACCGCGTCAGTCGCCTCCGGATCTGCCGCAGCGCCCCGGCTGGCTGCTTGAACGTCCCATTCCGCTGCGCGACATGCGATTCGAGATTCTGTCCGGGCCGGAACGAATCGAATCGGGCTGGTGGGACGAAGCCGACGCGCGGCGCGACTACTACGTGATCCGCACGTCGCAAGGCCAACGTGCCTGGGTGTTCTGCGCGCCGGGCAATGACGGCCCGTTCCTATTGCACGGCTGGTTCGCATGAGCTGGTTCGCATGAGCGATGACGCGCGATGGCCCGAGTACGCCGAACTGCATTGCCTCTCGGCTTTCAGCTTCCAGCGCGGCGCATCGGTCGCGAAGGAACTGTTCGAGCGCGCGAAGCGGTTGGGCTACCGTGCGCTCGCGATCACCGACGAGTGCTCGATGGCCGGCATCGTCCGTGCCTATGAGGCCGCGCGCGAGTTCGATATGCCGCTGATCATCGGCAGCGAGATGCAGATCGAGGATGCGCCGAAACTGGTGCTGATTGCCGCAGACCTCGAAGGGTATATCGCGCTGTGCCGGCTGATTACCGTGGCGCGTCGACGCGCCGGCAAAGGCGAGTACCGTCTGCTGCGCGAGGATCTGATCGATCTGCCGTTTGGACTGCTGGCGTTATGGGTGCCTGAGCGCACGCCTTCCGATGCCGATGCCCAATCGTTACGCGGCCTGTTCGCGGATCGACTGTGGATCGCCGTCGAACTTCACCGCGCTGAGGATGATGCAAATCGATTGGCCATGCTGCGTGCCTTCGGCAATCGACATGCGCTGCCGCTGGTCGCCACGGGCGATGCCCATATGCACGTCCGCCGACGCCGAGCGTTGCAGGACACGCTGACCGCGATCCGTCACCACACCACGCTGTCTGAAGCCGGCTGGCGGCTGTTCCCGAACGGCGAACGTCACTTGCGCACGCGCCAGGCGCTTGCGGCAATTTATCCGCACGATCTGCTCGCAGAAACGCTGCGCATCGCCGAGCGCTGCCGTTTCTCGCTCGACCAGCTCCGCTACACCTATCCGCATGAGCTCGTGCCGGAGGGGCATACGCCCACCACATGGCTGCGTGTGCTGACAGAGGAAGGTGCGGCATGGCGCTGGCCGCAGGGCGCACCTAATCGCGCACGGCAGTTGATCGAGCATGAGCTGGCGCTGATTGCCGAGCTGCAGTACGAGTCGTACTTCCTCACCGTCCACGACATCGTCCGCTTCGCGCGCAGTCGCGGCATCCTCTGCCAAGGGCGCGGCTCGGCCGCGAATTCGGCCGTGTGTTTCGCGTTGGGCGTGACCGAGCTCGATCCCGCGCGCATGAACCTGCTGTTCGAGCGCTTCATCTCGCGCGAACGCAACGAGCCGCCGGACATCGACATCGATTTCGAGCACGAACGCCGCGAGGAGGTCATCCAGTATGTGTTCGAGCGCTACGGGCGAGACCGCGCCGCGATGACAGCGGTGGCCAACAGCTATCGCGGCAGAGGCGCTGTACGCGACGTGGCCAAAGCGCTGGGCCTGCCGCCCGATCAGGTCGATCGGCTCGCGCGCACGATGGATCGCTGGGGCGGACACGCACCGGTGCCGGAGTTCCTGCGAGAGCAAGGTTTCGATCCCGACACACCGATCCTTCGCAAGATCGTCGGGCTGACCGCTGAGCTGATCGACTTTCCGCGCCACCTCTCGCAGCACCCGGGCGGGATGGTGATCTCCGAGCATCCGCTGCATACCCTGGTGCCGGTCGAGAATGCGGCGATGGAAGGCCGCACGGTCTTACAGTGGGACAAGGACGATCTCGACACGCTGGGGTTGATGAAGGTCGATTGTCTGGCGCTTGGCATGCTCACCGCCGTGCGCAAGACGCTGGATCTGCTGCGCGCCACTGGGCGCCGCGAATTGTCGCTCGCGACGATCCCTGCGGAAGATCCGGACACCTACGCCATGATCAGCCGCGCCGATACCATCGGCGTGTTCCAGATCGAATCGCGCGCACAGATGGCGATGCTGCCGCGGATGAAGCCCACCTGCTTTTACGACCTGGTGATCGAAGTCGCGATCGTCCGCCCCGGGCCTATCCAAGGCGATATGGTCCATCCCTATCTGCGTCGGCGTCGCGGCGAGGAACCGATCGACTATCCGCCCGGGCTCAGACACGTCTTCGAGCGCACGCTCGGTGTTCCGTTATTCCAAGAGCAGGTGATGCAGGTCGCGGTGGATGCCGCAGGCTTCACGCCGGGCGAGGCCGACCAACTGCGGCGCTCGATGGCTGCATGGAAACGGCGCGGTGGGTTGGAGCCGTATCGCGACAAACTGCTCGGCGGCATGCTGGCTCGCGGCTACGCCCGTGAGTACGCCGAGCAGACCTTCGAGCGGATCAAAGGCTTCGGCAGCTACGGCTTTCCGGAAAGCCATGCGGCCAGTTTTGCGCTGGTGACGTATGCGAGCTGCTGGCTGAAATGCCACGAACCCGCCGCTTTCGCCGTCAGCCTGATCAACAGCCAGCCGATGGGCTTTTACACCCCCGATCAACTGCTGCAAGACGCACGGCGCAAGGGCATCCGGGTGCTGCCGGTGGATGTGCGTTACAGCGACTGGGATTGCACCCTGGAATTCGCCGATGGGGACATGCGCGGCAAGCCGGCGATCCGGCTCGGCATACGATTGGTGAGTGGTTTTGCACAGGACCCGGCCGAACGGCTCTCTGCAGCACGCGCTCTACGACCGTTCCGCGATGTCACCGACCTCTGTCATCGTGCAGGCCTCGATCGCCGACACCAGGCGCTGCTCGCCGATTCGGGTGCGCTGAAAGGCTTGAGCGGCCATCGCCACCGCGCCCGCTGGGCCGTGGCCGGCGTCGAAGCCCCACTGCCGCTGTTCGACGGCATCCCGCAAACGGCCGAGCCCAACATCGCGATCCCACTGCCCACACCAGGCGAAGACGTTGTCGCCGACTACGCCTCGATCGGCCTCACCCTCGGCCGGCACCCGCTCAGCCTGATCCGCAAACAGCTCGCGGCGCGGCGATGCCTATCGTCAGCCGACCTCGCCAAGCTGCCGCACGGAAAGCGCGTGCGGTTCGCCGGCCTCGTGCGGATGCGCCAACGACCCGAGACCGCCAGTGGCGTGACCTTCGTGACGCTCGAAGACGAACACGGCATGGTCAATGCGGTTGTGTGGCAGCGCACTGCCGAAATACAACGCCGGGTGCTGCTCGACACGCACCTGATGGCCATCGATGGACGATGGGAATGCGTCGATGGCGTGCGGCACCTAATCGTGCAACGGATGCACAACTTCGGATCGCTAATGGCCTCTCTGCGACCGGAAAGTCGCGACTTCCACTGATTCAGCGGGGTGTTCGTGCTCTTCTTGACAAGGGCGCTCAAATCTCAGCGACAAGGAGAGGGTCTGAATGCGAAACCTGCAGCAGCTCAGGAGCATAATCGAGCGCGTCTGCATCACACAAATTCTTCAAATACCGCATGGCAATGTGGGTAACGTAGCATGCTCACTATCAGGCCAGCACACTACCGAGAAGTGACAAGCCTGGCAGCACGTTCGAGAATCAAATGCCGCGATGCGGCAACGTTCGTCACGAATATCCAGCATGAGCTGGTGCGCACAATGATGATGCTGACCGTCAGTAAAGAAAGAACGGGGCGAGCTGGCGGATCTCATCGAGACAGCGCTGTTTCCGGCCTGCGAACCCACGTCGCGGCATGCACCCCACTCGTGAAAGCGGCACGCCATTCGAGGCGCTTCACGCAAGAAGTGGGTCGCTTGTCCGGTCACAAGGGTCCATTCGTTCGGCTCATTCACTTCATCATAGACAACGACGGGCTGGGGAACTCTAGTCGGTGCGCGGCGAGGACGCACAGGAAATCCAGGAAACAAAGCTAATGGTGCTGGTTGAAGTGCAGTGGCAATGTACGCACCGCAAGCAGTTAGGAGCACCAATCCTGCCGCATGGACTTCCGCCAAATGGGTGGCAATCTGATCGTGGCGATCGTCGAGAATAGAGACGTTCTCGTCAATGACTGTGAGAAATACCCCGTCGCGCCGCTGCAAGATCACAGCAGGATAAACAAGGATTCTGGGCCGGGCAACGAATTTGGAGGAGCCTGATTTCTCGTAGTGAACATGTACGCCATGAAATACTGAGACTAAGTTCCGAGAGTCAATGTAGGCGCCAATCTGGCTGGGGCGCAGCGCGGGTGGCGCGCCATTGGCCAATACAGACCATGCAAGGAGGTCAAATAGTTCGGTCGATCTGGCGACGTAGTCGTTACGTTCGAAAAGGACGAAATGACTATCATCCACAGGAGCATCATCCAAAAATGTCTCGGTCGGATGCACGAACACCAAGAGCCACTGGCCGCTTGTAAGCACTGCCCTAGGTACGTCGTGCCCATGCAGCGTCTTTAGCTCACGGATGTAACCGCCAACTTGAACAAGATAGTCGTGCCAAGCTAAAGACGCGGGCGAATCATTGCGCGCTCGCTGCGCCTTGATGTGTTCGACCGTCAGAACCAAGAGATCCTTTGGGCTCGCAACGGTACTGTTTCCTGATGAGATAAACGGCTTGTCCCAAGCCTTGGCCTCCACGATAAGCAAGGGCACTCGATCATGTGGGTGGACTCCCGCATAGTCGATGTACGTGGTCTTCTCAGCCTTTACTCTGGCCTCTTCGGAAACGTCGCCGTTGATCCCCAAGGTCCAGCCCAATGACTCCAATAACTCGTCAAGGAAGTAGCGACGGGTACTGTGCTCCAGAAGACTGGTCTCGCCGGCTCCGGCGTAAGTGTCATCGCCGACGTCGGACGCCGCTCTTTCCATTCTTTCAAGGAGTGCCGCAAGAGCATCCTTGAAATCCGCCGTGGCGCGCCCGTCGTTCATTGCACAAGGTCAGGCAAACGATAAAGAAGGCGACGCGCAGAAGGCCAGCCGGCCTTCATAAAGGCTTCCAGGCAACCAATGAGGGCGCGCCTGCGGTCCTGATCTTCAAAGACCTCCTTGTGATCTGCCAAATAGACACCCACTAATCTCACCAACAGATCAGCGCCCATGAACTCGTACTGGATACCCAATCGCTGTCCGCCAACTAAGATTGCGTTCGCCAGCAAGTCGAATGCCACGGGCGGATCGGTGGAGATAAACTTCTCCAGTAATTGCACTAAATAATAGATAGTGTGGGGCGCACCGACATCGCCGATCAGCTTAAGCGTCTCTCGGATCTCGTCGAACAGTACGTTAAGGGCTCCAGACTTCTCGCCTTCTACCCCAAGCGAATCAATAGCGAAGTAAAGCTGCATGCAAACCGTGTCGACTAAGCGCAGACTGCGGCCCGCATCCTCACGCTGATCTTCTGTTGGTGTTGCGCGATCAAAGTGAGGAAGAATAAAAGCATGTAGGCTCACCATAGATGCGTGGAGGAGATCCAGTGCTCGAACACGAATGCTTGCCGCGTTCATTTGCGGCTCGCCATATAGGCCATAGACATAAATCTGTCTAAGGTCTGTAATAACGGCGCTCATCTCCTTGCGATGAGTGATCAAATCCTCACGCCACTGGTCAATCACAGCTTTAGCGCCCAGACGTCCATAGCCCACCCAGAGGTGCGCCAGAATCGTGGCCACTGATTTCCTGATCCGCAGATCGGACTTGGACGTACCGCGAAAATGCCGATGCAGCTCCAGAGCGAGCATCTCAACTCGCTCTGGGTCGGTATTCATGACGTGGGCAAGTACCTCGCACACACCTTGAACTAGCACGGTTGCGTTAGTCTCAAGGGAGACGCGCTGCTGAAGTTGCGACCAAAACTCAAGCCGATCGACGACTCCAACGCTACTCAAACGAGCTACAGATTGGAGTCGGACTGCCGGATGTGGATCCGCAAGAAGAAGCCAAATCGTAGGAGCTAACCGCGTATAGAAGTGCGGCCGCTCGTGTAACAGATTTAGAACCGCATGCGCCGCTTCGACGCGAGCCGCCGGGGAGCCCCACGATGCAGACTCAGCAAAATTGGCTTCTGTGTCGTCGTCGACCGCAGGTGAGTGCGATCGTGACGCAGTTTCAATCAACATGAGAAGCGCTTCGGCTGGGTCAGGCCCATCCGATGGCGCTGCTTCGAAGGACCCAGCAACGAGTTTGGCGGTAGCTTGAGCAGCTACACCCTCGGCATATTGTTTGAGCCCTGAATGCGCGCCGATCGCAGCGCTCGCTGTGCCCAGTAGGCGCTCAATAATCTCGACGCTTTCAGTCAAACCTAAGTTCGCCATCGCAGACGAATCGTGCTCCAGGCCCATCGCCTGCTTTGCCGCATCGATCGCGGAGATAAGTTCGACATTCGCTGGTAACGTGGCATCGAGATCATCAAGCCAGAAGTAGCGCTCTTGTGTTCTGGACGAGGTGCGAATCGAGAAGGGCCTCGGATTCCAGCTGCGCTCTTCGACTTCCGATCGCTTCTCGCTCAGAGACTTTGCGAAGTCAGTCAACAGCCGCTCTTTGCCCACGCCACCAAACACCCGGCTCAGGATAAGTTCCCTAGCCTCGGTGGGGTTATCATAGTCGGAGAAATCAAACTTTTCTGCCGCAGCTTCAAACGCTCGTCGCTCGGACTCCGGCCGATTTTCGTAGCCAGACGCGAGCACATCAATCGCGTCCTTTCGCGTATCTGTCGCCAGAAGAAAAGCTTCGCAACTGGCGTAGGGCCACACCCAGTTGGCTAACGCACCCTGCCGTGACGCGGCGGCCATAAACAGGCGTGCCCAATACAGCGCTAGACTACCAGTCTCGACCAGCGTATTCGCGGCAGCGAGGACGTCGGATTCGGCGCCCTCCTGGAGAAACGTCAGGAATTTCGAAACAAGCACATCTCCATCATGAGCGTACTTTGCATCTGGGTCGCTCGCCCAAATGTAGCTGTAGTCCTCTTGCAGTTGAACCGTCCGTCCACCCACTTCGAAGCTGTGTAGACGAGCATTGGCTGATATCGGGTGCTCTCTTGCCACGAAAGCATCCACGGCAGCAACGAGCGCACGAGTAGCAATCACGGGCTGCGCTATCAAAAACGCCGGGAAGTAGTTGCTCAACCCGTATCGCGCCAATTCGTAATCCTGCTTAGCATTAGATCGAAGCGGCAGAATCTGGCTGTCGCCGAGACTGGTCTCGCGGTCCTCGCGGATGCTGCGTGCGTAAACTTCACGGTAAACATAGGCGGAAAACTCGGGATCGTGAGGTGCAATAACGTCAATCTTTCGCGCCAGGGCCGGAACGCTGTTCCAACCGCCGGCTTGGAATTTTTCGTCATCGAATATCTGGGCGAGAAGCGCCTGCGACCCCTCTGGATCGGTCGCATAGGTGTCGGCGACAAAGCCGATCGCCGCCTCGGTAAGATACCCTTCGGGCTTCGATTCGAATGCGTATGTAAGCAGTGAGCGCGCGGCTGCCCCAAGATCCCGCTGGTCCTCCGCGGCGCTAGCACGTGCAATCAGGAGATGGCACAGCAAGCGCAGGGGCCAGGCTACTTTGGCGACGCTTCCTGCTAGCCTTCCAGCCAGCCGGACCCAAGGAGCTGTTTGTACGGCGTCACCATCGTCCAGGCGAACCGCGAGGGCGCCCACGACATGTGGAATCGCAGCCACGGCGTGTTCGTCCGAGGTTTCGATCATTGCGGCAAGGACGTCCGCGTCTTCCGCACTGATCGCCAGTTCAGCGGGCAGTCGACTCGCGGCGCTACGTGCCACGGGATCCACTTGTTCGTCCGCCACCAACTTCGAGATTACCCGCCAGAACTCGGCGTGGCTGTCATCGCTTGCCCAGAGTTCCTGTAATACGAAGGACAGCGCGGGCGCAAGCATCAAACCCAGTCCTGCGAAGTCGGCAGCTAGCAACGCAGGACCCAAATAGACGCGACTTGCCGCATAGTCGAATAGCAAGTGATGCCGGAACTGGATCCAACGATGGGATTCTGTGGAGATCAGAACGCCCTCTTGCACCAAGGTTTCCAGACCTTTCGGAAAGGCGTCGAGGATGTCCATCCGGGACGCGCGCAAAGCGCCGGCTTTTACCATCAGGCTAACGACGCGACGCAGGCAGGCCTCGGCTTCATAGCCGTGTTTGGTGACCCGATGGTTCCAGTACACACTCAACAGTTGGGACTGGTATACGACTCGAGAGAGGTCCGAGCTGATGATCTGATCGTCAAGCAGTTCGCCCAGCAATCGGGTGTTAAAGGGAACAGATGCGAGATCACGAAGACGCGAGGTTCCTTGAGACAGCAATTCAGCCAATGCTGGAGCCTGATCGAGAAGGCGATCAAACTCGGAGGGTGTCCACGCCGGAATGCGTACATGACGAACCGTAGCGAACTCCGCCTCACTGAGTTCATTGAACGGTGGGATCCCCTTGAAGAGCTCGCGAAATTTCAGCCCCATCCGAAGGTCAAACGTCCGAATCGATGCGACGACACGCCAGCGGCCCCGCAAAGCGATGACGCGTTCAATCAGGGTCCGGAAGGCGCCCTCACCCTTTCCGCCTCGGGTGGCATCAAGGGCGTCGACGATCAGCCAAGCAGGCTCCGCGCCGTCCCAGGCCGCGATCACTTCAAGCAATGGGTGTTCCAGTTGGAGTTCGTCGGACAATCCCTGAAGCGTTTCAATGGAAAACTGATCCACTGCTAGCTCTATAACGTCATGGCCTTGCTCGGCAAGCGTGCGTGCCAAAGCGTTCAGCACGCCGCTCTTTCCTGCGCCAGGTTCGCCGACAACCAGAAGCGATTCGCTTCGAGCTGCGGCATCGACCTGTGGCTGACAGTCGCGCTGGATGCCGATAGGCCCGTTATCGCCCGAATAAATGACTTCATAGCGCCCCAGCGATTGCCGAACTGCAGTCGAGTGAGCCTTCAGACGCTCTATGTCAGCTCGATACGCGGGCGCGCTGGCGAGCCGGGCTCCACGGGTCATCAAGCCCCGCCGCAGATCGGAGACGTCGAACCCCCCGCGCTGCGACATTTGGTCGCCACAATACTTTTCTAGTGCGTCGGCAGTTGCCTGCGCGTCTGCGCCAGGAACCAGGGCCGTGACAGTCGATAGGATGGCTCGGCTATCAGGATTAACCGTAATCACCGAGACGATTCGGGATAAATCCGAGAGAATGGCATCGACGAACGGTTCGCTCGTGGCCCGCTTCCAGCTTGCCCGGACGCATGCCTCAAAATTGGCGAGTGCCTTTCCTTGATCTTGGGTCATCGCAGCTTTGCCGGGCTGCGACAAGATCCGAAGGGCAGCGGGTAAAAGCAAGCGGACTGTTGCCGATGCGGTTGGACTCACCGCGATCACAAGTCGATCGAATCGAGCATCCAATGGACGATTCCAATCCAGATTGCCGCTACCGTCGCGACACACGAGCCAGTGACGAACCAGTTGATCCGCTGTTTTGGCGAAGGGGCTTGTGCTCCCTTGGGAGGACGACAAGGTCGTCTTCACCTGAAACGCCAGGAATCCACCATCCGACGTCGCAACCAGAATGTCATCAACGGGGGCTTCAGTTTCAAATCGGAGCCACAACGGGCGCGCCTGACCAAGTTCAAATTGCGGGTCTAGTGCCGCTTCGGCCAGCATCCAACTCGCAATCAATGCCCCTACGTGTTGCTGAAAGAGAACGCCACTGCTAGTTGCAGCGCCGCCACCTGCGGCAAGCAAGCTGGAGGAATCACTGGTGTTCTTGGGCACGGGAGCAGCTCTGAGTTAGACGTTTTATGGGCAGGGCAATATTGCGCTCTGCTTCTACCGACAGCTTATGACTGGGCGTCAATAGCGTGGCGTCAGCGGTCCATCTCTACCCAACCTCGGTGAAGACGAACCAAGACTGAACTCTACCCTATGGCAATGGCTCCTCATTCGCGGATGTGAAAAAGGGCGCCGTGAACCTGCCCCTCACTCCGGACGCCACTCAGCATCAAGATAGGAAGCCGCCCTGAGCACATGCCGAAGCTGCGCCGGGGATTCGATTGCGGAAGCCCGTTTTGAAGGGAGAGCAGGATCGCTCTAGTTCCGAGACATCCAATATCGCCCGCGCCCGTCCGAAGAGACCAGCGCACGGTAGGCTCGATTCGCATCTGGGTACTTGTTTCGTGGGAAAGCATCGACTGGCTTTTCCAACGAAATCCCTGCCTTTTGCATCAAAGTCTCACGATCTATGGAGACGCCCTCCATCTCCCACAGAACCCGAAAGATCGAGGCTTGGGTCCGGGTCAGCGACACGGGCACCGTCTCGCCGGCCAGCAACACCTCTGCATAGTCATGTGAAAACGGCCCATGGCGGGCGTGAGTTCCCTGCGCGGCCACTGGCGCGCGGATGCTCGCCCACACTGCCTCGTCGGCCAGCAGACCCCCACCACGTATTCGGAACGCTGCCGGAAGCGGGACGACACGCACCGAGACACCGGGCAAAAACACCTGTTCGGGCGGGGTCGTTGTCACCAGGATCGTCGGGACCTCACCGACATGGGTCGCCCACACTGCCAGCAAGGCGCGCTGTACCGCGACGTCGGCCAGTTGCTGACCGAACAGCACCCGATGGCGAGTACCAGCTCGACCAACATCGCCGATCCGCCAGATGCGATCAGGTACCGTGACCCACGCCGACTCACCGGCCAGACCAAGCGCCTGCGCCATGCGTCGACGCAGCCAATCGCCATCGGGCGTGAGCCGTTGCATGTCCTCTATCGTCAGTGCGACTTGTCCGCATTCTGCGCATAGCGCCGAGTAGGCGGTGATCACTTCGACGCTGTGCGCTGCACAACGCGGACAAATCACCGCCCGCGCCCGTGCCTGGACCAGCGCCCCTATCTCTCGTAACTGTTCGAGCCGTCTACGTTGCGCCGCGTCAACCAACGTCGGCGCAATAGCGGTCCGCCCCTGCTCAAGGCAGGCGGCCAACAACACCAGGGAATCCATATCCGCATCAGACCGTCGTCGGCAACGATGGCGCGAACTGCGAATCGAATCCTGGCATCAGCCGCCAGCGGCTGAGCCAAACCCCGAGTTGCTCACGCGTGCGCGGGTCGAAGTCGTTCAGATTGCTGCCGCCTCGGCACTTCAGCGTGAGCATCAGCGAACGGCCGACCGCGCGTCCCGGCTCAGGAAAGAACGTGACGCCGACCTTGGCCGAGACCACCTGAAACCGGTCCTGACGCATTGGATTGTTGTTCGGTATCCAAGCTTCCAGAAGGTCCAGCACGCCGATTTTCGCATCGCCAGCGGGCGCTTTGATCGCGATCTCGCCGCCAGTGGTTTCATCGAGCAATGTCGCTTCGTACAGCCGCACACTGTCCACGACCGGATCGTCGGGCAGCGTCAGCGGTTTGCGTAGTGAGTCCAGGGCCAGCGGTTCGGCACGCGACTGCAGCCGACGCATGCGCGTGGCCTCATCAAAAAGATCGTGGTGACGCAGGTACATCCACAGCGCGCACTGGGCAGGCGCATCCGGCAGGTGCAGTGGGTTCACACGTCCGGGATGCGCCGCGCTCGCAGCGCGCAGTGCGACGAGACCGGCCTGGTCGGCCAGCAGGGCGATCTGATGCAGGCTCGCCAGAATGCAGTCGCGCACAGGCGTAGGAGCGAGTTCGATCGCTGCCGCGATCCGCAGCTTCTCGGAAGCGAAACCCTCGGCATCCAAAGTGTCGCAGTGCAGCGACAGGCCGCACTGGGCTAGGAAGTCGAACAGGATGTCGTTCGGTGGAATTCTCAGGAGCAAATTCAAATACATGACAGGGCTGGACACGTAATGTCTCCAGCGCAAACCCCGACCCTACATCGACGATCCCCTTCGCCGACAAAGCGCACCGCAGATCCACGCTCGCTTTACGATTCTTTAACAAGGAGGGCGAATTCTATGAACATCGTCACGCTTGTCAACCCAACTAATCGCTGCCGCACGGTCGACGGTTCACGATTGCAACTCGACGCACGCCGCAGGCGAACGCATCGCGTGATCACGTTGGATCGCCAGTTGGGTAGGCATTGACCCCATAAAACCGCTCTCCCGAGACCAAGCATAACCCGCTGATTTTTATGAGGATCACAAAACCATCGCTTGCACTTGACAAGCGTGAAGTCCAAGGGGAGGGAGAGGAGAGAGGGAGAGTTGGCGAATTTTTCGCCAATCGAGGCAATGGGCCATGAAGGCCAAGACCAAGGGGAAAACGCGAAACCCCTGCGAAATGCAGGGGTCGTCGGTACCGCAGAGAGCGGTTGTCTTGGTCGGGTTGGCGCGCCTGGAGGGATTCGAACCCCCGACCAACGGCTTCGGAAGCCGCTACTCTATCCGGCTGAGCTACAGGCGCGAGCCGGGTATTCTCTCCGATTCGC
>Ga0209277_10000267_pt1 | contig 27461 bp, 25 predicted proteins | sample JI81AbrownDNA_FD_187503 | JGI IMG/M metagenome (GOLD analysis project Ga0209277, IMG submission 187503) | Wastewater effluent complex algal communities from Wisconsin, to seasonally profile nutrient transformation and Carbon sequestration -... | ecosystem: Engineered > WWTP > Effluent > Algae... | reverse complement strand
TGCTCGAAGCCTGACTGGGCGTCGGCGGCCATGGCTAGCGTTTGTTGCTTCATGGCCCCGTAATCTACCCGCGTTACAGCTACGCAGGGGACTTATTCAGCATTGCCTTAGGCGAACTGGATGGTGCTGGCCATCACGTTGATGCTCAGGGCCAGCACCAGCATGTTGAACGCAAATGCCGTCACGCTGTGCAGCAGCGTGAGACGACGCATGGGCCGCGACGTCACCACCACATCGGACACCTGTGACGTCATGCCTACCACGTGGGCGTAATACAGAAAATCAAAATAGTCCGGCGGCTGCTTGCCCGGAAACTCCAGCCCGGCCCCCATGGGGTGCCCCAGTTTTTCCTGCTGGTAGTACAAGCGCGCATACCGGAAGGCAAAAATGGTCTGCATCAGTAGCCAGGACGAAGCCAGCGCCATCAGTGACAGTGCCAGGTGACCCAGACGCTGTTCCGCAGAGAAATCCCTGACGTGCTGCAGCATGAGTGCAATGGCGGCAATGCTGGCAAAGACGGACAGCAACAACAGCACAAACAGCATCAGACCCGGCTGGTCCTGCGCCTGGGCGCGCTCGCGGGTGCGCCGTGCGTCAAACTCTGTCGCCAGCCACCACGACAGCAACAGGTAGGTCAGCGCGCCAGTGGACCACGCCAGCAAGCCTTGTGTGGACGAGGCCACCGGCAGCGGCAGCGGCAGCACCGCCACCAGACCACCCACGCACGCTCCGTACACCAGTCGCTGGTGGCCGTTGGTTTCCGAAAAATGTTTGTGCATGGGGTGATTGTGGCGCTTAGTTATGGGCCACGCACCCCCTGCCCTGCACTAGGCCGCTTTGGGCGTGGCGCGCGCAATGATGGCAGCCACATCCACACCACGTGGCAAGGTACCGTAGTTGTGGTGCCCCAGCTGTTCCAGGCGCGAATGGCAGAACGCGTCGCTGATGAACGCGGGTGCATGGCGCACCAGCAAAGAGGCCTGAATGGCCAGCGCCATACGGTCCACGACATCGCGTGCGCGGTATTCGAAGTCCTGCAGGTCCTTGAAATCACTGGCGAGGTTGGCCACATAGCGGTCCAGCACCGCATTGGTGCCGCGTGCCTTGCCCACTTCGATAAAGAAGGCTTCCAGCACGGCCGGGGTTTTGGACAGGGCACGCAGTACATCCAGGCACTGCACATTGCCGCTGCCTTCCCAGATCGCGTTCACCGGTGATTCGCGGAACAGTCGCGGGAACATGCTGTCCTCCATCACGCCGCTACCGCCAATGCACTCCATGGCTTCGTACGCATGGTTGGGTGTGCGCTTGCAGATCCAGTATTTGCCGACTGCCGTCACCAGGCGCACCAGCAGGTCCTCGTGTGCGTCGGCGCGGTTGTCTATGGCGCGGGCCATGCGCATGGTCAGCGTCAGCGCGGCCTCGCTCTCCAGGGCCAGATCGGCCAGCACGTTTTGCATCAGCGGCTGCTGGTTGAGCACATTGCCAAAAGCCGAGCGCTGGGCGCAGTGGTGCAGTGCCTGCGATGCAGCCATGCGCATCCCTGCGCTGGAGCCGATCATGCAGTCGAAGCGGGTCATGCTGACCATCTCGATGATGGTGCGCACGCCGCGGCCCTCTTCACCCACCATCCAGGCCAGTGCACCACGCAGTTCGGTTTCACTGGAGGCGTTGGACGCATTGCCCATCTTTTTTTTGAGCCGCAACACCTGCATCGGGTTCTTGGTGCCATCGGGCCGCCAGCGCGGCAGCAGAAAGCACGACAGGCCGCCGGGCGCCTGCGCCAGCACCAGAAAAGCGTCGCACATCGGCGCCGACACAAAGTATTTGTGCCCGACCAATTCATAGGCCTGTCCGGGTCCGCCGCTGCCGATGGGAAACGCGCGGGTGCTGTTGGTACGCACGTCGGAGCCGCCCTGCTTTTCCGTCATGGCCATGCCGATGGTGACGCCCTGCTTCTGCTCCACCGGCACATTGCGCGGGTCGTACACGCGGGAGGTGATCTTGGGCTCCCACACGCTGGACAGCTCGGGCTGCAGGCGCAGCGAAGGCACCGCGGCAAAGGTCATGGTGATGGGACAGCCGTGGCCCGCCTCCACCTGGGTGTGCATATAGGTCCGGGCAGCGCGTGCCACATGGGCACCGGGGCCGGGCGCCGTCCATGGCGAGGCGTGCAAGCCGTGCTCGATGGAGGTTTTCATCAGCTGGTGGTAGGCCGGATGGAATTTCACCAGGTCAATGCGGTTGCCAAAGCGGTCGTGCGTGTCGAATTCGGGCTGGAACTTGTTGGCCAATGCGCCCAGCTCCAGGTAGTCCGCAGAGCCGGTGAGGGCGCCAAACTCGGCCAGACCAGCCTCTGCGCTCTGGCCACCTTCGCGCCGCACGGACTCGACCAGTGCCGTGTCCTGCGTGTACATGTTGTAGTTGCACAGCTCGTTGGACAGGTTGCTCACAGCGTGGGTGTCCGCCAGGTACAGCGCAGCGGCAGTGGGTTCCGTGCGGGCGTGGATGTCGGAATGGGCGTTCATGTCAGTCTCCTTTTCAGCAAGTTGTTTCGGCCATCGGCAAAGGGGATGGGGTGTCAGCAAGGGATGCAAAGAACCGCTGCCATATGGCCCGGCCTGCTGCATCAAAGCGGTGCACGGTCTGGATGAATGCGTGACGCGCCGCGGCATCCACCAGGGGCTCAGGCAAGAGCGGGTCAAACACCAGCTGGCGAATGGCCCCACCGCCCATAAAGAATGACTCACGGGTCGCAACCTCCAGCGCAAGCTGGTCTGCACCGGCCAGCCAGGTTTCCAGCTGCGCATTCAACTGCATGTACATGCGGTTCAATGCCCCACCATCCCACAGTTGGTGGACTACCGATTCACGCGCAGCATCGAAATTGCTGGCCTTGAAGACCGCCGCCTCGCTGTCCAGCCCCAGCCTGTAGAGGCGCTGCCGCACCGCGTCGATATCGGGTTCGATGTTGTCCGGGCGAATATGCAGACCGCGCTCAAACACACGAAAGCCCAGCATCTGCAGCGCACGCTCGCGCCGTTGCAGGGCAGCGCGGTCGCTACGCCCCAAGGCCCCGGAGTGCACCACGATATAGCCCCCAGCCCAGGGCCTCAGCCGGGTTTCCAGCGTACGCCAAGTCGCCACATCGCCGGCAAGTTCGACGGCGGCAGGTCCCAGGCGGTAAGCGCCACGACCCGCGGCCTCAATCAATCCCGTTGCCGACAGGCGTGTCAGGGTGACCCGCAGACTGCTTTCGCTGATCCGGAAAAGCGCGCTGGCGTGAATCGCCTCGCGGGCCGTCAGGGGCTTTTCGCCGTTGGCCAGCAAGAGTTCCAGAATGAGACTCTTGGGATTGGCGCGCATGGGAAAGGATGTTTTATTCACGGAATGTGAATATTACATAAATTGCCACAAAATACAAATTAATGTAATGAACCAGGTTCTCGCATTGGCCGATTTCAATGGCGTCAATGACATGCCGGTCACGCGCAGACGTGTGTCGATCTGTGCAGCGGAACCAGGGGGATTTGAAGTGTGCTGGACTATCCGCGAAGGAAATCCAGAAATGAAAAATCCCCAAGTAAATGAATTACTTGGGGATTCCAATGTTGGCGGAGCGGACGGGACTCGAACCCGCGACCCCCGGCGTGACAGGCCGGTATTCTAACCAACTGAACTACCGCTCCAGTTGCAGTAACGTTCGCTCTTTCGAGCCAAGTCGCCTGCCCTTGCGGGCCTGCTGTTACCAACTTGCGCTTCGATCATCTTGCGATGAATCTTGGCGACCCCACGGGGATTCGAACCCCGGTACTCACCGTGAAAGGGTGATGTCCTAGGCCTCTAGACGATGGGGTCAAAACCTTGGACTAATCCGTTCTCAGAAATCTTGGTGGAGGTAAGCAGGATCGAACTGCTGACCTCTTGCATGCCATGCAAGCGCTCTCCCAGCTGAGCTATACCCCCAATTACTTTTCAGTAATCGCGAGAATGCTTTTTAAAACATTCTCAATTTCCGAGCCTCAAATTATAGCCTTAAAAATCATGCCCTGCCAAGTCGCGCCAATACTTTTTCTCTACCGAGCAATTCCAGCACCGCATCCACCGATGGCGTCTGGGGTGTGCCCAATACCAGTACGCGCACCGGCATGGCCAGTTGTGGCATCTTCAAACCGACTTCGGCGAGCACTTCCTTGATGGCCGCGGCAATGCTGGCCTTGTCCCATGTGCAGGTCGCAAGCCTGGCGGCCAGGGCCTGCAAGGCGGGTTTGACCGCGTCGGTCACGTGCTGGGCCAGTTCGGCAGCGTCGGGGGTGACGTCGGCGTAGAACTTGGCAGCCCATGTGGCCAGTGCCACGGTGGTGTCGCAACGGTCCTTGAGCAAGGCGCAGACCTGCGGCAAATGCGTTTGCACCACCGAGGCGTCCAGAGTGATTCCCTGGCGTGTCAGTTGTTGCGCCACCAGACCGGCCAGACGCGTGTTGTCCGCCTGTTTGATGTACTGGGCATTCACCCATAGCAACTTGACCGGATCCCACTGCGCGGGGCTCTTGTTCAGGTGCGTGCCATCGAACCATTCCACCAACTGGGCGCGGGTGAAGAGTTCTTCGTCGCCGTGGCTCCAGCCTAGGCGGGCCAGGTAGTTGAGCATGGCCTCGGGCAGGTAGCCGCCTTCTTCGTAGGCGGTCACGCTCACGGCACCACGGCGCTTGGACAGCTTTTGTCCATCGTCGCCCAGGATGACCGGGCAATGGCCGAACAGCGGCAGGGGTGCGCCCAGCGCAGCAAAGATGTTGATTTGCCACGGCGTGTTGTTGATGTGCTCGTCACCGCGGAACACGTGGCTGATCTGCATGTCCCAATCGTCCACCACCACCGCAAAGTTGTAGGTGGGAATGCCATCGGTGCGCACGATGATGAGGTCATCGATCTCGCGGTTGCTGATGGTGATGGGGCCCTTGACCAGATCGTTCCAGGTCACATCGCCCTCCTGCGGATTGCAGAAGCGCACCACGGGCTTCACACCCGCGGGCACGGGCGGCAAAGTCTTGCCGGGCGCGGGACGCCAGCGGCCGTCGTACAAGGCTTTTTCGCCACGGGCCTTCTTGGCTTCGCGCACGGCGTCCAGTTCTTCGGGCGTGCTGTAGCAGTAGTAGGCCTTACCCTCAGCCATCAGCTGATCGACCACTGCCTTGTAACGGTCCAGACGCTGCATCTGGTAGATCGGGCCTTCGTCGTACTCCAGCCCCAGCCAGCGCATGGATTCCAGAATCTGGTCGACCGAATCCTGTGTGGAGCGGGCCACGTCGGTGTCTTCGATGCGCAGCACAAATTCGCCACCAAAATGGCGGGCATAGGCCCAGGAATACAAGGCGGTGCGGGCGGTGCCCAGGTGCAGGAAGCCAGTGGGTGATGGTGCAATACGGGTGCGAATTTTCTGTGTCATGCCAATGTATCCAGGCCGCGCAATAGGTCGTTCTTGATGTCGTCGAGGTGTTCCAACCCCACCGCCACACGGATCAGGCCTTGCCCGATGCCGGCGGCCTGGCGCTGCGCCTCGGCCAGTTTGCCGTGCGATGTACTCGCCGGATGGGTACACAGCGTTTTGGTGTCGCCCAGGTTGGTGCACAACGAAAGCACCTGCATCGAGTCCAGCACATGGAAGGCACGTGCACGTGCCTGCTCTGGGGAGGACGCCTTCACGTCAAACGACAGCACGGCTCCGCCCAGTCCGCCCATCTGCTGCTGGGCCAGTGCATGTTGCGGATGGCTGACAAGCCCTGGGTAGTAGACACGCGCCACGCCCGGATGCGATTCCAGCCACTGTGCCAGCTGCAAGGTTTGTGCGCTCTGGGCTTTCATGCGCAGGTCCAGCGTTTCCAAGCCTTTCAGCACGACCCATGCATTGAAAGGGGACAGCACCATGCCGGAGTTCTTCTGCACCGGCAGGAACTTGTCGCGCACCATGGCTTCACTGGCGCACAGTGCACCAGCCATCACACGCCCCTGTCCGTCCAGGTATTTGGTGCCGGAATGCATCACGATGTCAGCACCCAGGCGCAGGGGTTGTTGCAGCACCGGCGTGGCAAAGCAGTTGTCCACGGCCAGCAGCGCACCGGCCTGGTGGGCAATCTCGGCCAGCGCAGCGATATCGCACAACTCCGTCAGCGGGTTGGTGGGCGTCTCGGCAAACAACAGACGCGTATTCGGTCGCACCGCCGCCTTCCAGGCAGCCAGATCGGTCTGCGGGACGATGGTGGACTCCACACCAAAGCGTGCGAACTCGCTGCCAATGAGCTTGATGGTGGAGCCAAACATCGACTGCGAGAACACCACATGGTCGCCGGACTTGAGCAGGCTGAAGCACATCAGCATGATGGCCGACATGCCGCTTGACGTGGCCATACAAGCCTCGGCGCCTTCCATGGCTGCCAGTCGTCGCTCGAAGCTGGTGACCGTGGGGTTGCCACTGCGGCCATAGGTGTAGCCCTCTTCCTCGCCCGCGAAACGGGCGGCCGACACCTCCGCCGTCGGCTGGACATAGCCGCTGGTCAGGTACAGCGCTTCGGAGTTTTCGCCGTACTGACTGGGTGGCACAGCTTCGCGGACTGCCAGGGTGGCCGGGTGCAGACCAGCGGGTAGTTGCTTGTCACTCATGGCTTACTCGCTGTGGTTGGGCAGCGCCAGGCGCGAGGTGTCTTCCTGCGACTCATCACCACCCACACGGTTGGAGTTCAAACGGTCAATATCATCACTGGTGATATCGCCGGTGACATACACACCATCAAAGCAGGAGGCATCAAAACCGGCCAGCTTGGTACTCAGCGAGCCAATCGCCTTCTTCATGCCTTCCACGTCCTGGTAGATCAGCGCGTCGCAGCCAATGATCTCGCGGATCTGCTCCACGGTGCGGTTGTGCGCCACCAGCTCGTTGCTGGTGGGCATGTCGATGCCATACACATTGGGGTAACGCACCGGGGGTGCAGCGCTGGCCATGTAGACCTTGCGGGCGCCGGCGTCGCGCGCCATCTGCACGATTTCCTTGCTGGTCGTTCCGCGCACGATGGAGTCATCCACCAGCAGCACATTGCGGCCCTTGAATTCGCTGGCGATCACATTGAGCTTCTGGCGCACGGATTTCTTGCGTACCGCCTGACCCGGCATGATGAAGGTGCGGCCCACGTAGCGGTTCTTCACAAAACCTTCGCGGTACGGCAAACCCAGCAGTTGCGCCAGTTGCGCCGCACTGGGGCGACTGGATTCCGGAATCGGAATGACCACGTCAATTTCGTTCGGTGGCACGGTGGAAATCACACGCTTGGCCAGGGTCTCACCCAGATTCAGCCGGGCCTGGTACACCGAGATGCCATCCATGACCGAGTCCGGACGGGCCAGGTACACAAACTCAAAAATACAGGGCTTGAGGGTGGGCGCATCAGCACACTGCTTGGCGTGCACATTGCCCTGCAGGTCGATGAAGATGGCTTCACCGGGGTCGATGTTGCGGTCGAACTGGTGCGAAGTGCCTTCGAGCGTCACCGACTCGCTGGCCAGCATGACCGTGCCGTCCGCACTCTTGCCCATGCACAAGGGGCGAATACCAAAGGGGTCGCGGAAAGCCAGCACGCCATGGCCGGCAATCAGCGCGATCACCGCATACGAACCCTTAACGCGGCGGTGCACATTGGCCACCGCAGCGAACAGATTTTCGACCTGCAGCGTCGCGCCGCGCGTCGTGATTTCAATCTCGTGCGCCAGCACATTGAGCAACACTTCCGAATCGCTTTCGGTGTTGATGTGGCGGTGGTCGGTATTGAAAAGCTCGGCCTTGAGGGCGTGCGCATTGGTCAGGTTGCCGTTGTGCACCAGCACGATGCCAAACGGTGCATTCACATAAAAAGGCTGTGCCTCTTCTTCACTGAAGGCATTGCCTGCCGTGGGGTAGCGCACCTGGCCCAGCCCGCAGTTGCCGGGCAGCGAGCGCATGTTGCGCGTGCGGAACACGTCCTTCACCATGCCCTTGGCCTTGTGCATGAAGAACTTGCGTTCCTGCTGGGTGACGATACCCGCTGCGTCCTGTCCGCGGTGCTGCAGCAGCAGCAACGCGTCGTAGATCAGCTGGTTGACCGGTGCGTTGCTGACAACGCCGACTATTCCGCACATAGATGTTTACTCACGAAGGTAGATATTTTCCGAACTCTTGCGGCAGCACGGGTTTCAGGCCCGTCAACGCCACGCTGGCAATACGGGCGCCCGTGGACTCCTGCCATACCTGGGCCGACCGCATGGGCGTCATGCCCACAACCACTGTCAGCGCCAGCAAAATGATGATGCCGCGCACCAGGCCAAAGGCCGCGCCCAGCATGCGGTCCGCGGGCCGCAGCCCCACTGCCGCAATCAGCTTCTTGGTCAAAAACGCAATCAGGCCGCCCGCAAAGATGGCCAGGATGAATACCAGTACAAAACCGGCTGCATAGCGCATCGACTCTGCAGCCCCGGACATGGGCAGCCACTGCGCGGCCTGCGGCGCAAACCACTGCGCCAGCACAAAAGCCGCAATCCAGCTCAACACCGACAGCACCTCGTAGACCAGTCCACGCCAGGCCCCCACCGCCAGCGACAGCAGCAGCACCCCCAGAAAGATCCAGTCCAGCACCGGCATGTTCAGCCTCCGCCTTTACAGTTCCAGAATCGCTGCGGGCAGATCGAGCTTCTTGATCTTTGCAGCCGCCTTGTCAGCCTCGGCCTTCGACTCAAACGGACCCACGCGCACACGGATACGCTTGCCTTCGGGCGTCTGTACTACCTGGGTGTAAGTCTTGATGCCGGCTTTCTCCAGCTTCTGGCGGGCCTCGCGGGCCTTGAGCACCTCGGCATACGCACCAATCTGCACGATGAAACGTCCGGCCGATGCGGCAGACGCAGCCGCTTCAGGCTTCTTGGCGGCGTCTTTGCCGTCCAGCAGCGCCTGGGCCTTGGCGGCATCGGTCGGCTTGTCTAAGGGCTTGGGCTGTGGCTTGACTTCTGGCTTAACCTCAGGTTTGGCTTCCACCTTGACTTCCGGCTTGGCAGCGGGCTTGGGTGCAGCTGCAGTCGGCGGCGCGCTCACTACACCGGCCACCGCACGGGAAGCCGGGGCTGCCGGCGCGGCACTGGCCTGCACAGGCGCAGCAGCGGGCACAGTGGCAGACGCAACCGGTGGCACAGAGGTGAGTGGCTTGACCTTGGTCTTGTCCGGAATTTCGATCGGAATATCCACCGCAATCGGACGCGGCTGGTTGTCAAACAGCAGCGGGAAACCGACCACGCCCAGCAGCACCAGAATCGCGGCACCAATCAGGCGGTGGCGGGCGCGTTTGCGCAGGGCCTCAACGCTTTCAGGAGCCGGGGCGGGGGTGGGATGCTCGTCGCCACCTTTGCGAAACTTGAAAAAGGCCATGGATGGGTGACTTAGGGGTTCAGATGTTTGGCTTGCAGCCGGGGGATACCGTGTGTCAGCACGCCACCCACGGTGTAGAAGGACCCAAAGACCACGATTCTATCAGTGGGGTCTGCCGCAGACATGGCCGCCTGCAGTGCTGCCATGGGGTCCGGCCAGGCGGAGGCCGTGGCTTCTTTGCGGGTATTTTGGGCCGCCCAGCGCTCCTGCAGCGTGGCACCGCTGGCGGCGCGCGGCGTGGGCAGGTCGGTGAAGTACCAGCGGTCAATCAGCGGGTTGATGCGCGCCAGCATGGGCGCCAGGTCCTTGTCGGCCATGGCACCGAACACCGCGTGAGTGGTGGGGGCGTAGCCCATGGCGTCCAGATTGGCCACCAGCGCCGCCACCGAATGGGGGTTGTGCGCCACATCCAGCACCAGTGTGGGCTCGCCCGGAATGATCTGGAAACGCCCGGGCAGCTCCACAAACGCCAGCCCGTTGCGCACCGCCTGGGCGGTCACCGGCAGGCGTTCGCGTAGCGCCGTCAGCGCCGCCAGCACGCCCGAGGCATTGACCAGCTGGTTGGCGCCGCGCAATGCGGGGTAGGCCAGCCCGCTGTAGCGCCGCCCGCGCCCGGCCCAGCCCCATTGCTGCTTGTCACCGGACACATTGAAATCCTTGCCCACCTGCCAGAGGTCAGCGCCCACTTCAAGCGCATGGTCGAGCACGCTTTGGGGCGGCACCGGGTCGCTCACCACCACCGGGCGGCCAGTGCGCATGATGCCGGCTTTCTCGAACCCAATGGCTTCGCGGGTGTCGCCCAGCAATTCGGTGTGGTCCAGGTCGATGCTGGTGATGATCGCGCAGTCGGTATCGACAATGTTGACCGCATCCAACCGCCCGCCCAAACCGACCTCCAGAATCACCACATCCAGTTCTTCGCGCGACAGGGCCAGCAGAATGGCCAGGGTGGTGAATTCGAAGTAGGTCAGCAGGATTTCAGAACCATTTTGGCCCCTAGCCCTCTCCACATCTGCGCAGGCAGCTACAAATTTGATAGCATTCGAGGCCACGCCCAGCAGGCGCATGCGCTCCTCGAAGTGCACCAGATGGGGCGAGGTGTAAACGCCGGTCTTGTAGCCGGCCTGGCCCAGAATGGATTCCAGCATGGCGCAGGTGGAGCCTTTGCCATTGGTGCCGGCCACGGTGATGACCGGGCAGGTGAAGTGCAGATTCAGGCGCTGCGCGACGCTGCGCACGCGGTCCAGGCCCAGTTCGATGCCGTTAATGCCCTTGGGGTGCAGGCGCTCGCAGTGGGCGAGCCAGTCAGATAGCGTTGTGGGTGTTTCCATGAGGGGAGCATTGTCGCCGACCATGGGCGACTGAGTGATTCCGAAACTGGTTAGCGTGGGATTTGCAGGGCTTGTTGTGCTGCGGGACCGGGCGGGCCGGACGTTCTGCTCCGTGTCCCCCGGCCTGCGGCCTCCTCCTTTACCTGCGCAGAACGCCCAACCCACCCGATCCAGCGTGGTATGACTCGCTATCCGACGTCCATCAAACCCGTTCGTAGCAGCGAGATGGGGGTGTACGTCGGAGTGAGGTAAAGGAGGAGGCCGCAGGCCGGGGGACACGAACGGAGGCGTGCACCCCCGTCTTGCTGCGGGCTCAGCAACGCAGGCGCAGGAAGAGTCAGTTAGCCCGCAATTTCGCAGGCGGCCGCTTCTTTTTGCCGGCCATGGCCATGTGCCAGGCCTGCTTGGCAAACACCCACAGCCCCGGCTCCCTGGGTTTGGTGGGCTCGCCGCGGCCAATGCGCTTGAGCTGGCCGGTGTACCAGCTGATCTCCAGCAGACCCAGCTTGTCGATGGCCTTGATGCCGGTGGTGATCGGCTTGACCGTGTGCAGCGTGGGCTTGCCGGCCAGCAGCTTTTTGGGCGCATCGGGCTCAATGGCCAGCATGCGGGCCAGGCCCACCATGTCCACCGCGCCGGATTCGATGGCCTGGGCCATGCCCTGGGCGGAACGAAAACCGCCGGTCACCACCAGCGGCGTTTTCACTGCAGCACGGGCCTTCTCGGCGAAATCCAGAAAGTAGGCCTCGCGCAGGCGGGTGCTTTCCTTGACCGGCTCTTTGCTGGTCTTCACCCCGGTCATGGCGGGGGCCTCGTAGGTGCCGCCCGAGATCTCGATCAGGTCGATACCCGCATCGGCCAGCGCGCGGATGGTGTCCAGGGACTCTTCTTCGGTAAAGCCCCCGCGCTGGAAGTCGGCGGAGTTGAGCTTGATGCCAATCGGGAACTTGGCTCCCACGGCCTTGCGCATGGCCTGGTACACCTCCAGCACAAAGCGGCGGCGCTTCTCGGGGGTGCCGCCCCAGTCGTCGGTGCGCACGTTGTGGTGGGGCGAGAGGAACTGGCTCACCAGGTAACCATGGGCGCCGTGGATCTGCACACCGCTGAACCCGGCCTGCTTGACGATGCCAGCAGCCTTGCCAAAGCGCGCCACCAGCGCCTGCACCTCGGCATCGGTCAGTTCGCGCGGGGTGGCAAAGAAGGCCTTCATGTCGTCCCGGAACGGCACGGCCGAGGGCGCCACGGTTTCGCGGTTCAGGCCCTTGGGCGCCTGCTTGCCGGGGTGGTTGAGCTGCACCCAGCAGTGGGTATTTTTCGCTGTTGCGGCCTTGGCCCAGGCTTTCAGCGCGGCCAGATGGGTGTCGTCTTCGATCACCACATTGCCGGGCTCGCCACGGGCCTTGAGGTCGATCATCACGTTGCCGGTGACGCACAGGCCAATGCCGCCATCGGCCCAGGCCTTGTAGAGGTGGTTGAGCTCGGGCGTGGGCGAGCCTTCGCGGGTGCCCAGGGCTTCGGACATGGCTGATTTGAGCAAACGGTTCTTGACGACCGTGCCATTGGGCAGGGTCAGCGGCTGGGCGAGTACGGTGTGGGAAGTCATGGGCCGAATTGGACCACACGGCCTAAAATCTGGCGCATGACTACCCTTTACGGCATCCCCAACTGCGACACCGTCAAAAAAGCCCGTACCTGGCTGACCGACCATGGCGTGGACTACGCGTTTCACGACTTCAAGAAGCAGGGCGTGCCCCAGCCGCAGATCGACACCTGGCTGGCTGCCGTGGGCTGGGAAACGCTGATCAACCGCAAAGGCACGGCCTGGCGCGGTCTGGACGATGCGACCAAAGCCGCCGTGGTGGATGCCGCCAGCGCCCGCGCTGTGGCCCTGGCCAGCCCCAGCGTCATCAAGCGCCCGGTGGTCCAGTGGGCCGATGGCACGATCACCGTGGGCTTTACCCCGGAACGCTTCGAACAGCGACTGCCCTAAAATCAGGGGTTACGCCTGCCGCCAGCACGCTGGCTGGCACGGCTCCATTTTTCTCATCCAGCAAACCACTGCACACCATGACCACCACCAAAATCGACGGCGTTTCCGTCACCACCGCAGCCAATGTGTACTTTGACGGCAAATGCGTCAGCCATGGCATCACCTTTCCCGATGGCACCAAGAAGTCCGTCGGCGTGATCCTGCCCGCCACCCTGACCTTCAACACTGGCGCACCTGAAATCATGGAATGCGTGGCTGGCAGCTGCGACTACAAGCTCGACGGCAGCGACACCTGGGTCACCAGCGGCGCGGGCCAGAAATTCAGCGTGCCGGGCAACGCCAAGTTCCAGATCCGCGTGACCGAGGGCCACGCCGCGTACCACTACATCTGCCATTTCGGTTGATCTGCTGCCGCTGCAGCCTCTACTGAACCGCTACATTTTTAATAGCTGCTTGCGTACATTCCACGCGGGCTAAGGGCACATTTCATGTCAAAAACCATTCTGCAAAACATTCCCGTCGGCCAAAAGGTCGGTATCGCGTTCTCCGGTGGCCTGGACACCAGCGCAGCCCTGCTGTGGATGAAGAAGAAGGGCGCCCTGCCCTACGCCTACACCGCCAACCTGGGCCAGCCCGACGAGAGCGACTACGACGAGATTCCGCGCAAGGCCATGGAATACGGCGCCGAAAAAGCCCGCCTGGTGGACTGCCGCCCGCAGCTGGCTGCTGAAGGCATTGCCGCGCTGCAAAGCGGTGCCTTCCACATCACCACGGCTGGCTCAACCTACTTCAACACCACGCCGCTGGGCCGCGCTGTCACCGGCACCATGCTGGTGAGCGCCATGAAGGAAGACGACGTCAACATCTGGGGCGACGGTTCCACCTTCAAGGGCAATGACATCGAGCGCTTTTACCGCTACGGCCTGCTGACCAACCCCGCGCTGAAGATTTACAAGCCTTGGCTGGACCAGCAGTTCATCGACGAACTCGGTGGCCGTGCCGAAATGTCCGCCTTCATGACGGCCAACGGTTTTGGCTACAAGATGAGCGCCGAGAAGGCCTACAGCACCGACAGCAACATGCTGGGCGCCACGCACGAAGCCAAGGACCTGGAAAACCTCAACAGCGGCATCAAGATCGTCAACCCCATCATGGGCGTGCCGTTCTGGAAGGACGACTGCGTCGTCAAGGCCGAAGAGGTGAGCGTCACCTTTGAAGAAGGCCGCCCCGTGGCCCTGAACGGCATCCACTACCCCGATCTGGTGAGCCTGATCCTCAAGGCCAACGAAATCGGTGGCCGCCACGGCCTGGGCATGAGCGACCAGATCGAGAACCGCATCATCGAAGCCAAGAGCCGCGGCATCTACGAAGCCCCCGGCCTGGCGCTGCTGTTCATCGCCTACGAGCGCCTGGTCACCGGCATCCACAACGAAGACACCATCGAGCAGTACCGCGACAACGGCCGCAAGCTCGGCCGCTTGCTGTACCAGGGCCGCTGGTTCGACAGCCAGGCCATCATGCTGCGCGAAACCGCCCAGCGCTGGGTGGCCAAGGCCGTGACCGGCGCCGTGACCATGGAACTGCGCCGCGGCAACGACTACAGCCTGCTCAACACCGAAAGCCCCAACCTGACCTACGCGCCCGAGCGCCTGAGCATGGAAAAGGTGGAAGACGCGCCGTTCAGCCCGCTGGACCGCATCGGCCAACTGACCATGCGCAACCTGGACATCACCGACACCCGCGCCAAGCTGCAGGTGTACTCGAATGCTGGGCTGCTGGAGTTGGGCAAGGGGGATGATTTCTTGAAGCTGGGTAAGTAAGCCGCTGCGCTACTCGCCCCAGCTTTCACCCAAGGCCTGTGCCTGCTGCAATACCAGCTCCACAGCTGCGTCTTGCAGATCAGGCGGGTATTTGTACTTGCGCAGAATGCGCTTGACCATCAGTCGCAATTTGGCACGCACGCTCTCGCGTTCCGACCAGTCGACTGAGATGTTTTGCCGCAGGTTTTCGGTGAGCTCGTGGGCAATTTTCTTTAGGGTCTCGTCGGTCAGTTCCCGCACCGCAGACTCATTGGTTGCCAGCGCGTCGTAGAAGCGCACCTCATCGTCGTTCAGGCCCAGCGCTTCACCCCGGCCAGCGGCTTCACGGAACTTCTTGGCCATATCCACCAGTTCTTCCATGACCTGGGCCGTCTCAATCGACCGGTTCTGGTAGCGGGCAATCACGTTGGTCAGCAACTCGGAGAATTTGCGCTCCTGCACGATGTTGCTGGCGAATTTGCTTTTGATCTCTCCCTCCAGCAGCCGCTCCAGCAACTCCACCGCCAGATTGCGCTCTGGCAGATTGCGCACTTGTGCGAGGAACTCATCGTCCAGCAGGCCGATATTGGGCTTCTCCAACCCCACGGCATCAAAAATGTCCACCACGCTCTCTGACACCACTGCCGAGTCAATGATCTGCTTGATCGCCAACTCTCGGGCTTCGTCGGTGCGTTTCTGCGCTGCCACATCGCGCTTGGTCAAAATCACTTTGACGCCTTGTAGAAACGCCACCTCTTCGCGCACCGCTTTTGCCTCATCCAACGTGCAGCACAAGGTAAACGCTTTGCTCATCGCCAGCGCCACATCGGCAAATCGCTTTTTGTCGTCTTTGATACCCAGCACATGGTTGGCCGCGCCTGCCAGCGTCTTGTGCCCGCCGGTCAAAAAGCCGCTGTAGTCAAAGCCGTGCAGCATCGCGCGCAGCACGTCCATCTTTTCCGCCAACACGCTATAGGCCTCGTGGGCATCCACCGTGGGGCGTCCGCGGCCTTTGCTGGCGGTGTACTCCTTCATTGCGGCTTTGAGCTCGTTGCCAATGCCGATGTAGTCCACCACCAGCCCACCCTGCTTGCCCTTGAACACCCGGTTCACGCGCGCAATCGCCTGCATCAGGTTGTGCCCCTTCATGGGCTTGTCCACGTAGAGGGTGTGCACACAAGGCGCATCAAAGCCGGTCAGCCACATGTCGCGCACGATCACCAGGCGCAGAGGGTCCTTGGGGTCTTTGAAGCGCTTTTCGAGCCGCTTCTTGGTCTGGGCGCTGTAGATGTGGGGGCGCAGCAGGGCGTGGTCTGATGCCGAGCCTGTCATGATCACTTTGATGGCACCCTTCTCCGGGTCGGTGTCGTGCCAATCGGGTCGCAGCGCGGTGATCGCGTCATAGAGCAGCACACAAATATCGCGGCTCATCGCCACCACCATGGCTTTGCCCGACTGCGTTTTGTTGCGCTCCTCAAAATGCGCCACCAGATCTGCGGCAACACTTTCGATGCGGGGCTTGGCCCCCACCACCTTTTCCAGCGCTGCCCAGCGGCTCTTGAGTTGGGCTTGGGCGTTCTCTTCCTCGTCCTCGGCCAGCTCATCGACCTCGTCGTCGATGGAGAGCAAGTCTTCGTCCTTCAGGCGCAGCTTGGCCAGGCGGCTCTCGTAATAGATGGCGACCGTGGCACCATCTTCCTTGGCCTGCTGCATGTCATAAACGTGGATGTAGTCACCAAACACCGCGCGGGTATCGCGGTCTGCACCGCTCACTGGCGTGCCGGTAAACGCGACGAATGTCGCATGGGGCAAGGCGTCGCGCAGGTTCTGCGCGTAGCCTACTTCGTAGCTAGTTTTGTACTCCAGCGGCGCAAACTCAGCACGGTGCGGAGTCACCGTGCCATCCCCAGTTGCTATCGGATTAGTAGCTGCTTGCGCAATATCTGCGTGGGCTGCAGGCACTTTTCGTACTTTAAGTTTGGCCTCAAATCCATATTGCGTGCGGTGCGCTTCATCGGCGATCACCACAATGTTGTGACGGTCCGAAAGCATCGGAAAGCTGTCTTCATCTTCCCCGGGCATGAACTTCTGGATGGTGGCGAACACAATGCCGCCCGATGGCCGATTGGACAGCAACGCGCGCAACTCCTGCCGCGTAGTAGCCTGCACCGGCTGCTCGCGCAGCAGGTCTTGCGCTAGGCTGAACACACCAAAGAGCTGTCCATCCAAGTCGTTGCGATCGGTGATGACCACAATGGTCGGGTTCTCCATAGCGGCCTCTTGCATCACCCGCGCGGCAAAGCAAGTCATGGTGATGCTCTTCCCGCTGCCCTGGGTGTGCCACACCACACCGCCCTTGTGGGAGCCGCCGGGCCGGGATGCCACCACCACCTGCGTGATGGCCGCGCGCACCGCGTGAAACTGGTGGTAGCCCGCAATCTTCTTCACCAGCGTGCCATCGTCCTCAAACAGCACAAAGTAGCGCAGGTAGTCCAGCAAATACTTGGGCGCCAGCACACCGCGCACCAGCGTTTGCAGTTCGTTGAACTGGCCCAGCGGGTCTACCGCGTCGCCATCAATCGTACGCCAGGCCATGAAGCGCTCGGGGTCTGCCGACAGGGAGCCTAGCAGTGCATCGGTGCCGTCCGAGATGACCAGCACCTCGTTGGTCTGGAACACATCGGGAATCTGCTCTTTGTAGGTCTGTATCTGGTCGTAGGCCTTCCACACATCGGCGTTCAGGTCAGCCGGGTTCTTCAGCTCAACCAACACCAGCGGCAGCCCGTTGATGAACAGAACAATGTCAGGGCGGCGCGTGTGGTGTGGCCCCTTGATGCTGAACTGGTTGACCGCCCAGTACTCGTTGCGCGGCGCATCTGCCCAGTCGATCAAGCGCACAAAGTCGCCACGGGTATCCCCGTCTTGCTGGTACTGTACGGGAACACCGCCGACCAACAGCTTGTGAAACGCACGGTTGGCAGACAGCAACGCGGGGATGCCCAAATCCATCACCTGCTGCAGCGCGTCTTCGCGGGCAGCCTGGGGAACAGACGGGTTCAACCGTGCAATGGCTTTTCGCAGGCGGCCCGCTAAGACCACTTGCCGGTAATCGCTTCGCTGCGGATCAACTCCGTCGTAAGCGATGTCCGGGCCAAAGTGATGGGCATAGCCTACATCTGTGAGCCAGCCCAAGGCCTCTTGTTCGAGTTGGTCTTCGGTCATTTGCCTCCCTGGCAAGCCATCTTTGTCGTATTGGATCTGTCGTTCAAATCGACATGTTTAAACAACGCGTTTAAATTTCAATTAAATATCGACACGTTTTCAACATATGTCGATTGCGTCACCCTATGCTTATGCCACCAACTCAGCGAACAGCGCATCGTTGATGTAGTACTTCTCGCGCCCCTGCTTGCTCTCCCGCAGCACCCCCAAGCCCGCCAGCGCCTGTAGGTAGGTCGACGCCGTTTGCCGCTTGGCAATGCCTGCGTCCACCACGAACTGAATCTTGGTATAGGGCTGCCGAAAGATCACCTCAATCAGGTCTTTGCTGTACACGCCGGGCGCTTCGCGCTGCACCTTCTCACGCACCTGCTCCATCACCGTGCGAATGCGGTTTACCTGGTCAAACGTTTGCTGCGCGGTGCTCTCTACCGCACGCAACATATAGAGCAGCCAGTTTTCCCAGTTGTGTTGCTCGGTCACTCCGCGCAAGCCCTCGTAGTAACCCGCTTTGTTGGCAATGATGTAGCGCGACAAAAACAGCACGGGAATGTCCAGCAAGCCCTTGTCCACCAGATACAGCAAGTTCAAGATACGCCCGGTGCGGCCATTGCCGTCGGGGAACGGGTGAATCGCCTCAAACTGGTAATGCATCACCGCCATCTTGATCAGCGGGTCAATGTCATCGTCCGCATGGATGAACTTCTCCAGGTTGGATAACTTGTCGCGTATGACCGCATCACCGGCAGGCGGCGTGTACACCACATCACCCGCATCGTTCTTCAAAACCACCCCGGGAATGGCGCGCACATCCAAGTCGCTCTGCTTGATGATGCGCACAATCTCGACGAACAGATTGGTGCTCAAGGGGCGATCTTTGAGCGCCCTGAAGCCATGGTTCAGAGCCTCGCGGTAACGCAGCACCTCTTTGGTGTGCGGGTCGGCTTTGCCATCGCCATCGGCATCCGCGCGGTACAACTCGTCGTCGGTCGTCACGATGTTTTCAATCTCGGACGACAAGCGCGCTTCCTGCAACACGATGCTGCTGATCAACACACCCTGGTTGGGAATCTGCGCCGCCAGCCCCCGCAGATTGGCCAGCACACGGTTGGCCGCAATGGCTTGTTTCAAGACCGCTTTGGTCTCCAGTTCAACGCCGGGTGGCAACAAGGGCAGGTCGTTACAGGGCTGGCTGCGGTCAAATGGCATTCCAGATGTCTCGCTTGATATGTTTAAAAAATCAATCTCTATCGACATATTATCCTTGATATGTATAAAAACAAAGGTTTTTTATACATATCAAAGTACTTGAATGTTCGGCGCCAACTACCTAGTTCGCCTGCCTATTTGAGCATCAAATCGGCCTCTAGCCACCGTGGAATATGCACAAGCAGCTATCAAAAGCATAGTAGTTAACTGAAGCTTGGCTATGCCAGTTGCTCCAGCTTTGTTACCCATGCGTCAAAGCGTGGGCATTCTTTGCGAATGCTGACCAGCCCAGCCAACGCCACAATTTCAGGACCATGCAATTTTTTGTCGTACCCGGCAAAGTACTCTTTCATCCGATGCGAAGGGCTTGTTTCGAAGCTGTCGTTCACCCGTTCAGGTGAGCCCGCTTGGCGTACAGCCAACTGCATTTCCGCTAGTTGCGCAGCAGAACCGCCCATGAGGTCAACCGCCTGCTGAGGCACCCCAAAAAGCAAAGCTTCAAACTCATAACTCTGTATGTATGGAATCAGCCGTGCACGCCGCTGTACATCCACCAATTCAGCAATGGCGGCTTCTAGCTGATCAATGTTTCGCGCATCGCGCCCCTTGAACCCATAAAAATCATAGAAAGTGGATACACGGTCGAAACTACCCAACAAGGCAGGTAGTACTCCGCGTACTTTGTCCAAGCTGACATTTCCGCGCAGGTCAATGGCAGTCACTGTTACACCAGCTGCTTCCAAGTGCGGACGCAAAACACGGCTCACAAACTCCCGCTCCGTAGCGCCCTCTACGCTGATGCCGAGGCGGGTCATTCAGGTGTCCCTCCCAGCACATTCATCTCCCACACATCACCCAGCTTATAGGTCTTGAGCCACTCCGCCACCTCGGCTTCATCGAGTCGGCGAAACACAGAAGCATTCTCGATCTGGTCTACAACCACCATGTCTTGCCAGCCAAACTGGTTAGCAAGCGTGACTGATTGCGTGGACGCAATGATTTGGGTCTTTTCGCTGGCAGACCGCATCAACGCAGCCAATAGCTGCATGGCAAACGGGTGCAAACCCAACTCAGGCTCGTCCAGCAGAATAATGGTCGGCAAATTGGGCTGAAGTAGCAACGTTGCCAAGCAAATGAAACGCAAAGTGCCATCCGACAACATGGTGGCATCGAAATAATCTTCGCTGCCCTTGTGCTTCCAGCGCAAGCGAATCATGTCATTCGCTTCGATCTGAAAAACAAAGTCTTGAAAGTAAGGCGCCACCCGCTGAATGGTGCGCACGATACGGGCGAACGCATCGGTCTCCCTGATACCGTACAAGAATGCCGCCAAGTTGTCGCCTTGCGCCATCAGGCGGTCATTGGCATGGACGCTGTATGCCGTCTTTACCTTGGCGGTATCACTGGTGTCGTGAAAGTGATAAACCCTCCAGTCTTGCAGGTAGCGTGCAACGTTGGTTGCTGCGGTTGCTTTACCCGCTTTGGGCAAAGCCGATTCCAACGCCCCAGCCTTGGCGAGGCTATGCATTTGGGTGCCACCGTGGTAGCCGTATTCATCGCCATAAAACAGCCCGTACTCTTTGGAGAAAACCAAAGTGTCGTCCGTCGTTGGCACTAGTTCAGCCCGGTAACCGTTGGGACTGAAATGCAAGTCCATCCAGAGCCTCTCCGTCGTCTTCCGTCCAAAAAACAAAGTACGGTCAGCCCCGTTCAACTGGGTGCGCACATGCAACTGCAAGTCCTTTTCCAGCAGCTTGTTCATGAACTTGAAAAAACTTATGAAGTTGGATTTTCCCGCGCCATTCGCGCCAATCAATATGTTCAGCGGCGACAACTCCAGATCCAATTCACGGATAGAGCGAAATCCCTTGAGCTTGATGTGTTGCAGACGTCCTAGCGTGGCCATTCGGGCCTTCTTTCTTCAATAAAACCGGTTACGTTCGAGAGTAAACCACAAGCTGTGCCGGGAGCACGCGGTAGCGAGGCTGCGCGCCATGTCGCGCCAAAAACGTTAGCAGGTCATCGATGCGCATCAAAATGACCTCCAGCCCTCGTGGAATATGCGCAAGCAGCTATCAAAAGCATAGTACCTGCGTACCTTGCAATGCCGAGGTCATTTCAGTTCAGCTCCTTCACCAAGGGGCGAAACACGTCCGACATGCGCAGCGCAGCCTGCTCCAACCAGGCATAGTAGCTCGGCCATTGGGCCTCATCGTCCAGCGGGGAGTCGGCGCGCACTTGCAATATGCGGCAAGCGTGCCCATCGGGCAGCTCCATCCAATCCAGCTTGGCATCCAAGGCCGTGTCGATCGCCACCTGGTGCACCTGCAACTGCTTGAACATCGCCTTGGAATTGTCGTGATCGATATAAACCTCTATGCCCACGCGACTCTCCCGTGAGTTGAGGGTTGCAGCCAAGTGGATACCCGAGCGGCCCAATGCAATATTGGTCCAATGCTGTGGCAGCGGCTTTTGCGGGCGCAGCGCAGAGCCCTTGGCCTGCAACCAGCTTTGCCACCCCGTCCAAAACTTCAGCTGGCGCTGCTTGGTAGGCGTCGTGGTGGCGGCCGCCTTCGCATTCTGCTGGCCCGTTTTGGCCCAGTCATTGGGTTTGACCACCACATTGAAGCTCGGCGCCATGGGCGAGTCGCCAATGCGCCACAACTCAATCTCCACCGCAAAAAAGTCCAGCTCATCGGTGGTGTGCTGGTTCAAAAACTCCAGGGCAGCCACATGCTCTGTACGAAAAGACTCGGCCAGCCACACCACCTTGCGCGCGCCCACACCCGCCGCATAGGTCAAGATCTGTCCCAAGTGGGTGTGGTTGGTCTTCTCCAACTGGTTTTCGATGATGACCTTGCCACCATCGTCGGTGCACAGAATGTCCACCTTGAAGTCGCCCACCGGATGCTCCGTGCCCACCAGCTCCAACTCACCCAGCCCCAGCGACTCGGCCAGCAGCGTCAGGTTGTTAGCCTGCGCCAGCCATGGGGTGAACTCTCCCGCCTCATGCGCCCATGCCTTGCGCAGCGGAATGCGCTCCAGTTTGCCAAGCGGGTGTTTCATGAAAGGGCATCCTCCAGTTGAGATTGGGCCTCCGGCAGCCGCAACTGGCCCGAGATCAGGCGCGGGAGCAGGGTGTCGCGGAGGGTAGACAGGGTTTGAGCAGATTGATGATTGGCTGCAATGCTTCTTTGAATTGGCCCAATCACATCGGCAAAGACGACCGCGATTTCAACGTCGGGGACTGCAAGCAAGTACCGCCCGAGCACATCGTTTTGTATTCGTTGGCGACCACTGGTGCCCGACATGCTCTGGATTGCGTACTCCCTGAACGCCGGATGACGACACAACAAATAACCAAGGTACTGCGGCAATGGCGCTTTGGGACGAAGAACAAGAAACTCTGTTGAGCCCCAACCAATCTCACCTTCGGCAAGGAAGTCAACAAAGGCGGACTTGCCATTTTCTAAGCAGGGCGTAATGCGAGCCAATAACGTGTCGCCGTTTTGGAACTTTGCGCCGGAACCCACTTCTCGGTCTATTGGTGCTTCCACGCAATGGCCGCTCGTTGCCAAGCTGGCCATGTCCAGATACGACGCCATCGCCCCCTTCGAGAGTTTTCGCGTGGGGTTGATGTCAAACGTATCTGCCAGTGTCGCAACCCGCCACCCCTTCGGGACCAAGCCCAACTCAGATTCCTCAAGGCAGTCGGGAAACAGCGCCGCTGTGGCCTCGTCCATGCCTTCGGGGGCGCGGCCTTCCAGCTTGGCGCGCACGGGGTCGAAATCGACAAACCACGACTTGAACAGCGCCTGGGCGATGGCTTCGAGCGTGGCATTGGTTTCGCGCAGGAGGGTGATGCGGTCGGAAATTGCACCTAAGATTTCGACAATTCCATCTTGAGTCGCCCGCGTGGGTAGTGGAATTTGAAGTGCCTTGAGTGCGGAAATTGTTAGTGCCTTTTGGGTTGACCCAATTGACACCTCGTCCAGCTTTTGTTGAATCTGCGGCGAAGTGAGCCAGTAGTAAAGGAATTGCGGACTGATTTCTTTCGAGAAATTCCGCATCCACGTGAGATTTCCATCTTTGAAATAGAAATCCCCATCGCCGCGCACGACATACGGAACGCCAAGTGTGCCGACCGAGGTCAGGAGAATGTCACCGTCTCGCGGGCTACCGAACTTTTGCTTTATGAGGTCAAACTGTTTATGGGAGATAAAAAGTTCGGTAGAGATGTTGTTGCCCTTGGCTCTCTCAATGACCTCTTTGCTCCTGTAGAAGGGTATTCCAGACGGAACGTAATCCGCCATGTGAATTCGTTTACTTGACGTAATCTCAAGCAGATCGCCAAGTAGGGTTGGCCGAATCTCCGCACTCATACCCCACCCCCCAACACCATCTCATCCGGCATATCCCACATCTCCCGAACCGCCTGCACGTACCCCGCCGCAGCCACCGGATCGATGCCGTCGTAATACCGGCACAGCCGCTTGTAGACCACCAGCATGTCCGGGTCGCAGCAAAGGCTGAGCATGTCGTCAAGCTGGTGCTCAATGCGCTGGCTGCCCCGCTCGCCGCTTTGGATGATGGCATCCACTTCCGCGTTGGCGAGTGGCACAGCTTGGCGGAACAGGGCCACCATGTGCCCGGCGAGTTGGTCCAGGTTGTCGGTCATGGGGAGGTTCCATCCGTTTCTGGCAGGTCAAGCCTCCCAGCTTGCAGCTCTACATAAGCGGCTTCAATGTTGGGGTGAAAGGTTTTCGGCAGATGCGACCACAGGTGCAGCTCTACCAACAGGGGTAATTGGCTGTCTTGCAGTGCTTCTTTCAGCTCGAACCAGTTGGCTAACTCGTGTTCCAGGTCTGCCGGGTTGCGCAGCACCAAATCCAAGTCGCTGCCTTCGTGGGCACCACCGGTGACACGGCTGCCGTAAGCCCACACCTGCGCCTCAGGTACATGGGTGTGCAGCAGGGCTTGCAAAAGCTGTAGATGCTGTGGGGCTAGTTGCAGCGTGCTGAGTTCACGCTGCGGCATCAAATACTTTCTGCAATTTTTCGGCCAAGGCACGCACATCTACCAGGTATGCGGGGAGCAGGGTGAGTGTGTCGTTGGCAAAGCCCACACCGTAGTCGTGGGCGGTGTTGTTGCGGTTGGCACGGTAGGCCAACCAACGCTCCACCTCTGCTTGATCCAATACGGCGTGTTTGCCGCTGTGGCGCAGCACGTCATTAAAGACCAGGCTATCGACACTGCGCGGGTTCCCGCCAAAGGCTTTGAGCGCTTTGCGCAGAAGCTTTCCGGCAGTTTCCAGCGACAACTCAAAACTTTTTATCGCAGCGTTGCGGTACAGGTCGTAGATGACTTCATCCGCGCTTGGTGTTTTACCCAACGCGAGCATGGCTTGTTCTAACGTGGCGGCAGTGCGCAACAGGTGTTCGACATTCAGGCCCATTGTGTTTCTCCTTGTTCGCGTATCTTAAAGATGATGGCATCCACCTCAGCGTTGGCGAGTGGCACTGCCTGGCGGAACAGGGCCACCATGTGCCCGGCGAGTTGATCCAGGTTGTCGGTCATGGCGTGGCTCCGTCCAACCCCAACTCCCGCTCAATCGCCTCAATGCTGGGCAGCTTGTCGCGCAGGGCTTCGGGCAGGGTGTGGCTCAGGGTGTAGGTCGACAGGCCCATGGGTTTTTGAATGTCGCTGAGCGCGTATTCGGCCACCAGTCGGTCTTTGCTTTTGCACAGCAGCAGACCGATGGTGGGTTGGTCGCCCTCACCGCGCAGCTGTTCGTCCACGGCCTTGATGTAGAAGTTGAGCTTGCCCGCAAACTCGGGTTCAAAGTCCACGGTTTTCAGCTCCACCACCACATGGCAATGCAGGCGGGTGTGATAGAAAAGCAGGTCCAAAAAGAATTCGCGCTCTCCCACTTGCAGCGGCACTTGGCGCCCAATGTAGGCAAAGCCTGCGCCCAGCTCCAGCAGAAATTGGGTGATGTGGGCGATCAGGTCCGTTTCCAGTTCGCGCTCGGTGTGCTCTTTGCTGAGCGATAAAAAATCAAACTTGTACGGGTCTTTGAGGATTTGGGTGGCCAGGTCCGACTGAGCGGCGGGCAGCGTTTGCTCAAAGTTGGTGATGGCTTTGCCTTCGCGCTGCCACAGGCCGCTCTCGATTTGGTGCACCAGCACGCTGCGGCTCCAGCCATAGGTTTGCGTGGCTTGGGCGTAATACAGCGCTTCATCATGCTGCTTGCACTTGGCCAGAATGGCCAGGTTGTGGCCCCAGGGGATGGACAGAATTTGCGAAACAGGCTGTTTCGCAAATTGGGCAACAGGCTGCTGCCCAATTGGGGCACCAAGCCAAAACAGGTGCCACTGTCGAACCAGTTCCAAATTGCGTTTGGAAAAGCCCCTTGTATCCGGAAATTCGCGCATCAAATCGGCGCTGAGCTGGGTCAAAAAGCCGCTGCCCCATGCAAATTGCGCTTGTTTGGCCACCATGTCCGCCCCCAACTCCCAATAGAACTGGAGCATGGCGGTGTTGACCGCCACGGCGGCCTTGAGCTGAACCTGGCGAAAACGGGTTTTTAACTCACCCAGCCATTGGCGGCATTCTGCTGTGTGGATCGTCACTTCAGAACTCATACCCCAACCCTCCCAGCTTGGCGCGTATCAACTGGTCCAGCTCCGCGCCCTTGGCCATCTGCTCACCCAGCTTCTCGGTGAGCTGCTGCATCTTGGTGGCAAAGTCTTCGTCGTTGTCTTCCACTTCTTCCGCGCCAACGTAGCGGCCGGGGGTGAGGACGTGGCCGTGCTGGGCGATTTCGGCCAGCGGGACGGATCGGCAAAAACCGGGAATATCCGCGTATTCCATGCGGGAGCAGCTATCATTTTCAGAGTGATTATCAGCACCCAGGGCGGCACCGCCAGCATCCGGCTCACCACGCCACGCCGCCACCGTGGCGGCAATGCGTTCAATCACCGCATCGGTCAACTCACTCTGCACCCGGCTGATCATGGTGGCTTGTTTGCGGGCGTCGATGAACAGTACTTGGCCCTTGCGGTGCGTCTTTTGCTTGACCAAAAACCACAGGCAGGCCGGTATCTGGGTGTTGAAGAATAGTTGGCCGGGCAGGGCCACCATCACCTCCACCACATCGGCGTCCACCATGGCGGCGCGGATGGTGCCCTCGCTGTTTTGGCTGCTGCTCATGGAACCATTGGCTAGCACGATGCCTGCGCGGCCTGTGGGCTTGAGGTGGTGCAGCATGTGCTGCAGCCAAGCATAGTTGGCATTGCCTTGCGGTGGATCGCCATAGACCCAGCGGGCATCGCCGGTCAAGCTGCCGTGCCACCAGTCGCTGATGTTGAAGGGTGGGTTGGCCAGGATGAAGTCGGCCCGCAGGTCGGGGTGCTGGTTACGGATGAAGGTGTCGCCGGGTTCGCGGCCCAGGTTGAAGTCGATGCCGCGAATGGCCAGGTTCATGGCTGCCAGCCGCCAGGTGGTGGGGTTGGCCTCTTGGCCGTAGATGGACACATCGCCAATCTTGCCGCCGTGTGCTTCGATAAACTTTTCGCTCTGCACAAACATGCCGCCCGAGCCGCAGCAGGGGTCATACACCTGGCCGCTGTGGGGGCTGAGGATCGCCACCAGTGTTTTGACGATGCTGGCCGGGGTGTAAAACTGCCCGCCGCGCTTGCCCTCGGCGCTGGCGAACATGCCCAGAAAGTATTCGTAGACTTGGCCCAGCACATCACGAGCCGTGGATGGGTTGTCGCCAAAGCCTATGGTGGACACCAAATCGACCAGCTCACCCAGCTTGCCGTCGGGCAACTGGGCACGGGCGTAGCGTTTGTCCAAGATGCCTTTGAGCTTGGGGTTCTCAGCCTCGATGACGGTGAGTGCGTCGTCAATGCGCTTGCCAATGTCGCTTTGCTTGGCGGCACTGCGCAGCGCCTCCCAGCGGGCGGACTCGGGCACCCAGAAGGCGTTGACTTCGGTGTAGTAGTCGCGGTCTTCCAGCTCTTGTGCCAGGTCGGCGGGGGTGGCGTTGGCAAAAAAGTAGTCGTCTGCCGGGTTGGTGAGCCGTGTGGTCAATTCGGCGCGGCGGGCGGCGAAGGTGTCCGATATGTATTTGACGAAGATAAGGCCGAGCACCAGGTGCTTGTATTCGGCGGCGTCCATGTTGGCGCGCAGCTTGTCTGCGGTGGCCCAAAGTGTTTTTTTGATGTCGTCGAGCATGAATCGGGAGTCCCTGGAGCCAATGAATTTTGGCTCTTCGCAGGCGATTATGACGGGCGGCTAGCCCACGGCGATGATGGCAACCAAGCTGCAGTGCCGGGTGGCTTAAGGCAATGCTGAATAAGTCCCCTGCGTAGCTGTAACGCGGGTAGATTACGGGGCCATGAAGCAACAAACGCTAGCCATGGCCGCCGACGCCCAGTCAGGCTTCGAGCAACACCGCAAACCCACAA
>Ga0209277_10000266_pt1 | contig 27587 bp, 29 predicted proteins | sample JI81AbrownDNA_FD_187503 | JGI IMG/M metagenome (GOLD analysis project Ga0209277, IMG submission 187503) | Wastewater effluent complex algal communities from Wisconsin, to seasonally profile nutrient transformation and Carbon sequestration -... | ecosystem: Engineered > WWTP > Effluent > Algae... | reverse complement strand
GATTGCTCGAGTTAAGTCAGAACAGGAACGTTACAATGAGGATTGCAAGCTTGGTAAAAAAGATTGCACAAGCAAACTTGGTGAATTACTCAGTGCCAATCGTATCTTGACTGGAAAAATTACAAAGATCAATTCCACTTTTTACGTAAATGGCTCCATCATTGATCCTGTAAACAATCGGATCGATTTTGCAGAAAGTGAATCAGCTGAGAAAGCAGAAAAACTTCCAAAGGCAAGTGAATCCTTTGCCAAAAAAATAGCGGGCGGAATATTAGAATATGCAGAAGTATCTTATGCAACTACCACCAAAATTCCGAATTTTATCTATTTGAAAAAATCGGCATTATTTCCAGGCTATGGTCAGTATGCATACGCTAATGATAAAAATAGCAGCCTTCAAAAATATAAAGGTATCGCCTGGGGAGTTCTTACTTTCGCACTGCTTACACAGACTTGGCTCTCGTACCAAGACTTTCAATCTGAAAAGTCAAATTATCAGACTTCCAAAGATATCCTACTTTTGTCCGCAAATAGCCAGTTAGATATTCTTGCATTAAGTCATGAACAAGATTCTTTTGATCGCTTACAATCTTCCGCTAACACAAACAAAGCGAGTGTCGCGTCGCTTGGTTTTGTTTATCTGCTAGGATTATTGGACACCTATTTTTTGCCACTTTCTTCCCTCTCTAAAGGGCAGAGTAATTCGTCCTTGAAACTTTCAACATCTCACTCCTCATACATTACAGGAAGCTTTCAGAGAGAACAAATCTATACTCTAGAATATGTAGGTAGGTTTTGAATGAATAATCTGAGGACATTCTTTCTAATCATTTCCTTGCTCTTTTCCTTTAGTTCTTGCGCACTTTGGGACCTATCAAAGGTCAAAGACGATTATCTCCTCAAACTATTAACTTTGCTTTTGCGAGACGACTCACCTTTACAAATAACGAGCATTATTCCAAAGGACAAATCCACGAACAATTATAGAAATACGAATATATTTTTAGGCTTTAATAAGATTCCCTCAGGCTTTGGAACCTCACAAATCTCCGTAAAATCCGATAAAGAAGGAGCAACGGAAGAAAAAGGATCACTGAATCAATCTGGAAAGTTTATAGTCTTTACTCTAACAGATGTGCTTGCCTCCAATACGACTTATACTGTCACAATCAAAGCAGAGAACGGGCTCAATTCTGAATCCATTTACACTTTTTCCACTGGAACAGAGACTGATACGACAGCCCCTAAAATCAGTAGCACCTCACCAGAATCAGGGGAAACGGGGTTTCCAGCTAACGGAACTGTGATTGCAAGTTTTAGTGAGGTCATCGATCCGACGAGTCTCACGACGAGTAATTTCAATATATCAGGTAACCCAGGTGGAACGTTGGCCGTCACAGATCAAACAGCCTCCTTCACTCCGTCTCCTAATTTCGCATTTCTTACTCCCTATATCGTTGTTATACGACCAGGAGTAAGGGATCTTGCTGGAAACAAAATGCAGGATACATACTCATGGGTATTTTCAACTAGCGATAGTTTGTCTTCCGCATGTATATTTGATTCCGGAGTCTTTAATGTTTGTATTTACAATTGATATGAGGAAAAAATGAAAAAAATCATTAAAAATATTTCTGTTCTGGGAATCAAAAGTTTCGTAATCGGACTGTGCTTTGGATTGGGAATCTACACGATGGATGTGATCGCAGTCACAATCACGGGGACGATGAATACATTTTTTACAGGTCAGATCGTGAAGGCGTCTGAGGTCAATACCAACTTTTCTTCGCTTCGCACCGCGATTGAATCGATTCCAGACTGGACCAAGAGTGGAGTCAATGCGGTGTTAGCTGGTGGTGGTTTGGTCATTGGTACGAGTTCTCTTGCGAATTCTTCTACGTTGACTGTCAATGGAAGGATCTCTTCAAGTTCATTAGGTGTGTATTGTGGGGTAACTTCCCTACAATATACTGGATCTACTGTAGGAGGTTATACGGGTGCAAAATCGAAATGTGAAACTGCCTGTGGTAACGCAAACGCTCATATGTGCACTTCACATGAAATGTCTCTTTCTCGTCAGCATGGAATTTCTGTGACAGAGCCGAGTTGGTATTCCGCATATGGCTATTGGTTAGGTACCGTGGCACTCAATGTTTACGATTGCAATTTATGGACTAGTGCCTCTTCTGGTCAGGGCGGTTCATCAAATAACTCAGGCGGGAGTAGCTGGAATAGCTGTGACAATACTTTTCGAATTGCTTGTTGTTTATGAGATTTGTCCAGCGATAACGTTCTCATCATTTCATACTCCACTTACGCGCATTAGAAAGTCCTTCGCCTTTTGATAAGATCCAGTTTCTGAAGATAGAATGGATATGATAAGGTCAGATAGGTAACACTTATCCTGTGTATAGAAGGAACTACAAGGCAGAAGGGATTCTTGAACTAAAAGAAAAACCTAGGGGTAGTAAAACGCAATCCAAGGCAACAAATTAAAATATGGTTAGATTGATTGTGGAAATGAGGGAAACACATCCAATCTTTCTAGGAAAACAGTTGATAGGTGAAGTTATTGGATTAGAAGAAGTATCCGATTGATTCGGTAAGATATACTTTGCGACAGCAATCATTGGTATTTTAGATTTATACAAGTAAAGTCTTCCATTATCAAAAACTCTTTCTTGCATAGATGCGTAATTGTGTAACTTTTGTGAATTGTTCAAAGTGTTACCGATATGCCTTTCTATACAAACGGATTCCCAAAATTCATGATCCGATACTCATTTTAAGATGCCTGTTGGCGCGATTGGCACAAATCAGATTCTGGTGCAAAGAGGTACGGCGAAGGCGTTGCGCAATCTAATGCTAAGTCAAATCCTATGATGCGGCTTTTATCGAAAACGCTTCTTCGCGTCTTGATTTAACTAGATGATTTGGATTTCATTGAACCCAAATAGCCAAGCTCTGCTTCAATTTTTACTTTTTATCCTTTGTTGAATCAGATATAGTCTCTGCCAAAGCGTATCAGAAAATTCCAGTGTTGCAAATTATCCTTGTGCCAAGACACATTCCATGTAGAAAGAATCATTCTTAGACTAAAGGATGGATACAGGATGAAAATCAGCGTTTTGGTCGTGATGTTTGTATTCTGCGCGTTCATGGGAGTGACAGCCATTTCTATGGGTTTAGGAGCTGCCTTCCCCTCCATCAATCTTATCGCAAAACCGCTTGTATGTTCGGGAGAATTGCACTCTTCCTCGGAACTCTACAAGCCTTATCCAGGGAAGAATGTTTTGACCCGCTCCTGGTATTGTACGGATGCCACCGGCAATACCACTGAGGTAGGAATGTTTCCAATGAGTCTTTATGCTGGCTTTATCTATGGCTTGGCACTCTTCTCTCTTGTGTATGTTCTCATGTGGAGATCGTCGAAACGAATACGCGCGTAGTTGGCGTAGGCGCCAAATTTCGATTTATTCAAGTCGCAAATAACGAGAAAGAATTCTCAAGAATTGAATCTCTTTAAATTAGAAATTTGGTTTCGTACTGGTGATTGCTTCGTATAGCGGACATTAACCAAAAGAACTTCGGTAAGAGTATTTCCAAGATTAACTCCCCAATCCCAGAATGGATTCCAAGGATTCGCGACAGATTGCCCATTTTGGGAATCCAGTCGGCGCGAGTGGCGAGTATACTTTAATGATCGTTCCATCCACAAAACGCACGCTAATTTTTAATTAAATCTTGTTTAAGATAGATTTGACTTAAAAGAAACGTTAGGAAAAATTCCTTCTGGAGTATTATCTTGGAATTATTCTTTCTTTTCATATTATTTCTTTTTATTATTTATCTCTTAAGTCAAACGAATGGTTTAAAAAGAGAGATTGATTTCCTAGATTCTCGAATTAGAAACTTAGAATCGGATATCAAAAAAGAAAAGTTTCCCGAGATAAAAACAAATTCAAATCTCGAACCCGCAATCAAAGAAAAACCAAATACTAAGACAGAGGAAACTAAACCTGTACAGTTACTGGAAGTTATTCCTGAGAAAACCGTCGCAAAGATAGAATCGAAAGCGCTGCCGGTGATTGAAAAAACAAAAGAAAATCTTGTAAAGTATGGACCTAGAGAACCTAGCGTACTACTTAAATTTTGGAAAAAAATTGAAAAACCAATATTGGAAAATTGGACAGGCATCTTAGGTGCAGTCATACTTGTTGCGGGCATTAGCTTTCTTGGAATCTATGCGCTTTTTATCATTACACCATTTTTCCGTTGCCTACTCGTTTTGGTATTCGCCTCCCTTTTGTTCGGATTGTCAATTTGGCTGGAAAAGAAAATTGAATTTCGAACGCTTTCTCTTGCTCTTAGAAGCAGTGCCGCCGCCGTCTTTCTTTTTATTTCTTTAGGAAGCACGTACATTGAAGCTCTAAAATGGTTAGAAAACTCTTACGTTGGCTTATTTGTTTTGGCATTGGGAATTCTCGTCAATCTGTGGGCTGGATATAGAACTAAAAATGAATCATTCGCTTCCTTACATACAATACTAGGATTAGTTTCGATCTCTATTCCCCAAGCATCTCAGCTAACCTTAGGAGTCACTTCGATCATATGTTTATCCGGTGTAATATGGAACTATTTAGAAAGAAGAGAATTGCATTTACTTATTGTTAGTACAGGTTTTTTTATTTCCCATATGTTGTGGAATCATCATTTTTATTATGGCTTCAAACCTGTTGGTATAGATGTTGCTTTCCCGATTATTTCTATTCTACCTGTATTCTGCGGAGCTCTTCTTGTTCATTATCGAGAAACTCTTTACGGAAAGAAAGATTTCGAATTATTACCATTCATAAGTCATCTTCTTAACTGGTCGTATTTGGCGATTAGTCTGGTTCAGTATTCTCAAAATTCGAAATATATTACAATCGTTATGCTTTTGGCGGCAGGAGCAGTTTGGTATCTTTCTAGGAATGCGAAGAGAAAAGAGATCAATTGGCTCTTTTTAACTGATCGATTGGTTTCACAGTCAATGATCATGTTCGCGATTTTTTCTCTTCATCTTTGGAATTTAGGAAATCTTTCGATGTTGTCGATTTTAGCCTTGGAAATTCTCATTTTTTCTTGGGTTTGTTTTCAGGAAGACAACCGGTTTTTGGAAAGAGTTTCTTTATCCTTAACTACTTTTGTTTTTGGAATCCTGATTTTCATCTCATATAAAGAGTTTTTTCAATCGCCTAATCAAGGAGCAGCAATCCCTGAGTTTCTTACCTCGCAAATCGGCTTTGGATTATTAAATCTTATGTTGGTCGGCTTTATTGCAGCACTTGAAAGGAAGTTTCAAGTCGCAAAACAGGAACTATCCCTAAATTCCGCTATTTTGACTTTGTTGGGTTTGTTAGCGGGACTCGGCTTCTATTCTCTCTATCTCTCCTTTCATCAAGAAACTTTTGGAATTTGGATTCCAGTATTGTCATTATCCTTTATTCTGATTTTTAGAGAAAAACTACTTTCGAAAAAACTACTCTATTCAATCTGGGTACTTACCCTTTTAGTAACTCTTACCGTTTGGAAATCTATTGCTTTTACTTCTGAGGAGAATGCAGAAAAAATTTTAATGCTCTCAGTACCCTGGTTACTTCCATTTTTGGTGTATCTAAAGAATTGTAATATTGGAATTCTCAATACAAAAGTTTATTGGCCAGGAATTATTGGCTTCACCGCACACTTTGTAATCACTTTTTATTTTTATCTGAATCTGAAAAGTTCGCTTCTCTTCGGACCGTTTGTGATTCTACTTTCTTTAACTTACCTTGAGTTTGGAAAATGGTCACACAGACTAGAAAGGAAAAAGACAGTTGAGAATCAGAAACTTTACCAATCATTCTATATTTTAGCATTCATATTAGTCGGGATATTTTTAATCCGACATATAACAGTGGAATTTCAAGCTCAGACTTTGCTTTTCGGTATTTCTGCTCGTTTCTGGATTGAAATGCTCGCTTCTTGTTTATTTCTATACTGGGTTTTATTTCCTGAGGATGAGTTTAGTTCAGTTAGTTGGCTCACTTCCGCACAGCCTCTTTTTTGGGAATTGTTGATTCTAATTTCCGTCATTGCGGTTTATACAGAAATACCACAAACGTTAATTTCTTTTGCAATTTCGCTAACAACTGTTCTTCTTTTTATCTTATCTAGAATCAAGTTGATAAAGGCACAAAGATTCGCTTTCTATGTTTATTTTTTCTTTATTTGGACTAACTTGGAAATTTTTATTGGAGGAGAATCAACGATCTATGTAGATCAAAATGAACTACCTTGGAAACAGAGAGGATTTCAAATAGCTTCAATATTTGTTCAACTTGGTTCTATCTTTTTTATCTTGCCAAAATTGACTTTGGATGGATTAGAATCTCAGTTTTTCGGATGGACTCAAGTTTGGAAGAAGGTACTCCAGTTCTTTCAAAGATATTCTCATTTATTACCTGGTTATTTATGTATTTTTGGGGTCATCATCAGTGTTTTTATTTACGCGAAAGACTTTATATCACCTATATCCAATCTACTCGTAGGGCCTACTTGGGCGCTTCTTTCTGTCTTTTTTTTAGAGATGGGTCAACTTTTTGGAAGAAACAACAATTCTCATTCAGTGCGTGTTTTATCTGACTTTATCAAGAGAGCCTCTTGGTTTGGACTAATTGCTTTTTCTGGACATTATGTTTTTGTCGATCTGCAGTCCTCACATATAATTTTTGCATCTTTAACAGCAGCTCAAGGAATCGGATTGTTAGGTTTTTTGATTTGGCTTTATTGGGCAAATTCGAATATAATAGAAAAAGAAACAGTTTCCTTTTGGAAAACCGTTGATCCTTTGTTAGCAGAGGGAAGCCTACTGTTTACTGGAATAATTTTTTATTCCAGCTTTAACGATACATGGGTGAGCGTCTATTTTGCGATTGCTGCTCTATTTGTCTTAGAGATTGGAATTCGAAAGACCAAAACTCTTTCGAGATTCCGATGGTATGGAATAGTTTTGCATCTCCTTGCATGTTTCTATCTAACCTTTATCATTTCTAACGAAGACAATCCTATTTCCCAGTGGTATCTCGCAAAATGGATTCCAGGTGTATTGACAATTCTCTTGTTGTTCTTGTTTGTCTTTAGGGCTTATCTTGGATATGGGAAACAAGGTATTTCGTTTCCAAGGGGACTTGGTTTTTTGAATGAAGTTTCAGTAAAAACTGGAAAACATTTGAACGGCGTTGTCTACTATCCATTTTTCGTCGGAATCTTTTTGTTCCTCTATTGGTCTTTTTCCAGTGCAGTTCTGACTCTTCTTTGGTCACTACTCGCATTCTTAATATTCCTTCTCGGCTTGGTTTTAAAAGAATCGATGTTTCGTTATCTTTCTCTTGGGCTTCTGTTGTTTTGTGTAGGAAGATTGGTAATTCACGATTTGTCATCAGCGGAACCAATTCTCAGGGCGGTTGTCTTTTTAGGAGTTGGAAGTATACTGTTATTGATGAATACGATTTACAATAAATATCGGGATCGGTTTTAAATGAAACGTTTGATTTTTTTTATCGGAATATTGACGTTTGGTGGGATTCTCATTGGATTATTATATCGAGAGAAGATCCGAACTGAAAGAGATTCTACATTAGCTCCCTTTTATCAACTTCTCGGGAAACCTGTACGGTCGATGAATAGAGCACTGACAAAAGTTTTATCTGTGGATTCTCTAGATGAAAAGGAATATGGAGAATCCATTCGAGAGCGTTTTTCTGAACTCAATAATAACGGCGAGAAGGATTATGATTATCTGAATCAGCTGATCAAAGATCTGACACGTTTTAAACAAAAACAATTTGATTATATAGTTTTCATTATGGAAGATGAATCGCCGAATGCTTTTGCCCTTCCTGGAGGAGTGATCTTTGTAACGAGAGGATTACTTTCAACTCTGCAATCGGAACATGAATTAATATCAGTTATTGCCCATGAAATTGGACATATCGAAAAATCCCATTGTATAGATGGGATAAGATTTGAGCTTTTGACAAAGAAAATTGGAGTAGATTCGCTTGGCAAACTTGCAGATCTCGCCTTTCAAATTATGCTGAGAAATACATATAACAAAACACAGGAAGACGAAGCAGATGAATATGCATTTGATTTAATAAAAAATACAATGTATGATCCAAACGGAGTGGGTCTTGCTTTTTTAAGACTAGAGAAATACGATCCTGAACCTGGGTCTAAAAAGGCAAAATTGTTCAAAGAATATTTTCAATCGCACCCACATATGGATTTGCGTAGGGAAAAATTTACGCAAAAGGCAAATCTTTGGTGGAAAAATCACTTACAAGAGAGGCGATACAAAGGTGTGCTGAACTTAAAGTACAGAATCTCGATGGAAAAAAAGGAATACGATGGAGAGTGGTCAATGGGGAGAAATTACGAAAAAAATTATTGAAAGTGAATTGCTCTCATTACAAAGCTCTGACCGGTCATTCTGTACGATCATTGTCGTCAACAAGAGGTTCCCTGATGAAATTACTTACGGCTAAATTTCTCCTTTCTTTTTTTCTATTCTCTTCTTTTCTCCTAAATTGCAATACAAAGAGTGATTCTAAAAATGACAATTACCTTCTGTTATATCTTCTAAGCTCCCACAGATTCGAGTTACACTAAGTATGAGGCATCTGGCCTACCAGTGACACAACAGGAGGTGTATTGAGCTCAGCGGCAACTGGGGGTATGCTAGCGACTCAAAATTTTTATACCTCTTCCGATGGTCAAACTTGGGCAAAAATTCAAGACACGTCCTCTGTCCTTAGATCAGTATCAACGATTTATAAATTTCAATCCACTTCCTCAACTTATGTTACCTTTGGCCCACAGATTTTACGAACCGTTGATGGCAAATCATGGGCCGAAAGTGTTGCTTCACAGAATGGCATTCTATATTTTGACGGAGTCTATGGACACTGCGTTAGAACTAAGAGTAAAATTTGATCAGGGAATAAAACTATCGAAAAATGAAATTGATAGTTTGCTCGAGCGTTCAAACTTAAGACACAAATTAACAAACGAGTTTAAGCAGGAAACACTATTCCTAGTTTGGCGAACGATTTCGCTCTCAGAAATTCCTTATTCCTTACATTTAGATTACACACAGAAATTAATAAACACGGTCATAAACAAGTGCGGAACATCCTCTGGATTTTCGTTGACTGGGAATGGCGAAAATCTATTGCCTTGTTATAATGCCATTTTGATCAAAGCATTTTGCAAATTGGGGCTGTACAAAAATCAGATCGTTGAGAACGGGATAAACTGGATTCTTAAATACCAAGCTTTCAGCAGAAATTTTATTACGGAATGGGATTCAGAGGACATTCACAAGTACGGAGGTTGTCTAAATGCTACTCCTTGCTATATAGGGTTGACAAAATCAGTGATCGCCTTACATGAATTTAATAAATACAAAAAAGATACTTTGATCACAGATAGGATAAAGCAGGGTATTGAATATATTCTTAAACATCGTCTTTTTCGGCGTCTTTCAAATGGTGAGCCGATCTCAAAACATATTCTTGATTTATATTTTCCCGAGAATTACAATATTAATATATTGGAATTACTTTTGCTCCTCTCAGAAACAGACAACTTAAAGGATCCGAACGTATCGGATTCTATGGAAAATATTTCACGAAAAAAGAATAAGAATCTTCTTTGGGGCGCAGATTACGTTTATAAAGCGAATGGTTACATCTCGTTTGATGGAAAGTCCAAAAATGCAGATTGGGTCTCATATTTTTTAAATAAAATTGAATCAAGTTATTATTCATGATATTGACGACGCGTTCTAACTAGATATAAACATTTTCGCCTCATCAGACCCCGAAATAATTTCCAGTGGGATTTCTAATTAGATTCCCGGTTTTTAGCAGGCGTATAAGATCGCTTGGATTTTTTGGAAGAAGCTTCCTATTTAACACAGACTGCGCAATGTTGAGAATTGTTATTAAATTGTGCCATCATTGCTTCTCCGGTTGGCTGATAGGTCACATTTCCCATGCGTGAATAAAAATTAGACTGATTATATGTTAAAGTACTAATATCAAAAGAGGAGCATATTAAATCGGATCCACCAATGCCTACACCTGATCCACCCGATCCAGGAGTTCTTAAATATGCCATCTGTATATAACCAGTGTAAGCAACTGTCCAGCCATCGGCACAAGTTGTCCTGCCCCAGGCAGTATAGACCGACGATCCTACAACTGTTGTATCACCTCCACTGCCGTTTCCGAGAAAAAGGGAGACACCAAGAAGAGCAAGAAGACCATTTTTGGCTGAGTCATTGTTTTTTTGGAACAGTCCGCAATTGATCAAAGTAAAAGAAATACAGACACACAAAACTAATTTTTTCATAGTTTAGAAATAAAAAAAAATTTCTAAATGACAACTCATTTTTGCAGCGAAGGGACACGAATGCGTAGAAGTAGGTGGTTCTATTCGGCTTCCTCCATGTAACTATGGATTTCAAAGTTTATGATCTCCTCAGAGGACTTTCTTTAGTTTTTTTTTAGAACGAAACCCCAAAAATCAAGATCGTTGCCAAATTCCCCGCGCAACCGATTCATGCGTTTACTTGTCATTCGATAATCTAACAAGATATTGGAAGTTTCTCGTATTGCGTATAACACCAACACCCTGCCATACACCCATTAAACGCACTTAAACTCCCCCCCAAAAAAAAAGGGAACCAACCTTGGTTCCCCCTCTCTTCCTAAATGCCGAGCATTGAGTAGGCCGCTAGGCCGTATCGAAATGCGACTATCTAATCCCAGGCTTAATATACTTCAACTCATCCAAGTATCTTCCCGTACCTAACACGACACAGGTGAGTGGGTTTTCTGCACGGAACACAGGCACACCTGTTTCTTTGGTGAGGTAATGCTCAAGACCGCGTAACAAACATCCACCACCTGTGAGAACGATGCCTCGTTCTACGATGTCGGCTGCAAGTTCGGGAGGAGTGGGCACCTCGCAATCGTTATAAGATGAAGAATGTAACTTAAAAGCGACCGGGCTTTCCGTTCCAATCTTTTCGCGGGTGCGAAAAGGATTTCCACTCCTATCCCTGGTGCGGTGATCAAGTAATCCGTATTAGACTTGCCCAATGATAAGTGATATCAGGTAATCATTTGTTAATGAAGATTGTGATAGTTGCAGGACCAAATGGCGCTGGGAAAACTACATTTGCTCGATTTTTACTGGCTTCGATGCCTGAGATTACCCATTATCTAAATGCTGATACAATTGCATCGGCTCTTGCTTCGTTACAGCCGGAGACTGCTGCAGTCGATGCGGGGAGATTCATGCTGTCGCAAATGGATAATTTAGAAGCCTTCAAACCAAATTTCGCATTCGAAACTACGTTGTCCTCAAGGAACTACCTTCGGCGAATCAAACAATGGAGAGCCGAAGGGTATGATGTGAGGCTAGTTTTCCTGAGTTTGCCAGACCAAGAATTTGCTATCAAACGTATAAAACAACGCGTGAAACAAGGAGGACATAACATATCTGAAACTGTCATAAGAAGAAGGTTTAATTGAGGATTAGAGAATATAAAGTTTTACAAAAAGATTGTCACTTCATGGCAAGTGTTCGACAATAGTGTCAAGCCCCGAATTCTTCTTGAATCAAGTGAGGAGTCGAATACAAAAAGAAAAAGATAGTATAAGTGATTCTATTATTGTGGAAAAGGCTTTAAAAGAAGCCGCCAAACACGCAAAAAAACTCGCAATATGGACGAAAACCAAGTTCATAACGCGCAGAGTAAAAATTAGGAAAACCATTTTCTCAGCAAAATGTAAAAAATGGTTAACCACATAGGACATTGGCTCAGGTATTAACAGATCAAACCACAATAATCAATAGAGAAGCCCTATCTTCGGGACAGATAGCTCATTATAGGAGGACGACTGGCTTAAAGACGACAATATTTACTTAATAGCCAGACCTTGGAACGACAACTTGCACAAGATCACCTTCAAGAAAGCTAGATCTCGGATGATTGATCACTTTGTCTGTTTCTACAATTCCCGATTTCACCTCAACTGAGGAATCCAATATTCTACTGATTTCGATTGGTTGGAAATGAATCGTATTTTTTTGATTCAAGATTGCTACAAAAATAGAATTCCCTTGGTAAATCAAACTGCTAGCCGGGACATTTAGATAAGGAGATGAAACAGGAGCTCCTAAGTTTACTTGTGCATAGGAACCCGGCAAAATCTTTTTTTCTGGATTTTGAAGCTCAAATTCGGCGAGAACAGTTTGCGAAGAAGATTCATAACCCTTCGCAACTGTTAAAAAGTTCGCCTTGAATGTCTGATCGGGAAATTGGGGGATAGATACTTCACTTTTTAATCCTGGCTTTAACAGGTAACTAAAAGTACTCGGCACAGATACAAAAAGGCGAAGTTTATGTACATCCGCTACCACATATAGTGGAACAGCTGTTTTAGGATCACTTACATTTCCCTCTTGGTTGACAAAATCGCCTAAATTTATATTTCTTTGGGTGACGATGCCAGAAAAGGGAGCGATGATCTTTTTAAAATTGACAAGAGCCTTCCATTTTTCCCAATTTTTTTGAATCGCGATCAGTTTTGCCTTTTCCGCATTTTGTTCTGCCAATACTTCCGATATTGCTTGGGCTGAGACTGCATTCGTTTTTTGTAAAGATAAATATCGATTTGCCGTCACCTGCGCTAGCTGGTATTTTGCTTCTTGTGATGCAACCTCTGCTTTTGCTTTTTCGTATTCAGCATCTAACGCCGGAACCTGTATCTCGGCAAGTACAGTACCTTTTTTAACTTCAGCACCATAATCCTTATGCCAAGTCTTTACATATCCAGAAACTTGGGAATAGAGTTGTGCTTCATTCCATGCTTTCAACGTCCCTGGCAAAGTCACGTTTTCGTTTCCATGAAAATAACTCGGTTGAACCAACGATACCGTTGGTATGGCCATCTCCTTTGTATCTCTCTTTAATTTTTCGAATCTATAGTATCGAAAGCCAATTTGGAAAATAAAAAACAGCAAGAATAGATACTTACCGTATTTGGGAATATCTGATTTTGATAAAAATTTAATCATATGGAATCCTTGCTTGAGCTTGAATCTTCTAACTTGATTTTTCCGTTCAGAGCACCTTTGTCTTTAAATGAATCTACGATTTGATCGAGTATGATATCTTCTTCCAAATAGGAAGCTCTCGGATTTTTGATCACCCTATCTGATTCATTTAGTCCGGATTTTATATCTACGAAACTGTCAGTAACTTTACCAACTTCAATATCCTTGAAATGAATCCGATTAGAATCAGTTAAAGTTGCGACGCGAGTTCCGCCTTCATCAAAAACAAGAGCACTCGTTGGAATTCGGAGAGAATGATTCGTATTTTCAATCGACCATCGAACGGTTGCATAGGAACCAGGCCAGATTGATAAATCTTTATTTTCTAATATAAACTGAACGAGTACTGTTTGTGTATGGGCATCATATCCACGAGAGTAGTTTCCGAAACTTGCTTCAAAAGTTCGATTTGGATACTGTGCCAGGCTGACCTGAACTTTTAATCCGGGTTTTAAGAGTGATACATAAAAATTTGGAACGGATACGAACAAACGCAGCTTATGAATATCTGCTACTGTAAATAAGTTTTGAGGCCCGATCCCCTCACTCAGGTTTCCCTCTTTATTTACATATTGGCCTACATTTATATTTCTTTCCGTAATGACCCCATCAAAGGGAGCTCGTATTTTTTTAAATGCTAGATAGACCTCTTGTTTTTTAACTTGTTGCTTTGTTGCATTCCAAATAGATTTTTCAGCATTTTGAGACGCCTTGGCCACAGATATAGATTGTTCCGAAACGGCGTTGGATTCTCTTAGTGCCGTATACCGTTTCTCAGTGATATCTGCTAGATCATACTTCGCCCTTTGCGCCTCCCATTCGGCTTGCGCCTGAGAAAAGTCGGCATCCACCGTGGGCGCAAGGATCTCAGCTAGAACTTCTCCTTTTTTTACATAGGCTCCATAGTCTTTATGCCAATGTTTCACATAACCTGAGACCTGTGCATACATGGGAGCTTCAAACCAAGGTTTCAACTGTCCTGGAAACGTAGTCTTTTCATTTCCTCCTTGCACTTCAGGTCTGACTAATATGACCGAGTTTCCGATCGAATACTTGGCACCTTCTGTGGATGCATTATCTTTTTTACTTGGACTACAAGATAATGAAACCATAAGGATTGCGACAAACAACCAAGGCTTGAACTCGTTATAAAATAGATTTATAAGACTAAACATGTTTACGTCTCCCTTCTGATCCTTTATTTTTATTATAGACAATCGCATAAACACACGGGACAAAAAACAATGTTGCAAAAGTAGCAACCGTTAAGCCCCCGATCACAGCAATGCCCAAGGGCGCATTTTGAGAATTACTAAAAGCCATGGGAACCATTCCAATGATCATAGCTGATGCCGTCATGATCACAGGTCGAATTCTCGCATAACCGGCTTCGACCGCGGCCTCAATGGCATTACCATGTTCTAGTATCTTTTCTCTCGCATAAGAAACTACAAGTATCGAATTTGCAGTCGCCGTTCCCATACACATGATGGCTCCCGTCAAAGCAGGAACAGAGATATTTGTATCAGTTAAAAACAAAATCCAGGAAATGCCTGCTAAGGCTCCTGGAAGAGCTGTAATGATGATAAAAGGATCAGTCCAGGATTGGAAATTAACGACAATCAGAAGATAAACCAAAAGAATGGCTAGGGCCAATCCACCAATTAACTCTACATAGGCGATTCGCATCGTTTCTGCTTGCCCGTGAATTTCAATTGCCGAGCCTTTAGGCATCTGATCCTTCAAGGAATCGATCGCCTTCTCAACATCTGACAGAACGCTACCAACATCCCTACCTTCTGCAGATACATAGATATCAATCAGTGAGAGCAAATTATGATGAGTGATCAGTCCAGGTGTTCCTGTTGGCGTTAGTTTTGCAATATTACCTAAAAGTTGGATGTCCGAACCTTTGGCGGATAAATCTCCCGTATTTACAGGCACAGTCAATAAGTCTTGAGTTCTACGCATTTGAGTTTGCGGAACATAAATATTTACTTGGTATGAAATTCCAGACTTTCGATCTAACCAATATTTCTGGTCAATCTGCTGACTCCCAGAAGTTGTAAGCAGCATATTTTCTGCCAGTGACTTTAATGGCAGATCTATATTCAAACTCAAGGAACGATTTCCTTCCACAAGTAATGTAGGAGTGTTCATTGTTTGATGAATGACCACATCTGCCGATCCAGTAATTTCACGAAGCTTACTTTGCAAAATTTGCGCAAACCTGAAATTATCTTCTAGATCTAATCCATTTATCTGAACATCAATGGGAGCTGGGGATCCAAAATTTAAAATAACGGACGTTAAATCAGCAGGTTGGAATGTAAAAATCGTGCCAGGATAAAGCTTAGCCAATTCTTTGCGCAAACGTTTTCGGTATTCCCAAACAGGCGATTCCTCATTCTTGAGAGAGATCGTAATATCACAGTCTTGGGAACCGATGGTAGGTGTAGGAATAAAAGCCATGTTATGTGGACTTACGACAGGCAAGCCACAGTTGCTTAATACATTTTCAACATTTCCTGGAATCAATTTCTTAATATCTTCGGAAACGAGAGTAGAGATTCGACCAGTAACTTCGAGGCGAGTCCCTAATGGCACTCTCATATGCATCTGAATCGTACCAGATTTAATTTCTGGAAAGAAGTCCCGTCCATTGACAAAAAGCAAAACCAAAGAACCCATTGCAACGATCATGAATATGAATACAAATCTTTGCCGGTTTTCGATGATACGTTGGAGAAGAAAATGGTATTCCTCCCGCATATGGTTGAATTTTTGATCAAAACCTTTCTGAAATTCTTTTAAGAAATTTATGATACTCTGAAAGGGAATGATCGAAAGGAGCATGTATAAAAGATCAGCGGCTCTTTGAATTGCAGGATTCTTAAATAATACACCTCTAGATTTTACTGCTTTTGTTTTTTCCGTATGAGGAACGGACACATGGTCATGTAACATAAACTTAGCCATTGTTGGGACTAATGTTCTAGAAAGAAGAAACGATGCAAGCATGGCGTACATCACTGCCTTCGCCATTGGCATAAAAAGCCACCCAGAAACACCACTTAGTTGAAACAATGGTAACCATACGATGACAATCGCTAAAGTTGCGACAAAAGTGGGAATTACGATTTCATTTGCAGCATCAATGATTGCCTCTTCCAACGGTTTCTTTCTCTCAATATGCGTATCGATATTTTCTATCATTACCGTTGCATCATCCACAAGGATACCGACAGCTAATGCCAAACCTCCCAAAGTCATAATATTGATAGTTTCTCCAGTTAGATGAAGAAGTATGATGGAACATAGTAAGGAAAGCGGGATAGAGGTTGCAATGATCGCTGTTGCTCTCCAGGATCCAAGAAAAAGTAAGACCGCAATGCCCGTGAGAGCGGATGCAAGAACCATTTCATGAACAACATTCTCGATGGAACCCTCCACAAATAAAGAGGCATCGTTTAAGATTTTGAAATTTACATCGGCTGGAGCAATCGCTTTGATCCTGGGCATCATTTCCTTAATGCCATCGACTACTTCCAAGGTAGATGCATCTCCACTCTTCATAACGACGATCACAACAGACTGTTTTCCATCGACAAGTACCGAGTTCAATTGAGGTGGGCCAGCCAAAGAAACGTTTCCAATGTCTCTCATAAAGATAGTACGATTCCCTTCCGTTTTTATCGGTACGTTATTAAAATCTTCAACAGCCATCGGCATCGCATTGGTCATAACCATCCAATCTGTTTTACCAATCTTTTGATCACCTGCAGGTAAAACTAAATTCTGTTCATTGAAAGCGTGGTAAATATCTAACGGGGAAAGATTTCTTGCCATTAACTTTTGTTTATCGAGAGAGACCAATAATTGCATTGGTGTTCCGCCATAAGGCTGCGGGATAATGGCTCCTGGAATTGTTACGAGTAAAGAACGTATGCGCATAAACGCGAGATTATAAAGTTCCGCCGGCGTCATAGAATCGGAAGTTACCTGCAACATCGCAACGGGAACAGAGGATGCCTCCAAACGCATTACCATAGGAGGAGATATATCAGGCGGAAGCGAGTTTACGACCGTTTGTGAAATGGCGGTAATTTCTGCCTCGGCCCCTGCAAGATTTGTATCAGGTTGCAATTCAATATTGATGATACTACTTCCGTAATAGGATCGACTATCTATGCTTTTGATACCTTCCACGGTTGTTGTTAGTGCCCTTTCAAATACAGACGTTATCCTTCCAGATACGTCCTCTGGCAACATTCCTTGGTAGACCCAAACAACAGATATGACTGGAATCTTTATGCCAGGAAATACGTCCGTAGGTGCTTCTCGAATTGTCTGAATTCCGAAAAATATGATTAAAATTGTCATTACGACAAATGTGTAAGGTCTTTTTAGTGCAATGATTACAATTTCATTCATTTCCTTTCTCCTGATTCCACTTGGAAGGTTCTGTTAGGTTATTAAATTTTTTATTATCCAAAGATGGGTTTGGAACGCCTTTCGTTGGTTGAATATGATCAACGTCTGTATCCGAAAAAATTCCAAATGGCTCCACCTCGTCCTCACCAGGTAAGTGGGATTTATTCCATCCTCCACCTAAAGATCTTACGAGCGAAACTGTCGTTGTTAATAGGTCTGTCTTCACCTGCACGGCACTTAACTTGGATTCTAATGTCCCCAACTGGGCATAAAGTATTTCCATACTGTTACTTAAGCCTGCGGTATATAATTGTGTGGTCATATCTTGGGTCTGTAAGGCCATATCAACGGCGACTTCTAGTTTTTTAGTCTGAAGGAAAAGGAATTTAGTCTGTGTTAGATTATTTTCAACTTCTCGAAAAGCATTGAGAACCGTTGATCTGTAAACATCCTCTGTTTGACGATAGGCGGACCATGCTTGTTGTAGCTGTGCTCTTCGATAACCCCCCTGGAAAATTGGTATGGTAGCAGTGGATCCATAGGACCAATAACTATTCGAAAGATTAAATAAATCCTTACTCGCTTCCAACCCCCCTCTTGCTCCAAACGATACATTTGGAAAAAAAGCAGCCCTAGCCATTCCAATTTCTCGATTTGCTCTTGCCATTTTTCGTTCTGCAGCGGCAATATCAGGCCTTCTTTCCAATAATTTAGCTGGAAGCGTGATTGGTAATTTAAAGGTGACAGATGATAGTTTCGGTTGCTCGGCAATTTGGAATTTACTAGGAGATTGGTTTACCAAAATCGCTATCGCATTCTCAACAAGTCGCCTCTGGCTGAGTATCTCATAACGTTTAGCCTCCGCTGTATTCAAAAGGAACTCGGCTCTAAAAAGATCTATTTTTGGGGAAATTCCACCTTGAAAGCGTTTGGTTACTAATTCAAGAAGTTGTTTATAATACTGGATCGAAAGGTCATAAGTTTCCTTTTTTGCGTCAAGCCCACGTAACATAAAATAGTTGCTAGCAACTTCAGATTGCAAACTTAGTCGTGCAAGAGCATATTCGGCAGCAATCGACTCGGCCTCATAAACTTTTGCCCAAGTTTCATTTCTAATACTCGACCAGAAATCTGGTTCCCAGGAAGCGGATGCACCTACACTTACATTGTTATCACTTACAGGATCTAAGGCTCCACGAAACAATGCGTCTTCAGATTGCTTGTTATTCGAAAAATTAAGCCCAAGACCAAGATTGGGAATCAGACGGGACTTAACTCTGATGATGATATCTCGGGCCTGTAAAAATCTTTCCGAGGCCGCTTGTAAATCCGCATTCGCCTCCATAGCCTGCTCTTCTAATTGGTCAAGTTCCGGATCGCCAAAGAGTTTCCACCAGTCCATAGGAATCTCTTCTCCTCCAGGATTAGCTTTGATAAAGGGACCCTCGCCTTGCCAGGCGTCAGGAACAACGAAATTTGCTGGCTCATATTTCGGTGCAAGATTGATAAAGGCACCGTTCATACAACTGCTGATGGCAAATATTGCCATGATTACGATATAGCGAATACTTGAGATACGAAATCCCATAACTTTCTCCCTACTATGTGCACGTTTCCTTTCGAAAAATATCCTTGTCTATTGACAAAGATCGAAACTACATTCGATGCAAGTTATGCGATAGGGGGAGGAAGGTTGGTATAGAAAAATGGGAGATGAAAACTTGTATGCGAGTCGGCAGACCGTAAAAATTCATTTCTGGATAGAAATAAAGGAGTGAATAAATGAAATTCATGCTTAGCAAAAAATACATGAAGGTCGGCTTCCTCTTCTAAATCTAAAGACTCGAAAGCAGCAACGTATTGGTTTTGTATTTCCTGTGTAAATCTGGTCGTATCCGTCTTCTTAACTTCTTGCGAAGAAAGAAGAGGGGAGAAACAAAATGGCAACCAAAGAATAAATGCAAAGAACGGAATGCGTTTCAAGGTATTCATTTTGTGGATCCTACTTACTTAGTCTGATTCTAATTCTATTCTGACGACTTTTTTTTCTAATTTGGTACGAAAAAAGTGGACCGTTCTTTCAAACCTTCCAATATTATTGGATACTGATAGATATGTCTACCCTTGCCAAAGAGAAAAATTCTTAATTTTAGTGCAGATGGCGTCAAAAACGATATTCTCGCTTTCTAGCATCGTTTTACAATTGAGAATATCCTCAGGCCTTCCTTGTAATTCTGGAGAGACCAAACAGAGTTTAAATCCCGCATCCTTCAATTTTCTATAAATCGAATGATCGAGAGGTAATTTTGTAAAACAATCTACCCAGACCCAATCGACAAGACCTTTCAATAACATCACGGATTCTAAACTTTCCCATTCGGAAAACCGGACTGCAATCTTTCGTTCACCTAACTTATTTAAATGAACAATCATCGGAAAACTGGAATCGAGAAAAAAATATTCCTCAATTTTATATTCTTTTAGTAACTCAAGGACTTTCAGTTCAATTCTTTCGGATTTAATGTTTAAAATGAGAGTCTTCCGGTGCTTATAAGATTTCAAAAAAGTTTCAAACAATTCTCCCTCTTTAAATGGATCATGTTGCAATACGAGATCCTCACCCCTGTCACGAAGGTCAAGCTCAAGACCTATCCCCTCGGGTAATGACATTAGCTCGGCAACCGTGTTGATTCTATGGGCGATGAATTCTGTTTGGATCATTTTAGTTCTTTTTTTAATTTGAAGCTAAATGCAAACGTTCTTCGTATAAATTTCCATTTTGATTTTAGTCCTGTATTCCAAGAAGAATGTCCATGGATGCGAGGTGGAAAAATGACTGGAAACCGAACTACCTCGATTTTCTGTTTTTTAGCTTGACCACGTAGGACTTTGGTAAGGCTTTTACCAGAACCAAACCACAAAAATCCCAAAAGGGATGCCTGGTCCTCGAGACACAATGCTCATTATATGAAGCCAGCCGGCTTAAAGGCGACTATAAAGCAAACAGTTGTTCCTATCTCGGGGCTGTCTCGCACTCCTGCTCGAATGCCCCCGCTTCGACATCCCTGTCTTCGCTTCCGATGGAAACAATGTTTGCTCCTTTGAACTGAGATCAATAACAAAAAATGAATCGAAGTGATCGGGAAAACTAGGTCCCCCTAGAAAGCTTCTGGTGGATCTCGAGATCGTTTTTGGTAAAAATATCCATCGATCAAATTGTATTTTTTCTTCAGCTCTTTCTCTTTGCTGGATGCTTGGAAGGAGTAGATGACCTTCGTTTCCATTCCGTTATTACAAATTGGACAGGCGAGTGGATCTTTTATATCAAACGAAGATTTGATGGCTTCTGCCCAAGTTGATTTCTGAACTTGGGATTCGAGTTTGATCCTTCGTGCGGGTCGCACATAAATTCCATAATAGCGAACTGACTTTTCATGTTTGTTAGGGAGAAAGAAAAGCATGCGAGCAAGAAATTCATCAATCGGCCTCGTTAGACTTTGATACGACTTTTCTTTTGTGATAGATTCCACATTGCTTTTGTAACGAAAAGTTAATGTTTGTTTACTGGAATCCACTTTCTGAATTTGGCTGTTATGGAATAGACCAAACGCTATATATTGGGCGATTCGATAAATCGACTCGTTTTCCTCTAGGTTTATTTTTTCAAAATAAACATGGAAGCCTTTGGGATAGCTTTTCAAGAAGAAAGTATATTCCTCTTTGCTAATGTATTTCTTGCGAAATAGGTATTTACAAACTGTCCATTGCCAGTCGTAACGCATTGTTTTGTATGGCATAAAATGGATCTGTTTTTCTTCACTTGATTTTGTATTAACGAGGTCTCTGGTGGCGATCGCATGGATATATGGATTGATTAGGATTCCCTGCTAGGTGATTCGACCAACCATACAATGAATGTTTGATGCTATATGTTCGTATAAGTTACCTATGGCGGGGAAAGTCTTCCCAGATGGAAAGACTTTCCGCCTGATTTTTCCAGAGGGATTTCTAATTAGAATCACTGTTTTTAGCAGGCGTATAGGATCGCTTGCTTGTTTTGGAAGAAATGAAAATGTGAAACCCGGGAGAATGCAATGACTCTCAGAGAAGGAAGGTTTGAAATGTACTTTAAATCTCAAAAAATGGAATTCAGAAAAAGAATACGTCGTCTTTCTACGCGAGAGGGATAGTAAGGGCGCGTTAGCGGTCGCATAGCGACCAGAGCCCTGGATAGCCCGGCCCCAGAGGGGACTCGCCCACCAACCGTATAAACATCTAGCAAAAAAAAAGGGAAACTTTCGTTTCCCTTTTTGCATCAAATCTATGTTTAGCGTGCGAACTATCTAATCCCAGGCTTAATATACTTCAACTCATCCAAGTATCTTCCCGTACCTAACACGACACAGGTGAGTGGGTTTTCTGCACGGAACACAGGCACACCCGTTTCTTTGGTGAGGTAATGCTCAAGACCGCGTAACAAACAACTACCGCCAGTGAGAACGATGCCTCGTTCTACGATGTCGGCTGTAAGTTCGGGAGGAGTGGGCACCTCGCAATCGTTATAAGATGAAGAATGTAACTTAAAAGCGACCGGGCTTTCCGTTTCAATCTTTTCACCTACGCGAAAAGGATTTCCACTTCAATCCCTGGTGCGGGGATGAAATCGTATTCGAAACTACGTTATTCTCAGGGAACTACCTTCGACGAATCGAACGATGGAGACAGAAGGGTATAATGTGAGACTAGTTTTCCTGTGTCAAGTGAAGAGACGAATGAAAAAAGAATAAGGTAATTCAAGTGATTCCGAAAGGGGAGAAAAAGCGATAAGAAGAAGGCGCCAAACAGCTTGTAGCCGACCAATTGAAAAATCAACTTGTCAAATTTTCGTATAATTTAATATTTTCGAAATGCCTAAAGTGTTTGAATCAAATGGCTACAAGTTCTTTTTCTTTGCCAATGAAGGCAATCCGCGGGAACCAGTTCATATTCATGTCAGAAAGGGTGAAAAATTGGCCAAATTTTGGGTTTCTCCAGAGATTTTATTGGAAGATAATTATGGCTTTAATTCAAAAGAATTAAATTGGATTGAAAATGAAATCGAACGTGAAAGAATGTTAATTCAGGAAAAATGGAATGATTTCTTCGGTATCTGAAGCAAAAGCTCAAAAAATCTGGTTCGATGAAGACAATCTTTGGATTTCTTTATTCGACGGTAGAACACTCTCTGTTCCTTTAGCCTATTTTCCGCGACTTCGAAAGGCAAGCTCAGCCCAGCTACAAAAGTATGAAATTAGCGGTGGTGGGATCGGTTTGCACTGGGATGAACTAGATGAGGATCTCAATGTTCCAGCTCTTCTTCTTGGTAACCGCGATCGCTCTATTTCAACCACATAGGACTTTGGTAGAAGATTTACCAGAACCAAACCACAAAAATCAATAGAAAAGCCCCATCCTCGCGACACAATGCCAATTATAGGAAGCCTGGTGGCTTAAAGGCGACTATATTTAATTGTCTTGGCGCCTCGAATCAATTTGGTGTAAGGTTATATTATTTGTGAATCGATCCCGCTCTCCCTCGGCGGGGACGCTCGGTCGATCGGTGGCGCGATAAACTCAGCGTAAATGGCGCGGGGTTGGATTGAGGGAAGGAAGGTGGCCGTATAACGGAAAAGATATTCAACCACTTAGGAACTTCATATGAGATATCTTTCCGTGCGAGAAAAAATTCTATGTCAAGATATTCATCATTTTCCATAAAAGTATCCTTTTGAATAAAAGTAATCGTTGCGCGTTGAAACTAAACAAATGAGTTGAAAAATGTAGTGAAACGTAAAACAATTTCGGTTCGAATTTAAAATATTTTTCAAATAAAAGACCAGCTCAGAAACGAATATGTAAGTGACGAAAATCATCACCTAATACTCGGAAAATTCATAAGGACTCTTTTTACCACATAGTGTACATAGACCATTTCAGTAAAAGTATCGATCTTCATAAATATAAAGCCTGGATATTCGTTCCGGTTTTCTTCGATAAAAGTGAATTTTTCTAACAGAATATCTTTGTCTTGTTCATTAATTTCTGCAAGCAATGGAAATTCTAATACGGCATTGTAAACCTGTCGAATACCAGAACGATTTTCTATTCCAAAAACAAAATCATAGACTTTGTCATTCTCTGATATTTGTTTCGACTCTTCCATAATGCTAGCTCAATTCGGAAATCCAACGAATCAAAAGGAATCCTTTATTTTATTTTTACTCCAAAATTTATGTAATTTGCCCCTTACCCCAAAACTGTCCGGATCTGGACAATTTCCGGGGGGAAAATATCGACTACCCCGTTAAGAGTAGTCGAACTTTTAAAGTGATTCGCGTACACCTGTGAATTTTCCCCATAGATAAACTATGTAACACATTAAGAAAACCCATAATACTATAGCTACTGCACCAACTGGTGCCCAGATATAGATTACTTCAGCCTAATTAACTGGTTGTCCTTCTACAAGGTTCATGTGTTTAATAAAGTCCCATCCACCATTTGTTTTTGTAAGGATTACTGCTGTAAGTCCCCATAACAATGCAAATAGTAGGTAGTTACTCAATGAACATAAACCAACCAACCACAGCGGAAAGCTGCGGTCGTTAGAACATTCACCAGGACGTCTAGGTAGATTCTTTTCCATTAGGAAGCCGTTTGTGTTTGAATGTTTGCTTTAGAAGCAGATTCAATTACAGCAGTTCCTTCTTTCTTAGAGAATTTGTCTTTTACTTTGTTATACCCGTCAGAAAAGGAACTACCAATGTCAAAAGCATGTCTTAGGTGCGAAAGAATGCCCAAATTCTCGACTTCTAACTTAACGTCTATTATTTCTGCGCCTACAAAATCGTATAAATTCACGTTATTCGGATGCCTAGTACACTGTTAGCTCTCAGAAAAAACAAGTAAATTTTTTTCATGTAATCTGACAATTTTGGATTACTTAATCGATTATGGCCGAGTCAGGCCTCAATGATTTACTTCATACTTTAATGACTTGATTTGTTTTGAATTAAAATATTTTCTGTTCAGAATTGGATTTACCTCAAAAATACTTTGCAAAAAGTACATTTCCTCTAGCAACGTTAGAGGCCGTAGTAGATGGTAAATTAATGGTAGGAGGAAAAATGGAAAGCGACGAATTACTGTATCAAGATTTTTGTAAAGAATACCAGACAGTCATTTACACTCTTGAAAATTTGCAGAGCACTGTTTCATCAGATTCAGAAAACTTGTTTGACCAAGCGAATAATAACGCGAGTTCAGCGTTCGATGATTTGAAATGGAATTTAAAAAACCATAAATGGGCAAAAGGATATGACGGGGTTTTAGAGACTGTATTTCAAGGAGGAGCTAGTGTCTTTTTTAAGGCAAAAGCCACAGGACACAAACTTGCTGCCTCATATAAAGAAGCATCGGTTATCTTAGATGACAGTTTAACAGTCAAGCTACTAAAATCTTATCAAAATATACTAACAAACAATAAATATTCTATTCATGCACCTGCGGCACTAAATTTATTGAAGAGAATTAAAATTCATTTAAGCGAAGGCAGAAAAAAGGAGTTCAATTTATAATCTCATTGTGAGAGGATTAGATTAGAAGATTATTTAATTTAGCTACATCTTAGCAACTCGAAAAGGTTTTTTTCCAGATATACAGAATTGAACCTAATATCGTTAGCAAAGCGTTAAAGATGAATTTCACAAATATCAAAAGATAATTTCTAGAAAGATCCTTGGCAGATAGTCTAGGCAATATCCATTGCGAAGGAAATCGAGTATTTCTTTCTTCCGCTCGCTGATGAAGTTGTTGGTCTAGAGGAGATATCAGAAAGGCATCTAAGAATTATCTTTCATAAGGCAGCATTGGGAGTGATAGACACGTATACGGGAAAAGTGTTGCAATATAAAAACCCAATGCTATTCTCAATACCGTCGGATTCATGATTTATGCGTTACATTATGTAAAGCATGTATTGAGAAAAACGTGTATAGGATGTATGGGTAATCTCATTTTAGTATATTTATGAAAGTTACAAAAGCTTAGTTATGTAACTTAGAAGGAAGAGGGGAGCTTACCGTGTCTGTTTTCTGGCAAAGTCAGACACAGCTAATATTTAGCCGAATTACAAACTTAGTTGTTATTTATCTCTGTAACCATGACTATAAATAAAATCCTTTGCAGAACTTCTTCCGTGCCCCCAATAGCTTTCTACACTCTGTACTAGAGTTTGATAGGAGCCACTAACTCTAGTATTAATTAAGATCCCTTTATTTAAAAAATATTCTGCAATAGAAAATCTATCACCGTACGCTTCCGCAGGAAAATCATTTTGATTTTCAGTAGCACTATTACTATCTATACATTGTATAGCGGTATGTAGAATGTCCTCAGGAATTTTTACACCCATCCTAACAAGTTGTTTGATTGCCGAAAAATTACACCATTGCGTTGCCTCAATTAATGGGTTAAAATCTGAGTCTCTAGGTTTAAACTTTGCCTTGTCTAAAATCATTACCATTTCAAGTTGTTTTGCTCTATATTTTTTCACGAGATTCTTATGAGGTTGATATATTGCAATATATTCCCCTTCAGTCATCGGTCCATTCAGGTCATAATATCTTACTAAATCTATCGTAGATTTAGGAAAGAATATATAATACAACGGAGTATAATAGCTATCATGATCTTTGGGGTCTGCTTTAGCTCTTGCATTTACGTTGATGCCTGCTTTAATTAGCAGATTCATATCATAAATACTTCCCATCTTTGCAGCAGCCATCAACGGTGTCCAGTCAGACGTCGATACAGCTTTGGCCAATGTGTCCGGTTCCAATGCATCTATAAACAGCTTCACTTCTCTTGGATCAGATCCTAATGACCAAAAAACTCCTCGCTCTATTGTGGCCTGACTCGGTTTTGTATCCAGAAGGATCTTTAGAATTTCAATCGTCGTCTCATATTCATATAGAGCGGTTGTTCTTTGCTTTTCTGTATAATTAGCAACCTCAGTCTTCTTATTCATAAATTCTAATCTTTCTTTGACATTAGTGATGCGCTTTGAGGCCTGACGGAGATATTCAAAATTATTCTTATCCGCAAGGTAAGTTTGTACTTTGCCATAGCGCAAGACTGCCTCTCGATTGGATGCCTGAATTGCCTGTATCATTAAGGTATCTTTGGGTTCTGTATCATCTTGCCCGTAGACTCCAAAAATAATCAGAAACAAGGAAACGATTGATATCTTTTTCATTCGCCCACCTTCCAATCCGTTAAATAATCGGTCAATCGAGTTTGGTGAGGCCAAAAGGCGAACATTCCAAACGAAAAAGATTTCCTCGCTTGGTTTGGTGTCGATCATCAATGCAACATATAATTTCAACCACATAAGAAATTGGTAGGGGTTTTTCCGAGATCTAGCCCCCAAATACAAATCGGATGCCTGATCTTCGTGACACAATGCTCATTATGGGAATCCAGTCGGCGGTCCGACCTCCGTGACTTCGCTTCCGATGGAAACGATCTTTGCTTTATTTAAAGCAATCTCTCTCACTACCTCCGCGAGAGGGATAGTAAGGGCGCGAAGCGGTCGCATAGCGACCACAGCCCTGGATAGCCCGGCCCCAGTGGGGCTCGCCCACCAAGAGTACAAACCTCTTCCCAAAAAAAAAGGAAAACTTTCATTTCCCTTTTTGCTTTCAAGTTGCTTTAAATCTTGCTTATTATGGCAATTAACTCTCGCTAAATGCCGCATCGATCAAAAATCGATTGACCTATCTAATCCCAGGCTTAATATACTTCAACTCATCCAAGTATCTTCCCGTACCTAACACGACACAGGTGAGTGGGTTTTCTGCACGGAACACAGGCACACCTGTTTCTTTGGTGAGGTAATG
>Ga0209277_10000265_pt1 | contig 27629 bp, 24 predicted proteins | sample JI81AbrownDNA_FD_187503 | JGI IMG/M metagenome (GOLD analysis project Ga0209277, IMG submission 187503) | Wastewater effluent complex algal communities from Wisconsin, to seasonally profile nutrient transformation and Carbon sequestration -... | ecosystem: Engineered > WWTP > Effluent > Algae... | reverse complement strand
TCGAACAACTCATCCCATGTGCCATAGCCGCCGGGTAAAGCAATGTAGCCATCGGACAGTTCGTGCATACGGGCTTTGCGACCGTGCATGTCGGGGGCTACATCCATGCGGGTGAGGCCTATGTGCGCGAGTGCGGGCGTATTCATGGAAGGGATAATGACTCCAATCACCTCGCCGCCTGCGGATAATGCTCCGTTTGCCACTTCGCCCATCAAGCCTGTCTTTCCGCCGCCATACACAAGCCGAATTCCTTTTTGAGCAAGGACAACTCCCAATTGAAAGGCGGCGGTTTTATAGTCTGCATGAACCGAATCGGATGACCCACAAAAAACACATATTGATTTCATAGTCTTCTCATATTCCCTTTTTAGAATGAACATCTTCAACGCTTTTTCAAGATGTCTTGTGATTTCGGCAACTGTACCACACAAAAAGCGCAGGTTAGAGTTATGTAAGTGTAACCTTTGGGTGCTTGACTCACACCCTGCGCAGGGATGAAAATAGAAGCATGGACTATAAAGACTATTACAAGATCCTCGGTGTGGAACGCAAAGCCAGCGCGGATGATATTCGCTCGGCGTATCGCAAACTTGCCATGAAATATCATCCCGACAAAAACCCCGGTGACAAAAAAGCCGAGGATAAGTTCAAGGATATTAACGAAGCCTATCAGGTCTTGAGCGACGATCAAAAGCGCGCACGCTACGACCAGTTGGGCAGCGCGTATTCCAACTTCCGCACCAGCGGCGGCAGGCCGGGAGATTTTCGTTGGGACGATTGGTTTCAACAGCAACAACAGCAAGGCACGGGCCAGCGTGGCAGCGCAGATGATGTGTTTGGCGGCGGCGCGACCTTCTCTGATTTCTTCCGCACCATCTTTGGGGAGGCAGTCCGCTCTCAACAACGCGGGCAGCAAATGCAGCAGCAAGAAAGCGGTTATCAGCAGGATCTTTCGATTACCTTCCAGGAGGCGTATGAAGGCACAATGCGCCAGCTGCAAACGAACACACGCAAGTTACAAGTTCGCATCCCTGCCGGAGTGAAGACAGGTTCCAAAGTACGAGTAGCAGGCGCGGGACCCGAAGGAACCGATCTTTATCTGGTCATCCATGTTGAGGATGAGAATCGCTTCGAACGTGATGGAAGCAACTTAACCACGACATCCACCGTAAGCGTTTTTACGATGATCCTCGGCGGCGAAGCAGAAGTGGACACGCCAAATGGAAAGATCAAATTAAATATTCCCGCTGGCACACAACCAGAACAGGTCTTTCGGCTGGCAGGGCGTGGAATGCCAAACCTAAAAAGCCCAACCACAAAAGGCGACCTGTTCGTGAAATTAAAAGTACAGATTCCAAAATACCTGTCGTCGAAACAGATAGAGTTAATCGAAGAAGCATCCCGCATCAAATTTTAATTAGGAGTATGCATGAAAACAAAACAAAGTGTCCTTGCCTTAGTGGTTCTCGTTCTGGCGGTGCTGGCCTGCCAAAGCCAACTCCCTGCCGCAGTACAACCCACCGGTGAGGTACAACCCGTTGCAACAATTTCCCCTTCCGATACAAGTGTGATCAACCCTGTTGCGCAGCAGGATAATTTAGTGGCGCTTTATGATGGTGTCAGCGCGGGCACAGTTGCGATCCTCACCGATCTGGGTTCAGGTTCAGGATTTGTCTATGATGGCGATGGGCATATCATTACGAACTTCCATGTGATCGATGGTGCGAATTTGATCGAAGTGAGATTCACTTCCGGTTTCATGGCGTATGGCACAGTCATCGGGACGGATACCGATTCGGATGTGGCTGTCATTAAAGTGGATGCGCCCGCTGAGGAGCTTCACCCGCTGCCGCTCGGCGATTCAGACTCACTGAAAGTTGGTCAGACCGTAATTGCCATTGGCAATCCCTTTGGGCTGGATACCACAATGACGGTCGGCATTATTTCCGCGCTTGGCCGCACATTGGACTCGGCGCACGAATCACCCGATGGAAATTTATTCACCGCTGGCGACATTATCCAAACAGACGCGGCAATTAACCCGGGTAACTCCGGCGGTCCGCTCTTCAACATAAACGGTGAGGTGGTCGGCATCAACCGCGCCATTCGTACCACAAGCTTTACAGATACCGGCGAACCTATCAACTCCGGCATTGGTTTCGCCATCTCCATCAACATGGTTAAGCGCGTTACGCCTTCGCTGATAGCGGACGGTAAATATGATTATCCATTTTTAGGTATCTCCTCCATTGACTCGCTCAGCCTTGAAATGGTAAATGCCCTTGGCCTAAAATCCTTCACCGGCGCGTACGTAACTAGTGTTGTGGCTGGCGGCCCTGCGGACAAAGCGGGCATCATTGCCGGAGACAAGTCCACCTCCGTCCCTGGCCTTCTCGCAGGCGGAGACTTGATCGTAGCCATTGATGGACAGGAAACCCGTACCTTCGATGAAATGCTGGCTTATCTCATAACCCACAAATCCCCTGGTGATACAGTGGTTATGACTGTCTTGCGCGGTGACGAAAAAGTGGATGTGACGATCACGCTCGATAAGCGCCCGTAAAAAAAAGAAAACAAAAAACCTCCGAGTTTTTGAAAAACTCGGAGGTTTGCTTTTAACCGAACCGTTCTTCGCGCCAAACATCGGCGCGGTTGTGATAGCCAGCCTGCTCCCAAAATCCGCGCTTGTCATGCGTCATGAATTCAAGCGACCGCAGCCATTTGGCGCCCTTCCACAAATACGGGGTCTCAAGGTCTTCGCGCCCGGGGATGAATCCCACCATGCCGCGCAATGGATAGCCATGATCCGCCGTGATTGGCTCCCCGTTGAAATGGGTAGCCAGTAGAAAGTTATCCTGCATCACTACCGAGAGCGGCAGGTTGACCGTGAATCCATATTCCGCATGCTGCATAATATGGGTTGCGCTCGGCTTGATCTTGAAAAATCCATTCTCCACCAGTTGTTTTACAGAAACACCTTCCCATGTGGTGTCGAACTTGCTCCAGCGGGTCACGCAGTGCAAGTCCATTTTTATGGCTGTGCGCGGCAGTTGATTGAACTCCGCCCAGCTCCAGCGTTTTTCCTCTTCCACCTCTCCCCATACGCGCAAGTCCCATGTAGCGGGGTCGAACATGGGCACGGGGCCATAATGCAATACAGGAAATTTTTGGGTCAGTGATTGTCCGGGGGGAAGACGTCCCTCGCTGCGAATGCGGTCTTCCTCCTTGCGGCGGTCAAAACCTTCAAATTGGAACATGGGTCACCTCACTTTAAAAACGAATAATTTCAACACCATATAGACACGATTACTTCCGCAATGTTACCCGAAAAAGATAATAGTTTTCTTAAGTCCCATCCCTTACAAAAGCCTGTCAGGCGACCAAATTACCTATGGTTATCAAAGGGATTGCTCGTATAATAGACAAAATTTTTGAGGAGAAAGAATGAAACAGCCATCATTTAAGAAAAAGTTCCAATATTGGTTTGATAATTACATGGCGCGTGGAACAGGCGCCATGTTGACAGGGTTATTCGTCCTGTCTGCGTTGATCATATTCCTTGCTGCCGCATTGGTGAAGCTCACCAATTCTGCGCCCAACGGCGAAAGCTTCCTTGAAGTGGCATGGATGAGTCTGCTGCGCACCCTCGACTCAGGCACAATGGGCGGCGATACGGGCAATCCTTTCTTCCTGCTGATGATGTTGATCGTCACCTTCGGGGGCGTTTTTGTTGTCAGCGCCCTGATCGGTATCATCAACAATGGCCTCGAAGACAAAATGGATGAACTCCGCAAGGGACGGTCCCAGGTTCTTGAGAACGACCACACTCTCATCCTCGGCTGGACGCCGCAAATTTTCACCGTCATCTCCGAGCTCGTGCTTGCCAACGAAAGCCGCAAGAGCGGCGCAGTCATCGTCGTCCTTGCTGATCATGACAAAGTTGAAATGGAAGACGAGATCAGCAACCGCATCGAAGACACAAAAAACACTCGCATCATCTGCCGCTCTGGCAACCCCATCGACCTGAACGACCTTGAGATTGCCAGCCCGCACACCGCCCGCTCCATCATCATCCTTTCCGAAGGCGCCGACCCGGATACGCATGTCATCAAATCTGTGCTGGCGATCACCAACAACCCCAACCGCCGCGAAGCCCCATATCATATCGTCACCCAAATTCATGATGCAAAGAATATGGATGTGGTCAAGATGCTCGGCACAAAAGACAATGTTCAGCCGATCCTCACTACTGACTTGATCGCCCGCGTGGTCGCACAGACCTCACGCCAGAGCGGCCTTTCCATCGTCTACACCGAGCTGATGAACTTCGGCGGCGATGAAATTTATTTCAAGCAGGAACCCAACCTCTCAGGCAAAACCTACGGCGAAGCATTGCTCGCCTTTGAAACCTCCACGTTGATGGGCATTCGCAAGGCAGATGGAACCATTGCCATGAGTCCGTCGATGGACACACGCATCCAATCTGGCGACCAGATATTTGCGATAGCCGAAGATGACGACAAGATCGAACTCTCCAATGCCTCTCGCATCACCATTGATGAAAGCCTGATTCAACAATCTGGAAAAGTATCCAAGCCCAAGCCAGAGCGCGGACTCATCCTCGGCTGGAATCGCTCCGGCGCCACCATTATCCGCGAGCTGGATAACTACGTTGCCAAGGGTTCCGAGTTAACCGTCGTTTCCCACATCTACGATCTTGAAAAACAGATTCGTCTCGATAACAAAAAGATCGCCAACCAAAAATTGAAGGTCATGGAAGGCGACATCCGCGACCGTGACCTGCTTGAGCAGCTCGAAGTCACAGAGTATGACCATGTCATCGTACTGGCATACAGCCACCTCGAGGCGCAAGAAGCGGATGCGATCACCCTCGTCACCCTGCTGCACCTGCGCGACATCGCCGAAAAAGACGAGACCCCGTTCTCCATCATCAGCGAAATGCTCGACCTGCGCAATCGCGAACTCGCCGAAGCCGCCAAAGTGGACGACTTCATCGTCAGCGAGCACCTCATCAGCCTCATGCTCGCACAGCTTTCTGAGAACTCTGAACTCATGGGCGTCTTTACTGACATCTTCGACCCCGAAGGCGCGGAGATCTACCTGAAGCCGATCAGTGATTATGTAAGCACCGGCCAGCCCGTCAACTTCTACACCGTCACAGAGGCAGCCCGCCGCCGTGGCGAAACCGCCATCGGCTATCGCATCATGAGTGAAAGCCACAACGCTGAAAAAGCATACGGCGTAATCACCAACCCGAAAAAATCCGAGAAGGTCACTTTCGCACCAGAAGATAAATTGGTTGTGATCTCAGAAGGATAGATTTTCCCGTCATTGCGAGGGCGGTGTTCTTTCGCCCGAAGCAATCCCCGCTACGACACGGAGATTGCTTCGCCGCCAAAAAACGGCGGCTCGCAATGACGTTATTTTTTTAACCCAACAACATCAACCCCATGTTCAATTAACATTTCACGTAACAACTTCGCGTTTTCTGCTGCACGCGGGTTATCCCCATGCAGGCACAACGTCTCCACCTGCACGATCTTTCCCCCAAACAAAATCCCATCTTGAATTAATCGAAGCGCATTCGCCGCCACCTCTTCGGGCGATTCGATCACTGCGCCCATTTTACTGCGTGACATTAATGTGCCATCGGGATTGTATGCCCTGTCTGGGAATCCCTCGCCTGCAACTTGAATCCCCGCCTCAGCACCCGCCTCACACGACCTTGAGCCTGCCAGCCCAACCAAAATTAATCCTACGCTGATTCTTTTTATCGCCCGCACAATCGCCTCTGCCAACACACGGTCTTTCGCCGCCTGATTGTACAAAGCCCCATGCGGCTTGACATGCGTCAAAGCAACGCCTTCCGCCTTTGCGATTTTCTCCAACGACTGAATTTGCCGAAAGACAATCTCCTCTGCTTCCTCGGCTGAGACATTCATTTCCGTCCTACCAAAATTTTCACGGTCATTCCAACCCGGGTGCGCCCCGATGTTCACATCATATTGTTTGGCAAGCCTCACCGTAGTCCGCATCACATTCTCATTGCCCGCATGAAATCCGCAGGCTATATTTGCAGAGGTGATATACGGCATGATGGCTTCATCATTACCGGCTTCTTCGCCAAGATCGCAATTCAAATCTATTTTCATCTTTGCTCCAATTGAAACCTCCGAGGTCTTAAAGACCTCGGAGGTTTATCATCTTTTGCAACATCTCTTGCGCGTCTTCAACCGATATCTCTCGAAATTGAATTTTGCTGATTCCCGATTCGCATTGCGCCAGTAACGGCAAACTTGCGCGAGTGACATTTGCGATTTTGGGATAGCCGCCCGTCGTTGGAGAATCTGCCATCATCACAATCGGCTGCCCGCTGGCTGGGACTTGTACACTGCCCATCGTCATCCCTTCGGAAATTAGATCAGCGCCGTTGACGTGAGAAATCGGATTCCCCTCCAGCCGATAGCCCATGCGGTCAAAAGATTTACTCAAGGTGTATTCACTTCCATAAAAAGTTTGAATACCGTCATCTGTAAATCTATCCGCTTGCGGGCCAGCAATCACTTCGATAATTGGGGATTGGCTGTAATTCAAATATTTTTCAACGGGGAAATCCTGCGCCGCAAGTTTTGGCAATTCGATGGCAGGTTTTCCTGCATTCACAATATCCCCTGTGCGAAGAGCAGACCCCAATCCACCGCGCAAATAAGTGGACTTTGAACCCAGCATGGACTGTGCCTCAAAACCGCCAGCAATGGCAAGGTACGCCCAATTACCGCCGCTTATTTTCTTCACCCGCACACGCCAGCCTGCACGGACGTAAAATGAAGTCCAGAGCGGAAATATCCAAACGTAATTGGAAACTTCATAGCCCGCGCCAGTGACAGTCAACACGCATTCACGTTTGGCGCGAAACTCTGCTTCGCCCAAGCCGATCTCAATCACCACTGCGTCTGGCGAATTGCCAAGCAGGAAATTTGCGGCGCGGTGTGCAAACCAGTCCATTGGGCCGGAAACGGGTACACCGTAGCTTTGCCATCCACGCCTGCCAGAATCTTGGAGTGTGACGAGTCCAGAGAGATCAAGAACTTCAAGCATGGCTAATTGACCACGGACGATGGACAGCAGATCGTGATTTGGGGTTAGTGGTCATCGGTTTCTATCGGAATAAATTTAACGACATCGCCTGGCGAAAATAAAAATGGAGTTTCGCCTGTTGGGTCGAATAACTTGAGCGGAGTCCAGCCGATGATGTGCCAGCCGCCGGGGGAATCAAGCGGATAGATACCCGTCTGTGAAGCGGCGATGGCAACGGAGCCAGCTTTGACAAGCGTGCGCGGCGATTCTATACGCGGCATGATGAGCCGTTCATCCAGCGTACCGAGATAGGGAAAACCCGGCGTGAAGCCCATCATGAAGATAGTGTATTCACGCTCGCTGTGGATGCAGATCACGTCAGCGGGGGAAATGCCTTTCGAGACTGCAACAGTTTCCAGGTCCGGCCCTGAGGCGCCGCCGTATCGTGTTGGGACCTCAAGCCTGCGCGGCGTCCGATGAAAGGAATCATCCAACTGAGTCATTTTATCCCGCACCCAGTGAGAGACTTGGCCAAATGTCAGGGTGAGGGGGTCGTAGTGAATTAAAAGAGTTGAATAGGCGGGGACGGTTTCGAGGATGCCGGGGATGGAGTTTTGCAAGAGCGCATTGAGCGCGTGGATATGTGCATTGAGCGCGGGATGAATCTCGTTGCCAAGTTGGACGAGCAGCGCAGAATCGCCAAGCGGCTTGAGCATGGTTACATGAGTTCGAAAAAGGAAATCGATTCGATGTGATACGTTTGCGGGAAGAGGTCAAAGGGAGTGACTTCTTGCAAACGATAGCCGCCGTTGATGAGCTTTGCCGCGTCACGCGCAAGTGTGGATGGGTCGCAGGAAACGTAGGCGATGACCTGCGGCTTGATGTTAAGAATGGCGTCGAGAGCATGTCTTTCGAGGCCTGCGCGCGGGGGATCGACGATCATGTGAGTTGGCTGAGTAAGCTGCTCGGCGAGCGCGGGTAGGATTCTCTCGGCTATGCCTTCGTACAATTCCACGTTGTCAAATTCATCAAGGTTGACGCCGAAATCTTCACAGGCGGAAGGAGACGCTTCGATGCCAATAACTTTTGCATATTGCGGCGCGAAAAATTTACTGAACAGGCCGGCTCCACAATATACGTCTAGCAAGGTGACAGATTGGGAAACTGGCAGCCGCGGGATTAGATGTGCGACCATTTTCTCTGCCATTTTTGTGTTGACTTGAAAAAAAGAATCAGCAGAGACGCGAAAATCCTTGCCAAAGATATTGATGAAGAAATGATCCTGTCCGGCAATGACGACGGAATGATCGTCATAGACATGGATCACGGAAATATCCGCTTCAATTTCGATCTCGGGAGTTTCTTCCGTGTCAGATTCGAGCACGAGCATTAATTCATCGTCCTGGCCGGAGCGCAGGGAAACTCGTTCGAGATTCATTCTTGATTCAAATTGCAGTTCGTGCCAAAAATTATTGATGTTCGCTTCAGGCAAATGGCATTCTTCAATGGGAAAAACGGAATTCCCTTTTGCGTTGACAAAGCCGGGCTTGCCGTCTTCCGTGAGATGGAATTGCATATGATTGCGGTAATTCCATTCGAGTGGAGAGGCAACCATTGGCTGAACAGGCGGGTTCTCGAGCTTGCCGATGCGCTGGAGCTGGTCTCGCAGGATCTCTGTTTTGGCTTTTAATTGATCTTCGTACGATAAATTTTGGTAATGGCATCCGCCGCATTGTGTGAAGTGCTTGCATTTTGGGTCAATGCGGCTTGGTGATGCTTTTAATACTTCGATCAGTTCGCCGCGGGCAAAGTTTTGTTTTTGCTGCGTCAACTGAATGCGGACGGTTTCGCCGGGCAATCCAAAAGGAACGAATACAGCGCGGCCACTTGCCCCTGTTAGGGGATCGGGAAGGCGTCCCATGGCTTCGCCGCCGTAGGTGAGTTTTTCGAGGGTGATTTCGTAGGTGGGAGAGTCGGTCATGATGAAAGGATTATACCCAGAGCGGCAACAAAAAAGAGGAAAGACCATAAATGATCTTTCCTCTTTTATTTTTCTTCCAAATTCTCTTATTTCAAAAAGAACGAAAGAACAATGAGCGCAACCACAAAGAAGCCTGCAAGCGAACCGATACGGGCAAGGTCTCTTTTGACAATGCTGTAATCGGGGTTGAACTCTGCCTTTTGTGCGGGTGTATTTCCAAGCGCTACAGATGGGGCGGGACGTTTATTTTTCTTAGCCATTTTAATTTCTCCTAATTTTGTAATCGCGCAAAGACAACAATGCGCTGATCGTTGATGAGATATGGGTAACACGAAATAAGTGTTACCGTGGGTGAGCCGGTGGAGGCCATTACTTCCACGGCGGTTGGTTCTACCAAAACAGTGCGGTCTACAACGTACACAAATTGCCGCTGCTGGGTGTAGATGATAACCTGATCGCCGGGGACGAGCCTGTCTAAATAGCGGAAGATCTCGCCATAGACATCATCATGCGCAGAAAGCACTACGTTTCCATCGTGACCGGGATTTGCGGAGCCAATATACTGACCGACTCCCTTTTTGAGCTGTTCCCATCCATCCCCCTGAACAACGGGGGCATCCACATTGATCGAGGGGATCTGGATGCGGACTGCCTGATCTGGCGCGGCAGTGGGAACGGGGATGTTCGCAAGCGACTGCACCATCGGCAGAAGATGGGAAGGAATTTCCGCTTCATTGGGTCGGGTGTTGCCCTGTGCATCTGGCGGGGTGTGGCCTGAAGGAAGCACCACGGCCATCACCAACGCAGTTGGGGTGACTGTCTCAGGGTTGAGCGCGGCAACCACTTCGTTGTTAAGAGTGCGGAGCAGGCCAAGTCCATTGAAGATGACAACGACCAAGCCAAGAACGGCGAGCACTTCCACGGCAAGCAGGACGCGGTCCATGACTCTGCGGCGGGGTGGGACGGGAACAGGCTCGGGCGTGGATTCTGTCGCTTCTGCGGTATCAATGATCGGCGCAGATTGAGGCGCGGCGTCAAAGTCAAAATCCGGAGCAACCGACACAACACGTCCCGTGCGGCGGTAGTGCTCCAATCGTTCCTTGCGCGCGCCGCGTCGCTTCTCCACCAGCAAACGGCGGAGTTCTTCTACAGATAAATCTTCAGGCGCTTTTTTACGGGCCATAGCGAAGGGATTATACCGCAAGGGATTGTCAATTTTCAGGACACTCGGTATAATGTTCATCCTTCGGACGGGTAGCTCAGTTGGTTAGAGCACATCGTTGACATCGATGAGGTCGTAGGTTCGAGCCCTATTCCGTCCACTGGATATAAAAACCGCTTCGACCGGGACAAGTAACTGGTACAGTTTTCTGACAGAGAGTCTAAGCTGATAGTTGAGAGCTTCGACCAGAGACACCAGCGAAAACCACCCGTGAGCGTGAAACAGAACAGTGATCAGAACAGTGATCAGTTAGTAAGTGAAACGGTTGGCTCCGTTATCAGCCTAAGAGATATCCTCGTTCGAGGGTAAATCGGGTGGAACCGCGTGAGAATCAAAACTCTCGTCCCGTTGTGGATGAGAGTTTTTTTGTTTTTGTTTTTTGGACGATGGACCGTAGACGATGGACAACGGTCAATGGTCCACGGCATATCGTCCGTCAAAAGAAAGGATACAAAAATGTCATCAGCTCAAGAACGATACCAGGATACGTATTTGTACAAGATCCGTCACTCCACGGCGCATGTAATGGCGCAAGCCGTGATGGAGATATTCCCTGATGGGAAACCGACCATTGGCCCTCCCGTTGAAAATGGTTTTTATTATGACTTTGACCTACCGCGCAATCTCACGCCCGAAGATCTGGAACAGATCGAAAAGCGCATGAGGCAGATCGTGCAGGGCAAACACGATTTCAAGAAGACGGTCATCTCTGCGGAAGAGGCGAAGAAAATCTTTGCCGACCAGCCGTATAAACTGGAGTTAATCGAAGGACTCGAAAAAGGTGGCACGGACGAATACGGTCAGCCGTTGGATGGCCCACCCGAAATCTCGATCTATCAGCAGGATACTTTCACAGACTTGTGCCGTGGGCCGCACGTGCAGAACACGAAAGAGATCAAACAGGATGCCTTCAAGTTAATGTCTGTTGCTGGCGCGTACTGGCGCGGCGATGAGAACAACAAGCAGTTGCAGCGCTTGTATGGCACAGCCTGGGAGACGAAGGATCAACTCAAAGAATATCTGCATCAGCTCGAAGAAGCGAAGAAACGCGATCATCGCAAACTGGGCAAGGAATTGGAAATCTTCATCTTCGATGATGAGGTTGGCCCCGGCCTGCCGCTCTGGCTGCCCAATGGCGGAATCATCATTGAAGAGTTGGAAAACCTCGCCAAGGAAATGGAAGAGAAGGCTGGTTATTCGCGCGTGCGCACGCCGAACATCACGAAGGAAGACCTGTTCATCCGTTCGGGACATCTGCCGTATTATGCCGAGAGCATGTACCCGCCGATGGAATTGGAAGGCGTGAAGTATTACATCAAGCCGATGAACTGCCCCATGCACCACAAGATTTTCGGAGCAAGAGGCCGCTCGTATCGTGAACTTCCCGTTCGCCTCGCCGAATACGGAACCTGCTACCGTTACGAGAAATCTGGTGAACTCTTTGGGCTGATGCGCGTCCGCTCGATGCAGATGAACGATGCCCACATCTACTGCGGCGAAGATCAGTTCGAGCAGGAGTTCATGGGTGTGGTGGATCTTTATAAAAAATATTTCGAGCTATTCGGCATTGATAAGTATGTGATGCGGCTTTCTCTGCACAGCAAGCAGGGACTCGGCAAAAAGTATGTTGACAATGAAGCCCTGTGGGTCAAGACCGAAGACATGGTGCGCCGCGCCATGAACAATGGCAACGTCCCGTACGTGGAAGCTGCTGACGAAGCCGCTTTCTACGGCCCGAAGATTGATGTTCAAATTTGGTCGGCCATCGGACGCGAGTTCTCACTCGCCACGAATCAAGTGGACTTTGCGGTTCCTTCCCGCTTCGACTTGAAGTTCACGAACAAGGAAGGCCACGACGAAGTACCGCTGTGCATTCACCGCGCGCCGCTTTCCACGCATGAGCGCATGGTTGGCTTCCTGCTTGAGCATTATGCGGGCAACTTCCCTGTTTGGCTTTCGCCGGAGCAGGTGCGCGTCATCTCAATCACGGATGCGCAAAATGACTATGCGGAAAAGATCGCGAAGCAATTACGCGAGAACGGCATCCGCGCTCATTCAGACTTGAGCGCCTCGCGCATGAATGCGAAGATCCGTCAGGCGCAGTTGATGAAAGTGCCGTACATGATCGTGCTCGGTGATAACGAGATGCAAGCCGAACAAGTCTCACTGCGCGTGAGAGACGGCAGTCAGCAGAACAATATTCCACTTGACGAATTTGTGGCACGAGTGAAGGATAGAATTTCAAGACGCGCAAGCGAATTGTAGAATGTAAAAACCGCGGAGAGTAAGACTCTCCGCGGTTTTGTAGTCATAACAGGAATACTCCAAAGGAGGACAATATGTCCATTGAAAATCCACCAAAACGATATCATCCGCTTCACGTTACACTGCACTGGTTGACGGCTCTTCTAATCTTCATGCCGGTCATGTCTGGCTTTTTAGTGCTTGCCCGCACGCCTGACGCACAGGAAGCCCAAATGCTTGGAATGCATAAATGGATCGGGATCATTCTTGGGCTGGTCATTATTGCACGAATCATCACTCGCTTTGCTTTCAAGCGTCCCGCCCCGGCGGATGCAGGCCATCCACTGCTAAATCTGGCGGGCAAGGCTGCTCATTTTCTTTTGTATGTGGCCGCATTTGGAATGTTGTTCACAGGCGATTCGCTGGATGAAGCCTACGGACTTGAGAGTATTTTGGCAGGCAATGGAACCATGCCAGCGGATTTGTTTGTCTATCCCGAGCGTATCATCCACGGGAATTTTTCCTACATTTTGATCGCCTTGGTTGCACTACATATTGGCGCGGCGTTATATCATCAATTTATTCGCAAGGACAATTTACTTGCCCGTATGTGGTACGGAAAGTAACCAATTCATAAAACAAAAAAGAGAGCCGTGCGGCTCTCTTTTTTGTTTTAATTGTGTAGTTGTCTCAAAATGAAAAGAGATGACCCTTGAATAACTAATGCTGTCAGGGAGGCGAGTCCAAATGAAACAGCCAGTGAAGTATTTTCGATCAGCAAGCCAAGCACGAGATAAAAGCCTGCAAAGGCAAAGAGCCCAAGTGTGAGCCCGCTCAACACATGAATGGCGCCGTCTGAGCCTTGTTGACGTTGGGCAAAGATGGCGAGGATGCTGGCAAATAATGGGAAGGTGGTCAGCAATCCCGTTAGTTTTGAGCCGATGATGGGAGCAATGCCCGTCACGAACAAAATGAAACTTGTTCCGATCAAAATACGTGCAGGGATGTCCCATCCATTCAGCGTGGACGCGACCACCTGCTCCGCCCGTTGTTTGGGCATGAGCCGCACGCCGAGGAAGATGGTGAGAACTGTCAACGCGAATAGCGGGAGCAGAGGCATGACCAGCCCCTGCAATGCAATGGTGATCAGCGCAAAAACAGACAGGCTTCCCAAGGTCGTGATACGCCAGTCAAACTTTGTGGAGAGCCAAGCATGGACAAGGCAAAACGCGATCAACGAAAATGCGCCGCTCAACGTGCCAAGAATGGCGTTTGCCGCAAACGGAATGTCATGTGTGATGGCGAGGAAGAAAATGACCGGACCAGAAGTGAGCGGCAGCCCAACGATCCAACCGCTAACGGCAGGCCCCCAACGCCGTCCCGCCAGGCTGGCTGTGCCTATAATTAGGGGAGCGAGGATTAGTTTTAGAGTGAGAATATTCATGGGGTGAAAAGATACTACCTTGTCATCGTATAAATAGTTAGCAGGATGGAAAAGTCTGCGGCCATGTGACCGAGAACTGCGGCAAGCAGCCCGTCATCTTTGCGGAGCATCTGCCGCCAAAGCCAGCCAGCGGAAACCAGGATGATAACAGCAAACAAAATAAAAAATGGATGCACTCTACCCCATAAAATCATGGCGTGATAGCTCGCATAGATCAAGTCACCTATATAAAGTTTTTTTGTAGCGCTTCCCAATACTCCACGCCAAAAAAATTCTTCAACAAAGGGGTTGACCAGTGAAAAGTAGGCAATGAATGGAATCCATGACGTTGAATTCAAGCCAAGTGTTTGCAATTGAGCGGTAAGATTGCCTGCAACACCGAATACATCCCAGAGAAAATACAAGCCGATTCCGCTGGTGCTGCAAAAAAGCAAGCTGAACAAAATCCATTTTGCAGATCTGCTTTTGAAAAGAATACCCACAGGAACAGCAGGCCGCATCACCAGAAGCGCAAGCAAAATAGCAGAATGAAACCCAATCAATGTGAACCATGCATTTTTGAATAAAAACAATCCCGCCCACACGGCAAAATATGGAAAAATGGAGATGAGTAGATTCATTGTGAGTGATTTTAAAGCAAGTTGGGAGGGTTGACACCTTCCCAACTTGCTGCTTGCATTATGAAATTTATTTACGGAACTGGGAACAAGACACTCGAAAACAAAGCCAAGACATCCTGCGGTGGTGAATCAACCTGCTCAACGGACAGGAAGTTTTGTGTAAACAAAATAGTTTCTGTTCCGTCTGGCATCTTTTGGGATGTCCGCAGACTAACCTGTTGCCCTGTCTCTTTGTTGATCCATATACGGCGGATGAAATCTCCATCCAGCATGGAAATTAACAGACAGGGAGAAGCATCTTCGCAGACAGTATCCTCTCTCAGCGCGGTTTGATCGTGATTCAAGGCATAGTCCAAATCTGCCAGAATCCAATCAAAAGAGAAATGATATGCGGGGAATTCCATCGCTTCTCCGGTGGTGAGATTCATGGTATGCGTTCCAGTTGAAATGCTTTGTTGCAGGATGTTACCGGCTCTGTCACGATGAGTTGTGAGACTGCGTGTGATCCAGCCTTCGGCGTCTATCTCAGTCCATTGTTCGTCCTGATAATAGGGAGGCGGATAGACCTGTCCTTCCTGCATAGATTCAGTAATGACCTCGCTGAGAATATGTACCCAGCCTGCCTGCTGCGTAATGGAGTTGTTAAACTTTTGCGAAAGAGACTGCACCTCCAGAAAAAGCGGATCCTGTGATGTGTAGATGGGCGCAACCGCTTCTGGAGGTTTCGCTGCTGGAGGAGCGATTGAGATCGTATCTGTGAACATGGACTCTGCCACTTCAAAACCCAACTGCCAGGGTCCAAATGCGTTGTAATAGATATTGTTTACGTACACTTCAAATGGTTCTTTTGGAATTTCAGCAAACGCCAATGAGGATATAAACGTGCCATTTTTTATACTGCCGCCAAAAGAAGCATTTGCCGCTGGAGCAGAAAGCATTGCGCCATTCAAATATCCATCTGCTTCAAATTCAAAATTTATTTCAGTGTCTGAAATCTTTTGCGCGCCAATGAGATGCAGAATATTTCCGTTTGCATCAATGATCTCATCAAGAGCAACTGCCTCTCCAGTTTTCACGATACCTGGATCAAACGTGAACTTGCCGGGGTTTATGGAAACATCCACCACAAGCGGAAGCCGTTCTGTTTGTGGGAAATTGGTCAAGTCTAAAATAACGTGTTCGCCTTTTTGAACAGAGCTGGTTTGGTACACGCGAGTTATCCCTGCATCTATATCGGGCGGCGTGATATTTGTCAGCGGATAAATATTCCCCTTGGAGTCAGTCATCGTTAAATTCCACTCGCCTGCCATTGAAACTTCTGGCGTGTCAAAGCGGAGAGAAACTTGAAGGACGGTTCGGTCACTGGAAATTTGAACATCTTCCAACACCAGCATCACGCCGCCACCGTTAAATCCCTCAACATTATCCCAGCCGCGAAAGGCAAAATTTACATCGCCGGTGGAGACATCCCAAAAACGGATCATGGAGGGGCGCTGCTGGGTGTAACTGATTTCCAAGGTTGCAATGGTCTGCGGGGTAAACCATTGGAGTTCTTTATAAATAATGCCATCGTAAAAACCAAACGAAGCAGCAAGTTCCCCATTCTCAGAATCCCAAACGCGAATTGCACCACTGGCTGTGGCAATTTTCGCACTGTCAGGAGACCAATCCAGCGCATCCAACGAGTTGAAATGCGCGTCAATGAATCCTTCGCATTGGTTATTCCCCACATTCCACACGCAAACCGTGCCACCATAATGCCCCGAAGCGATTTGCCTGCCATCTGGTGACCATTCCACTTGCTGGGCAGGCAGAGAACGGGCATCGAACAAATGAACCCATTGACCAGTATCCACCCGCCAGCGGCGCAAACCGTACCCGAGATCACCCGTGGAGATCAGTCGCGATCCATCTGGCGACCAGGAAAGATCAAGCGGCGAAACAATAAAATCTTCCAGCGTGGCAACAGCATCGCCGGTACTCACATCAATAACTGTTAAACCGCGTTCCAGCATGGAGAAGGCAATCCGCTTATTATCCGATGCCCACGCCAACCCGCTGGGCGAGCTATATAGCTGTACATCGCTTTCATATTCGTAATTGATTTTCCATGAGGCAACATCCCAAACGGTTACATGCTGGGAACTTCTATCCCAATATTTTGTACCATATCCACTGGTGGCCAGTCTGCTCCCATTCGGAGAGAACTGCACTTGAAATATCTGCTCATCCAACGGCAGGCTCTTAATCTTCTCCAGCGTTTTTAGGTTATACAGAATCAACTCTTTTGAAGTGGCAATCGCAATAAGCGAACCATCGGCGCTAATGTCAAATGCTTCAATAAGCCCCGGCACTTCCACCACGTTGGCTGGTTCATTTTCCGGCACTGGCTTGGGGTCTGGGAAATCCTGATACGATGTTGTGTATTTTTCAAACAACGACGCGGGGCGGAAGAAGTACATCCCCCCGATCACCACAAGCACAAGAATCAAAAAAATCGACAGCGCTTTAAGAAATGAATTCGGTTTCATGAAAACCTCCTGACTTCGGCGCATGATACCCCCATACTGGCCGATTCTATCCGCCGACTTCCCAACGATTTCCCCATGAAATAAATTTTACGAGTGGAATCTGTCTGACAAACTTATTGAATTTCTGTGATGATCGTCCGTTTTGCGCCTGCGGAGATTAATGCACTCGCCACAGACTCCGCCTTAGCTTGGTCCACCAATGCGATCATGTTGCCGCCTCTGCCGCCGCCGCTGAGTTTGGCGCCGAGTGCGCCAGCATCGTTTGCGGCGGTAACGAGACAATCCAACTCTGGCGAAGAGACAGTCATCTCTTGAAGCAGTTCATGGTTGTGATCCATCAATTCGCCAAGCAATTCAGGTCTGCCGCTTTCAATGGAGCGGCGCGCGATCAATGAAATTTGCGCAATCTCGTTGAAGATATATTCAAAGCGGTTTGTATCTTTCAGCCACAAACGGCGTACATCGCCAACGGATTCTTTTGTGAGCGCGGGAATGCCGGTATCTGCAATGACGATGGTAAACGGCGTGCCTGTTTTGAAAGTTTCAATGGGCTGGCCTTTGATGAAATACACAGGCATGTTATAGGTGATGACGGAGTTATCAATCCCTGACGGTGTTCCGTGATGAAGTTTTTCGATCTCGAAAACCAGCGGATTAATCTCATCATCTGAAAGAGGATGCAAAAGGAAAGAGGAGAGAGCGCGAGTCAACGCAACAGACACTGCTGCGCCAGAGCCAAGCCCCGCAGCCACAGGAATAGTGGATGAAATATTTATTTCCAGATTCGGCGTTTGGGAAATGTCAAAGAGTTGAAACAGCTTGAGAATAACCGAACCAATTGGATGGTCGGCAGGAAGCGAGGTCAGTTCGGCGTGCAGATCAATGATGGGGGCGTGGATCCAAATTCCGGCGCGGGATGAATCCAAAACATCCACATCCGCATGAACCTGATTGACAGGGACGGCAAGTGCGGGGCGGTTATACACCACCGCATGTTCGCCAAAGAGAATGATCTTGCCGGGCGCAGATGATTTCACGAGAGATAAAAGATCGCCAGAACGGCTGCTCCCCAAAGGATCATTGCTATTTGGAACGGGCGGTCAGTGAGCAGAATTTCTTCAGGGGAACCGCCAATATTCTCCACTTGAATTAGGTAAAGATAACGGAAGATGGTGTACATGACGAATGGGATGGTGAGCATCATGCTGTGGTTTTCAGGGACGTTGGGCGCGGAGAATGTATAAAGCGAATATGCCACAATGGTGGTGCCTGAAACGATCATGATGTACTGGTCGAGCAGCGGCAAGGTGTAGCCCTCCAACACTTTGCGATGCGAGCCCGCACCTTGTGCAAGCAAAGCGATCTCGGCGCGGCGTTTGCCAAAGCCAAGGAAGAGCGAAAGCAGGGACATCACTACATACAACCAGGGCGAAAATCTTTCCACAGCGATCAAGGTAACACCGGCATGAACGCGCAACACAAATCCTGCTGCCAGAATGAGCACATCCAAAATGGGGATATGCTTTAGCCATTTTGTGTAAGCCATGAAGAGCACGAAATAAATAAGAACCACAGCTCCGAAACCGGGCGTCAGAAAATATGAGGTCACTACTGTAATGAGTACCAATACAACACCAGCAACCCACGCGGTGCTGACTGGAAGTTTTCCGGAGGGAATCGGGCGGTTCTTCTTTTCAGGGTGCTGACGGTCCGCCTCCACATCAGCGATGTCATTGAAGATATACACACTGGAGGAGATCAGGCAGAACAACGCGAAACCTGCCAGAGTCCGCAGGAACGCATCAGCATGGAATAATTGTTTGTCGAAGACAAGCGCAGCAAAGATAAATATGTTTTTTGTCCATTGCCGCGGGCGCATGGTTTTGATGAGGGCAGTTAACATGAGGCTATTTTACCTGTATTTCCATTTGTTTCAGGGCGTCCAGAAATTACCTGTCATTACTAAAAGGCATAGAAAATTGACCGAATCTTCATAGTAATCCAGATGATTTTGGAAAACGGAATCATAGATTGCATTCAGCCATTCCTGCTGGGCAGGGTCATTCATGGCGGCGACTCCCATTGGGGAAACAAAGAATGTTGTGAAATATTCGCTCTCGGGCAAAGGTGTGCCATCCAATTCATACCCAGCGCGGATATTGTTCGGGTCGCCATTTGCGCTTGCCTCAACCCAACGCGATATTTTTTGAACAATGGCACGAGAGCTTGGGTCATCGTGAAGCAGCGCATCCATGCCAACCCGCCACGGGTCGCGCCCCGCGTTGTAGTTATAGGAACCGTCTGTTGAATTTTCCAGAAAATTAGGCGGCGCTGGTTCTCCGTCCACAATGAAATCGGGCAGCAGGCCTGTCTCTCCGCTAAAGTTGTTCTGAATATTCAACATCGTATTTTGGCTTTGCAAAACGACATCGCCCCAAACAGGGTCATTGGTTACTTTGCCAAATGCACGAAAATTCGCCAGCATAAAATCTGAAGAACGCGGTGTGGCCTGGTTGTATTGCGGCTCGCCCACGTTCACCCAATCTCCAAGCATTGGCAAATGGCTATCCCTGCCAATGGTGGATTCAAGAATCCCACCGATCATATTCACTGCTTCTGCTTTGTAATTCACACGTCCATCGCTGCCCCATTGAGCATCGGCCAAAAGCAAGCCATAGGCAATATCGGCATCGCCGTCAAATGCGCTGGCGTTGCCTTCGGGCTCGGGCACATTCCAATCCATGAGGCGCGGGTCAATTTCACTGGGATGCGCACGAACGAATGCCCACATTCCATCAAAGAGGCTCTGTGCATCAGGGTCATATCCCGCCATCATCGGCACGATCAACATACCATAGCCCTGTCCCTCTGAAACGGTGGTGGAGTAATTCGGCTCGGCCTTGCCAAACGCCACTCGGACCATCATGATCCCATTTGCATCCATTCCAGCTTCGATCAAAAATTCAGATTTCCACTGATCATAGAAAGCACGTACATCGTCATCCAATTGCGCCTGTGTACGGTGACTTGGCAACATGCTGCTCGGTGCATACGTCACATGCTGTGGAAAAGGATAGGCAATCGGCTCCTTCGTTGGTTCAGGAGTTAATGTTTGCGCCGCCGGTACTTGTATTGATTCAGTGGCAGGCACAATGATCCGCGACGGAATATTGCAAGCCAGTATTGTCAACATGATGGAAAGTACAATCAATAAACGTTTCATCAGGTTTCTCCAGTTTCCTGTTTATATCATCACTGCAAGTAAAATAGGTGCATGCCCAAAATTCGTTTAGATGTTTTGCTTGTGGAATGTGGATTAGCCGACTCACGTGCCAAAGCGCAAGCCTTAATTATGGCTGGACAGGTGCGAGTGAACGATCAAGTCGCGCTCAAGCCTGCTACTGCAACCGACACAAAATCCACACTGAAAGTGGATTCCGGTCCACGCTTCGTCTCTCGCGGTGGAGAAAAACTGGAAGGCGCGCTGGACACATTCGCCATAGACGTAAAAGGTTTTGTCTGTGCAGACGTGGGCTCCTCCACGGGTGGTTTCACCGATTGCATGTTGCAGCGCGGCGCGGCCAAAGTCTATGCCATTGATGTGGGCAAAGGCATTCTGCATTGGAAACTGCGCAATGACCGCCGTGTTGTAGTGATGGAAGAAACCAACGCACGCTTTGTCGAGTCACTGCCTGAAAAGATAAATTTTGTTACAGTGGACGCTTCGTTTATTTCGTTGAAGATTTTGTTGCCAGTTATTAAGAAGTGGCTCTTTCCTCTTTCTTCCTTGGTGAACGAAGAAGAGATGAAAGAGGAAAGAAGTGTTCTTGCCCTCATCAAACCGCAGTTCGAGGCTGGCAAGAAGGATGTCTCACGCGGTGATGGGGTCATCCGCAACCCTGAAATTCATAGGCAGGTTTTGCTGGATGTGTTGAATTACGCAAAGGCTGAAGGCTTCGGCTTGCGTGGGTTGGTCAAATCCACTTTGTTAGGCCCCAAAGGAAATGTGGAGTTTTTGCTTTGGATGGATACCCACCCCAACGAAAATTCAGTTGAAGAATTTGTAAATCATGTGATGAAGGAGGAGATTGCATCAGACGGAGAAGAACCGTCCTCGCAACCGCATGAATCATGAACTGCCCCAAATGCAATTCTGAATTGGTAAAAAAATATTACAAAGGCATGATCGAAGTGGATTCATGTCCCAACTGCCGCGGCATGTGGCTGGATTCGCTCGAACTCGATCAGTTGGAAGATACAGCCTTTGATGATGATTCCCACAAAGGCTCACTCGTGCATTTCCAATCCAAGACGCTGTATCCCTGCCCGCATTGCGGAAACAGCCTGGATGAATTTCAATATCGTTTGTACGATCTAAAACTGGAATATTGCGCCACCAAAGATCATGGTTTCTGGTTGGATGCAGGCGAAGATGATCGGGTAATGGAGATAATGCGTCAACGCGCAAAAGACATCCAACGCAAACTGGATGCCGAAACCACCTGGAAGCAAACCTTGAAAGAAATGCATTCCTTCCTAAAAAAAGGAAAATAAAAAAGCTCCCGCAAATTTGCGGGAGCTTTTTTATTTCAGTTAACTTTCTTTTCTTCGCAGGAAGAATTTGGTGATTTCTTCTGCTACCGCAGGCATCAGGGCAAGTCCAACCACCAAGCCCCATTCACGAGCGCTGAGGAAATGCGTGTTGAAAATAGGCTGCAAGAACGGAACAGAACACACGACCAGCAGCAATGCAATGGAAATTCCGACTGCATATTGCATGTATTTGTTTGAGAAAATGCCGATCTGGAAAATGGATGCGCGTTCCGAACGAACGGTATACGCACGGAATAATTCAGCAAGAGACAGCGTGACGAAAGCCATCGTCTCCGCAGTCTGAACGTCCACCCCGCGCCATTCATGATTCAACACGAATGACAAAACGTTCGAGCCAGCGGGGATAACTGCTCCTGCTTCGAGATGCCACGCCAACCCTGCTACAAATGCACCCAACACCGCTCCTGTCTGCGCAAAGGTCTGCACGATAATGCCAACACCCATCGAACGGTTGACGATGGGTTCGTTCTTGGCGCGCGGCTTCTGATCCATAATATCGGGGTCGCCCTTTTCCATCGCAAGAGCAAGAGCGGGAGCGCCATCTGTAATGAGGTTGAGCCAAAGCAATTGAATGGCAGTCAACGGAGCAGGCAAGCCAGCCAATGTCGCCAGGAAAATAATCATGATCTCTGCCACGTTGGACGAGAGCAGGAAGAACACGAACTTGCGGATATTACTGTAGATGATGCGGCCCTGTTCAACAGCCGAGACGATGCTGGCATAGTTATCATCTGTGAGTACCATATCGGCGGTTTCTTTGGCAACGTCTGTGCCGGTAATGCCCATGGATACGCCAATGTCTGCGCGTTTGATGGCGGGGGCATCGTTCACGCCATCACCGGTCATGGCAACAATCTCATCGTTGGCTTGCAGCGCATCCACGATGCGCATTTTATGCTCTGGGGAAACACGGGCAAACACGTCGGTATCTTCAATGATGTTCTTGAGTTCGGTGTCGTCGATCTTGTCGAGTTCGGCGCCTGTCATTACTTTTTTGCCTGGGCGCAGCAGACCAATTGATTCTGCAATAGCTTTAGCTGTATTCGGGAAGTCACCTGTAATCATCACGGTGCGGATGCCCGCGTGGCGTGCTCTTTCGAGCGCAGGCTTTACTTCGGTACGCGGCGGATCGATCATGCCAAGCAAGCCAACAAAGACTAGGTCCTTTTCCAATTCATCCGCGTTGAGGTCTTCGGCATTATCTGGAACATTCTTGTCCAAGCGATACGCGAAGCCGAGCACGCGCAGGGCATCTTTGGTCATCGTATCATTTGCGGCGAGGATGCGTTCTTTGGCTGCCTTTGTCATTTCCAAAGGCTTATCGTCCATGCCCTGATATTTTGTGCATAACTCAAGGACGATATCTGGTGCGCCTTTGACAACGATCACATCCCAATCTTTGTGCTTTTCATCTTTGAATGGCGACAAGTCCTCGGGTTTCGGGTCGCGCACATCATGGATGGTAATCATGCGTTTGCGTTCCGAGTCGAAAGGGACTTCGTTCTCGCGCGGATAGGCTTCGTCTATCTCGATGTGAATGGCTCCAGCTTTGGCTGCTGCCACTAGCAGAGCACCCTCTGTCGGGTCGCCAACGATGCGGTAGGTCTTGGCGGATTCGTTTTCGCCAGTGGATTCAATCGTTGAATCGTTATTTAACAAGCCAAGCCAGAGAGTCGAAAGAATAGCGGGGTATTTATCGACTTCTATTTTTTTGCCATCCACTTGAAATTCGCCGATGGGCGCATATCCCGTTCCTGTCACATGGACGAATTGGTTGTCTGCCCATACACGAGTGACTGTCATCTCATTTTGGGTCAATGTTCCAGTTTTGTCGGAACAAATTGTCGTGGCCGAACCAAGCGTCTCCACAGAAGACAGCTTGCGGATGAGCGCGTGGCGCTGTACCATTTCGCGCATTCCAAGGGCGAGGGAAATCGTCACCACAGCAGGCAGACCTTCCGGCACAGCGGCAATTGCAAGGCTGATGGCAATGATGAAAACTTCGGTGATCTCTGCGGCAAATTCTTTCAAGTAGTCTAACGGCGCGGAGAATAGACCGCCAATTTCGGTATAGTTGAAAAGCGCAACAATAAATACAACAGCTACCAAGATAAGCGAGCCGATGCTCAAAGACTTACCCAGTTGGTCGAGCCTTCTTTGCAGCGGCGTTTCTTCTGTTTCCACATTTTGCAGCATGGTAGCGATGAGACCAAGCTGGGTGTGCATCCCTGTGCTGGTAACCACACCGCGTCCACGGCCATAGTTGACAACCGTACCCATGAAGGCAGTATTCTTTCGGTCACCAAGCGGCACGTTCTTCTCCAGCACGGTCACTGCATTCTTTTGCACTGGCAGAGATTCGCCTGTCAGCGAGGCTTCTTCCACACGGAGGTTTACCGCTTCAAGCAAGCGCAAATCGGCGGGGATAAAATTCCCCGCTTCTAAAAAGACGATATCACCTGGAACAAGATTGTAGGATGGTACCGAAGTTCTCGCACCGTCACGAATTACCTGTGCATCTGGCGCGGCAAGTTTTTTGAGCGCAGCCAACGCCTGCTCGGCGCGTTGTTCCTGCACAATGCCGAGCACCGCGTTCAAGACAACGATAGCCATAATGGCGGCGGCTTCCACATAATCACCAAGCAGGGCAGAAATCACCGAAGCGACGATCAAAAGGATCACCACAAAGCTGTTTAATTGAGCCCATAGAATTACAAGAAAACCCGGGCGGGGCGCTTCACGTAATTGATTGGGTCCATAATGGGAAAGACGTTTTTCAGCTTCTGCTGTTGTAAGCCCCTCATCATGTACTTCCAAATTTTTGAGAACGTCAGCAGCTGTTAGGGAGTGCCATTCCTGTTGTTGCGTTGTTTCTTCGGGTGTCATGCAAATCTCCTGGTTCCAAATGGATTTCGGCTGCATGGTCTGTAAAAATTAAAACGAGACCACCACGCCTTCGTGATGGTCTCGCCAAACGTTCGGAACGTCCGCGCTGCCGATGGCTTTTTTGCCAATGATATGACGACAACGCGACCTGCTCTATAGCTAAAAATGCAGGTGGCTACTCCCCAACCTACAGATAGTGTACTCTACTGTTAAATTCACTGTCAAGGAAAGGAATTAACAGTTCTGTTCAGCAGTATAATATTTGAAGTAGTTGATGATACACCACGGAGGGAACATGCCCATTATAAAAACACCAACGACACGGGAAGAGTTCAAGGCGTATTATGCGCTTCGATACAAAGTTTTACGCGAACCGTGGGGACACCCAAAAGGGACCGAAAAAGATGATTATGAACCGATCAGCGAGCACTTTATGGCTGTGGATGAACAAACTGGTGAAGTTCTCGGCGTGATCAAATTGTACGAGAAGGCACCCGGTGTGGGGAATATTTCGCATCTGGCCGTGGCGACAGCGCATCAACACAAAGGCATTGGAATGTCTCTGGTGCAGGCGGTTGAAAAGCGCGCACGAGAGCGCGGATTCAATATCCTGGGCGCCATGTCACGCGTTACGGCCACAGCATATTTTGAAAAGCACGGATATCATATTGCCGGAATCCCCTCCCCTCATTTGGGAACCATCCATTTGGTTTGGATGGAAAAGGAACTGAAAGGCTAGAATAAAAAAAATCCCATGCAGTCTACTGCACGGGATTTTTTTTATTTCGTCTGTTGTAATTTTGGCAAACGGACAAACAACGCAGCAATGTGGCTAAAAATTGCCTTGAACGGCAGGAACAACCAATCCACAAATTCATTGATGATCCCAATCCCCTGCGCAAGCCAGATCAGCACAAAACGGAACTTCTGCAAAAACGGAATATGTGCATAAGCCAACGCAAGGGTGATCGTTAGAATTGAAATTCCAAAGCGCAGCAGATCAGATATTTCAACATGCCAGACCTGATCGAGAATTAACTCCACGCCGATATTCAACACCAGAATATAAGCAGCCTGTTTCAAGATCGGCTCACGTTCCACAGCATAGCTGAATATCCCAGCCGCAAAACGCATAGTCAAAATACCGATGCCGACACCCAACATGACAACCCATATCTGCTCAGACAAGGAAACCGCCGCAACCACATTATCAATACTAAAAACAAGGTCCATGAGTTCAACGGTCAATACAGTTGCCCAAAACGACTGCACCTTGATCGGCTCAATTGCCCCGTCTTCGTCCCCGCTTCCAGATATATCTTCTAGATTATCAAAGGCAAGGTGGATCAAATAGATTGCGCCAATGATCTTGATCCATGAATTATGAATGAGAAAGCTGGTAAAAAACAGCATTGCGCCGCGTCCAATATAAGCGCCCAGCAAACCCACACGCAACGCTGCCAGTCTTTGAAACCCAAGGAACGGATGAAGAATTTTTCCGAGTTTCTCAAGCCTGCCCGGCCACGGCACTTCCTGATCGTTCGGGAGCGGTGAAACCAACGCGCCGATCACAGCCGCATTATCGATGGATAAAATTCCCTCCAAAAAAATCAACTGCAAAACAATCACTACGATCGGCCAATATTCACTCATACATTTCTCCGAAGTGCGGCGCTACTTAATTCCACACTATAAAACAGTTTTTCCAACATAAGAGGCCACCACACATCCGTGGTGGCCTCGTCTTTATTTCGGTGAATGTTTCATCTTGAACAATACTACTTTGATGAAAACACAGGCGGCAACGCCTCGAACGGTTTTAGTGTATCCACATGCAAATGGATTGTCAAGAAGCGTTCAAACATTTTCGGGTTGAGGGTACAATTTGCGGCATGGTAAAGCTCAAATCACCAATCTCATATTTTTTCATCACGGTCATCGCAATCGCGCTGTTGACTCTCCTCGGCCCAGAGGAAAAATCATTGGGAGCCAATGTGCGGATCGTCTACCTGCACGGAGCCTGGGTGCTGACTGCGGAAATTGCCTTCTTCGCCGCGGCTCTTGCCGGACTGTTAGGCCTGATTCTGCGCAAGGACATTTTCCACACCTGGTCTGCCGCACTTGGCCGCACAGGCATTGTCTTCTGGATCACCTATTTGCCGCTTTCGCTGTTCGCCATGCAAACCAATTGGAACGGTCTCTTTCTCGCTGAGCCGCGCTTCCGCCTTGCCATGATGTTTGCAGTCACAGGCATTTTGCTCCAAATCGGTTTATGGATTTTCAATACCGCTTGGCTCACCTCACTGGCAAACATCATTTATATCGTTGTTCTGCGCGTGATCTTTTCCACTGCCGAGAATATCATGCACCCACCTCCATCGCCGATCTTCAACTCAGGGAATTATGTCATCATCGGATTCTTCGTCAGTTTAAATCTACTGGCATTGCTCGCCGCATATTTTCTCACCCGCTTTTTTATGAACACAAAATCAAATAGCTGAATCCCTTGCGAATTCGATTCCAGCTCATCATCTTCATGCTCCTCCGCACCATCCTGAATACCGCCCACAGGATGGTGTATCCATTTTTATCAGTCTTTGCACGCGGCCTCGGCGTGGATATCTCCACCATGTCCCTGCTAATGACAGTGCGTTCCCTGCTCGGAACCACCAGCCCGCTCTTTGCACCACTCGCAGACCGCCGCGGGCGTAAGTTCGGCATGTTGGCCGGCATCTCCGTTTTCACGCTTGGCGTTGGACTGGTTGCAATTTACCCATCCTTCTGGACTCTTTCTGCTGCCCTGCTTCTCGGGATGGTTGGCAAATACATGTTCGACCCCGCCATGCAAGCCTACTTCGGAGATCGCATTCCATACGAACAACGCGGCACAGCATTAGCCGTCACTGAAATGGCCTGGTCAATGGCGTTCATTGCCGGCGTCCCGGCTGTTGGTTTTTTGATAAACAGTTTTGGCTGGTCGTCCCCGTTT